>Ga0307374_10002127_pt1 | contig 35780 bp, 44 predicted proteins | sample OX3MG_FD_202532 | JGI IMG/M metagenome (GOLD analysis project Ga0307374, IMG submission 202532) | Soil microbial communities from Risofladan, Vaasa, Finland - OX-3 | ecosystem: Environmental > Terrestrial > Soil > Coastal area > Acid sulfate soil | place: Finland: Risofladan, Vaasa | collected... | reverse complement strand
TGCTTCTCCTTCCCGCCCGAATCCCCGCCGGCGGCCGTCTCCTCGACGCTGATCAGGTGCGGGACCCGGGCGATCATGCCACGGATCTCCGGCCGGTCCGGGAGCGTGTTGGTGGTGCCGATCCCGTGAAGGCCGAGCGCCCGGAGGGTGCCGCGGTGCTTCGGCTTGCTGCCGATCGACGACTTCACCTGCGTGACAGTCAGGCCCGCGGCGGTGGCACCGCTAGTGGCCGTCTTCGAAGCGGGTGCCATCACGCCACCTCGTCAGGGACGTGAGGGCCGCGCTGGGTCTCTTTGTAGGCACGCCACAACCCAGCCGGCGTGATCTCCTCGGGGGACTTGCCGCGCAGCTTCGCGACCTCGTCGGGGCGCTTGAGGGCGCGCAGACCTGCGACGGTGGCCTGTGCGACGTTGATGCTGTTCGACGAACCCAACGATTTCGCCAGGATGTCGTGGATCCCCGCCATCTCGAGGATCGCCCGGGCCGCTCCGCCGGCGATGACCCCGGTGCCGGGAGCGGCGGGCTTCAACAGCACCCGCCCCGCGCCGGCCGCTCCGAGCACGGGATGCGTGATGGTGCCGCCTGCGAGGGGGACGGTGAAGAGGTTCTTCTTGGCCTCCTCGATGCCTTTCTGCACCGCGAGGCCGGCCTCCTTGGCCTTGCCGTAGCCGAGGCCGACGGTGCCGTTGCCGTCACCGATGACCATGAGCGCGGCGAACGAGAAACGACGGCCGCCTTTGACGACCTTCGCCACCCGGTTCACTTTGATCGTGCGGTCTTCGTACTGCTGGTCAGCGGGCATATCTGATCTAGAACTCCAGTCCGGCCTCGCGGGCCGCGTCTGCGACGGCGGCCACCCGGCCGTGGTATAGGAAACCGCCTCGGTCGAACACGACGGCCGTGACTCCCGCGGCCTTCGCACGCTCGGCGACGAGGCGGCCGACGGTGGTCGCTGCGGCCTTGTTGCCGGTGCCGGATGCGGACCCGCGCAGGTCCTTCTCGACGGTCGACGCAGCCGCGAGCGTGCGGCCGGACCGGTCGTCGATGACCTGGGCGGTGATGTGCTTGTTGGAACGGAACACAGCGAGGCGAGGGCGCTCGGCGGTGCCGGCCACCTTCTTGCGGACCCGGTAGTGCCGCCGTGCCCGTGCGGTCTGCTTGTCGTTGGTAGAAGTGCTCATTTGGCGGCCTTTCCGGCCTTGCGGATGACCCGCTCGCCGGCGTAACGGACACCCTTGCCCTTGTAGGGCTCGGGTTTGCGGATCTTGCGGATGTTCGCGGCCACCTGCCCGACGAGCTCCTTGTCGATTCCGCGCACCGTGATGCGGGTCGGCTGGGGCACCTCGAACGTGATGCCGTCAGGCGCGTCCACTACGACCGGGTGGCTGAATCCCAACGCCAGCTCGATCTGGTTCGCTCCGCGCGCGATGGCGCGGTAGCCGACGCCGACGATCTCGAGGTCCTTGTTGAACCCGTCGGTGACCCCGACGACCATGTTGTTGACCAAGCTGCGTGTCAGCCCGTGAAGGGCGCGGTTCTGGCGCTCGTCGTTGGGGCGCTCGACCAGGATCGTCGAGTCCTCCCGGCGGACGGTGATGTCGCCGGGGATCGACCTGGCGAGGCTGCCCTTGGGTCCCTTCACCGTCAGGTTCCGCTCCGCGATGGTGATCTCGACATCCGAAGGGACGGTTATCGGTGCACGTCCGATACGTGACATTCCTCGCTCCTCGCCCTTACCACACGTAGCAGAGGATCTCGCCGCCGACGCGGCGCTGGCGCGCCTCGCGGTCGGACATGAGCCCCTGGCTGGTCGAAAGGACTGCCACCCCCAGGCCGCCCAGGACGCGCGGCAGCTTGTCGGCCGCGGTGTAGACCCGAAGCCCAGGCTTGGAGATGCGCCGCACGCCCGAGATGGTCCGGGCACGGTCCTTGGTGTATTTCATCTGGATCTCGAGGATGCGGCCTGGCCGCTCCCCCGCCTCGGTCACGGAGAAGTCCTCGATGTAGCCCTCCTTGACGAGGACAGCGGCGAGGGCCTCCTTGAGCTTCGACGAGGGCATGCGCACCGTGTCGTGCATCGCCACGTTGGCGTTGCGGATGCGTGTGAGCATGTCGGCGATCGGGTCAGTCATGGTCATCGCGCCACCACCCCCTACCAGCTCGCCTTGGTCACGCCCGGAACCTCGCCGGCATGTACCAGCTCGCGAAGGCAGATGCGGCACAGGCCAAACTTGCGGAAGACCGAGTGCGGCCGTCCGCAACGCCCGCAGCGTGTGTACGCGCGGACCTTGAACTTCGGCTTGCGCTGCGCCTTGATGATGAGAGCCTTCTTGGCCATATGTGTCTGCTTGCCTTCTCTGCTAGTTGCCGTCTCGGCGGAACGGGAAGCCGAACGCGTCGAGCAATGCCTTGCCCTCCGCGTTGTCACGAGCGGTCGTGACGATCGTGATGTCCATGCCCCTGGGAATGTCGACCTTGTCGTAGTCGATCTCCGGGAAGATGAGCTGCTCGGTGACGCCGAACGTGTAGTTCCCGCGCCCGTCGAATCCCTTGGGAGAAAGACCACGGAAGTCGCGGATACGGGGGATCGCCAGGCTTACGAGCCTGTCGAAGAACTCCCACATGCGGTCGCCGCGCAGGGTGACCTTGCAACCGATGGCGTTGCCCTCCCGCAGCTTGAAGCCGGCGATGGACCTCTTCGCACGGGTGATCAGGGGCTTCTGCCCACTGATGATCGTGAGATCGCGAACCGCGCCTTCGAGGAGCGACGCCTGCTGTGTTGCCCGGCCGACGCCTATGTTGATCACGATCTTCTCCATGCGCGGCACGAGCATCACGTTCGGCAGCCCCAGATCGCGCTGAAGCTGGGCACGGATCTCGGTGTCGTAGCGGACCTTGAGCCGCGGCCGCTCGGCGGTGGCTGTCGCCATCAGAGCTCCCTCCCGCAGCGCTTGCAGACCCGCACCTTGGTGCCGTCGTCCTTGATCTGAGAGCCGGTGCGCACCGCCCCGTCCTTCGGGCACACGAGTGCCACGGCCGAGGTGTGGATCGGCATGTCCTTGTCGATGATGCCGCCCTTCACCCGCACCTGCGTCTGCCGCTGGTGCTTCTTGGCGACGTTGACACCCTCGACGATGACCTTGTCCTCCTTGGCGAGGACGCGCATGACCACACCGCGCTTGGTGCGGTCCTTGCCGGTCAACACCTCGACTTGGTCGCCTTTGCGGATGCGCATCACAGAACCTCCGGAGCGAGCGAGATGATCCTCATGAAGCGCTTGTCCCGGAGCTCGCGCCCGACGGGCCCGAAGATGCGGGTGCCGCGGGGCTGCTGCTGGTCGTTGATGAGCACGGCCGCGTTCTCGTCGAAGCGGATGTAGCTGCCGTCCGGGCGGCGCTTCTCCTTCTTGGTGCGCACGACGACGCACTTCACGACGTCGCCCTTCTTCACGTTGGCACCGGGGATGGCATCCTTGACCGCTGCGACGAACACGTCGCCGATGGAGGCGTAGCGCCGCCTCGAGCCTCCGAGGACCTTGATGCAGAGGACCTCTTTGGCGCCAGAGTTGTCCGCGACGCGGAGCCTGCTCTCTTGCTGGATCACTTGGCCCTCTCCAGGACTTCGATCACGCGCCAGCGCTTCAGCTTCGACAAAGGCCGCGTCTCCACGACTCGGACGCGGTCGCCGACGCGCAGATCGTTGGCCTCGTCGTGCGCGTACAGGCGCTTGGTGCGCTGAACCGTCTTCGCGTAACGGGGGTGGCGCACCCGCTCGATGACGCCGATCACGGCGGTCTTGTCCATGTTCACCGACTGGACGAGGCCCTCGCGAACCTTGCGGCGGTTGGCCCGGCCTTCGCCGGCTCCGGTGGTGTTTTCGGTTGCCATCAGTCCCTCACCTCGCCTGCGGCCTCGGCGGCCTCGGCCTCTTCGATCTCGCGCTCCCTGAGAATGGTGGCGATGCGGGCAAGTTCACGGCGAACCTGGCCGAGCCGCGCCGAGTTGTCCTGCTTCCCGGTCGCGAGCTGGAAACGCAGGTTGAAGAGCTCGTGCTTCGACTCGACGAGCTTCTGCTCGAGGTCACCCATGTTGAGCTCACGCAGTTCCTTGGCCTTGGTCATCCGACCTCAACCTCCTCCTGCTGGGCCCGCACGACGAAGCGTGCCTTGATCGGCAGCTTCTGTATCGCCCGCTCCATAGCGGCCCGGCCGAGCGCCTCGTTGACGCCGCCGAGCTCGAAGAGGATCCTGCCCGGCTTCACAACCGCTACCCAGAACTCTGGGTTGCCCTTGCCGGAACCCATGCGGGTCTCGGCAGGCTTGGCGGTCACCGGCTTGTCCGGGAAGACCCGGATCCAGACCTTCCCACCACGCTTGACGTGGCGGGTCATCGCGATACGGGCGGCCTCGATCTGGCGAGCGGTGATCCAACCCGGCTCGAGGGCCTGGATGCCGTAGTCGCCGAAGGTGACGACGGTGCCTCCCTTGGCCTGGCCGGTCATGCGACCACGCTGGACCTTGCGGTGCTTGACTTTGCGCGGCATCAGCATGGGCTCAAGCGTCCTTCGGGAAATGCGGTGTCTCGTGGTGCTCGCCCCGGGTGCGGCGCTCGATGTCCTCCTCCTCAGCGAGAAGGCGCTCGAGCTCGGGGTCGACCTCCACGATCGGTCGGTTCTCGTCGATCTCCTGCTCCGCTTGGGCGGTCTCGGCCACGCCGGGCACTCCACCCGAACCCGGCTCGCCCAGATCAGGACGGCGCCGGCCTCCGCCGGCGCTGATCACCCGGCGGGGACGGCTCTGGCCGGAGGTCTCGCCGACGGCCATGGCCGCCTCGCGCGAGATCTTCTCCTCGGCCGAGGTCTTGTAGGGGAGGATGTCGCCCTTGTAGATCCAGACCTTCACGCCGATGCGGCCGTATGTGGTGCGGGCCTCGCGGAACCCGTAGTCGATGTCCGCCCTCAACGTGTGCAGCGGGACGCGGCCCTCGCGGTAGAACTCGCGGCGCGACATCTCCGAGCCGCCGAGGCGGCCGGCGCACTGCACCCGGATCCCGAGCGCTCCCGCCTTCTGTACCGTCTGCACGGTGCGCTTCATCGCCCGGCGGAAGCTCACCCGCCCGGTCAGCTGGTCCGCGATCCCCTGCGCCATGAGAGCGGCGTCGAGCTCGGGCTGCTTGATCTCCTGGATGTTGAGTTGCACCTTGGGGTTCTTGGTGATCTCGGCGAGCTTGGTACGAAGCCGGTCGGCCTCGGCACCACGGCGCCCGATGACGATGCCCGGCCTCGCGGTGTGGACGTCGATCCGAAGCCGGTCCCGGGTGCGCTCGATCTCGATCCTGCTGACGGCAGCCCTTTCGAGCTGGCCCATCAGGTAATCGCGGATCTTCCAGTCTTCGAGGAGGTACTCCTTGTACTCACGGTCGTTGAACCAACGTGACTTCCAGTCGGTGGTGACGCCGAGACGGAAACCGTACGGATTTACTTTCTGGCCCATCTACTTCTTATCCTCATCATCAGCCTCAGCTTCATCCGTCGTGTCGGTCTCATCAGTCGTCGCGTCGGCGGCTTCTTCCGCCTCTTCCACCATCGCCTCAGTCGGTTCACCGACTTCCGCCTCACCTTCGACGTCCACAGCCGAGGGGCTGGAGTCCTCGGAGTCGGAGCCGGAGACCGCTTCGGCTGATCGTTGTCCGCCCTCGGCGGGACGATCGGTCGTGGCATCTGCGGATTCGACTTCGGAAATCGCTGCGGTGTCTGCGGATTCGACTTCCGATTCGGCTTCAAGCTCTTCCACCGACACCCCGGCACGCCGTTGCGCGCGGCTACGGGTGTCGCCCTCCGCCCGCCGTGCGCCGGCAACCCGTCGGGCGCGCTGCGCGAGCTGCTCCGCACGCCGGCGTGCCTGCAGCCTCTGCAACTCCCTTTCGGGGAGCCGGCTGACGATGACCGTGATGTGGCTGGTGCGCTTGCGGATGCGGGTGGCCCGGCCGCGGGCACGCGGGCGCCACCTCTTGATGGTCGTCCCCTCATCCGCGTAGCAGGCCGAGACGAAGAGCTCTTCTGGATCGAGCTCGTCGTTGTTCTCGGCGTTCGAGACCGCCGAGCGGAGAACCTTGCCCACGACGATGGCGGCGTCGCGGTCCGAGAAGCGGAGGATGTCCTCGGCCTCGTGCACCGGCTTGCCGCGCACGAGATCCAGGACCTCGCGAACCTTGTACGGAGATAGGCGGGCGTGGCGCAGAACCGCGCGGGTGCCTTCGCGCTCGTTGGTCTTGAGACCAGGCATCAGCGCCTCCCCTGCCTCTCTTGCCCCGCGTGGTAGCGGAACGTGCGGGTGGGGGCGAACTCGCCGAGCTTGTGGCCGACCATGGACTCGGTGATGTAGACGGGCACGTGCTTGCGGCCGTCGTGGACGGCGACGGTGTGGCCGACCATGTCCGGGATGATCGTCGAACGACGGGACCAGGTCTTGATCACCCGCTTCTCGTTGCGGGAGTTGAGGTCGTCCACCTTCTTCAGCAGGTGGTCGTCCACGAACGGACCCTTCTTCAGGCTACGCGGCATCTACGTCTACCTCCGGGCGCCGCGCGTGCGCCGGCGGCGGACGATGAGCTTCTCGGACGGCTTGGTGCGGTCGCGGGTACGACCTTCGGGCTTGCCCCACGGCGAAACGGGATGGCGGCCGCCGGAGCTCTTGCCCTCGCCACCACCGAGGGGGTGGTCGACAGGGTTCATGGCGACGCCGCGAGTCTGCGGCCGCACGCCCTTCCAGCGGTTGCGTCCAGCCTTGCCGATGCTCACCAGCTCGGCTTCTGCGTTGCCGACCTCGCCGAGCGTCGCCCTACAGTCGATCGGCACGCGGCGCATTTCGGTGGATGGGAGCCTGAGGGTCGCGTAGGCGCCCTCTTTTGCCACGAGCTGAACGCTCATGCCGGCGCCACGGGCGATCTTGCCGCCGCCGCCCGGCTTCAGTTCGACGTTGTGCACGACCGAACCCACGGGGATGTAACGCATCGGCAGGGCGTTGCCCGGGCGGATGTCAGCACCCTGCCCGCTCTGCAGGACGTCGCCGACGGTCACCTTCGACGGGGCGAGGATGTAGCGCTTCTCGCCGTCGTGGTAGTGGAGCAGCGCGATCCGTGCGTTGCGGTTGGGGTCGTATTCGATGGCCGCAACCGTCGCCGGCACACCGTCCTTGGTGCGCTTGAAGTCGATGATCCGGTACTGCTGCTTGTGACCGCCGCCGCGGTGGCGCGCCGTCTTGCGGCCGTAGGCATTGCGCCCTCCGGTGCCCGGCTTGGGGGCGAGGAGGCTCCTCTCCGGCTTTGTCTTGGTGATCTCCTGGAAGTCCGAAACCGTCTGGAAACGACGGCCCGCACTCGTCGGCTTGCGCTTGCGAAGAGGCATCAGCTGTTCCCCTCGAAGATCGGGATCGACTGCCCGGACGCCAGGGTCACGATTGCGCGCTTGGTGTCCGCGCGCCTGCCGAAGGTCTGCATCCGGCGGTTGCGCTTGCGCTTGCCGGGGCGGTTCAACGTGTTGACCTTGACCACGTTGACGCCGAAGATGCTCTCGACGGCGTGGCGAATCTCGATCTTGTTGGCATCCGGGCGGACGACGAACGTGTACACACCCTGGTCCAGCAGGGCGTACGACTTCTCCGAGACCACCGGTCTGATGATCACGTCGCGTGGGTCGCCGCTCATTCGCCGGCCTCCTCGCCGTCCTCGAGTTCGGCTTTGTCAGCCGCGGTGCTGGAAGGTGCGGGCGCGGGGGCGCTGGCGGAATCGGCCGGTCGTTGATCCGCTTCAGCGGATCCGCCGGTCAAGCCGGCGGCCGCACCGTCGGGCGAACCACCGGGCAGGGTCTCGCTGGTGAAAACGATCCAGTCGTTGCAGAGGATGTCGTACGCGTTGAGCTCCTCGTCGAGCATCAGCTGGATCCCCGGCAGGTTGCGGAACGACTTGTACGCCTCTTCGTCGCTGCGGGAGAGCACCAGGAGCACCCTGCCATCCAGACCGAGAGCGGCCAGCGCCGACTTGGCCTCCTTGGTGCTGGGTACGTCCCACGGCCACGACCCGACGACGACGACCTTCCCCTCCGACGCCCGGTCCGACAACGCAGACCGCAGCGCCAGCTGGACCATCTTCCTCGGCGTCCGCTGGCGGTAGCTGCGGGGCTTGGGCCCGAGGGCGACGCCACCGCCGGCGAAATGCGGGGCGCGCTCGGAACCCTGGCGGGCGCGACCGGTTCCCTTCTGCCTGAAGGGCTTCCGGCCGCCGCCGGAGACCTCGGCACGGGTCTTGGTGCTCTGCGTGCCGGACCGAGCTGCGGCGAGCTGCGCCGTCACGACCTGGTGCATGACGGGCACGTTCGGCTGGATGCCGAACAGCGTCTCGTCGAGGTTCACCGACCCGGTCGTCGAACCCGTGACGTCGCGCACATCGACAGTCAGCGCCATCAGTTGCCTCCCTTCACGGCGTCGCGGATGAGGACCATCCCGCCGCGGGGACCGGGGACGGAACCCTTGAGCAGCAGCAGGTTGCGGTCACCATCGGCCTGCACGACCTCCAGGTTCAGCGTCGTGACCTTCGCCGAGCCGTATTGGCCCGCCATCCGGGTGCCCTTGAACACTCTGGCGGGCGTGGCGCACGCGCCGATCGAGCCAGGCGCCCGGTGGTGCTTGTGGTTACCGTGGCTGGCGCCCTGTCCTTTGAAGTTGTGCCGCTTCATGCCGCCGGCGAAGCCCTTGCCCTTGCTGATCGCGGTGACGTCAACCTTGTCGCCGGCGGCCAACAGATCGACGGTCAGCTCCTGGCCGACGCTGTAATCGCTCGTGTCGGCGACGCGCAGCTCTACCAGGGACCTGCCCGGGTCGATGCCGTCGCCGGCCGCTGCGAAGTGCCCGGCTTCAGGCTTGTTGAGCGTGCGGGCCTTGCGGGTTCCGTAGGTCACCTGCACGGCCGAGTACCCGTCGCGGTCCGGTGTCTTTAGCTGCACGACACGAACCGGGGTCACGCGCACGACGGTCACCGCGACAGCGCGGTTCTGGTCGTCCCAGACCTGGGTCATGCCGACTTTCTCGCCGACGATCGCTTTCGATGGCACAGCTGGCTCTTTCCTGTGGGTCGTGGCGGAGGGGACCGTCGCTCCCGAAGAAGGGCGGCCGCCTCACACGCGGACGCTCCGCCCGGTCAAAACCGAGCGGAGCGCTCGTTAGTTTTCGCCGCGGGGTCTCCGGGAGGACGATCCGTCAAGGAAGGCCCTGCGGACACCCGCGGACATCGGTTCTGCGGACGGCTGGTCAGTATAGCCACTCGCCCGGCACGCTGCGCCAGCAGGGAACCAACCCGCGAGTAGCCAGCGGATCGGCCAGACTTGCGGCGTGCCCCAGGTTCTGTCGCCCAACCCCGTCATCGTCGACGGGCGCAGGGTGGTCGCGCCCGACGTCGAGCGGGTCGACGCGATGATCCGCTTCGACGTGGTGGAGCAGGTGGCGACCGTCGAGGCCTCGGTGGAGTTCCTGGCCGGCGAGGTGGCCGGGCACCCGGCGCTGGACCTACGCCAGGACGTGGAGTGGGTCCGTCTGGATGGGAAAGACCTCCCGTCGACGGCACTACCGGCCATGGATCTCGGAGGCGGCCCGGGTGCGGAGATGCGCGTCCTCGACGCGAGCCTCGAGGCGGGCAGCAAGCACAGGCTCGACCTGGGCTACCGGCTGAACACCCCTGCCGCCACGGGGGCGGAGCCGATCGGCTGGGCCGAAGGCGGTGTGCGGTTCGATTTTTGGATGTCGGACCTCGAGCCGGGACGGTACCTCGAGATGTGGCTGCCCGCCCCGCTGGTTCACGACCAGTTCACCCTCAATCTGACCATCGAGCTGTTGCGCAACGACCGCCCCCACTCGCTCGTCGCCAACACCGGCGGCGTGGACGCCAGCGGAGGCTCACGCTGGGAGCTTTCCTACCCGGCGCATTTCACCGCCCTATCCCCCATGCTCGTCCTGGCCCCGGCGGACGAGGTCGAGTTGCGACGAAGCGCCATCACCATCCCTGGCCGCACCCGGTCTTTGGGAATTGTCTGCGGCCGGTTCCGGGACGTCGACGCTGATATAGCGGCGTGCGAGGCGGACGTGAAGGCATGGTTGGCGTATATGGCTGCTCGTTATGGCCCGTGGGTGCATGGCGACACTTTTTGGGCGTTCTTGTGGGAGCCTGAGCGCGGGATGGAGTACGACGGCGCTACCACCGCGTCGGTCGGCGCTCTCGAGCACGAGGTGTTCCACAGCTGGTTCGGGCGGGGCGTCAAACCCGCCCGGGCGGCTGACGGCTGGATCGACGAGGCGTGGGCGACGTGGGCGACGTCCTCGAAACCCGACCGGCCCCGCTTCGGTGTCGAGGAGTTCGGGCTCGAGGAGGAGCCGGTCGAGCTGTATCCCTCGAGCCCCTGGGCTCGCTACACCCCCCGTGAGGCGTACACGGCTGGATACCGGCTCTTCGCCGGGCTGGCCCACTTGTTCGGCGGGCCCGAACGGCTCCGGTTGGCGATGGCCGAGTGGTACCGGGTGAACGCGGGCCGACCCGCCACCACCGACGGCCTGGGAGCGCACCTCACCGCCTGGTCGGGGATCGACATCAGCCCCTGGTGGGCCCGATACGTCCACGGCCGGGGGTGACCACCGGGGTCAGCCGGCTCCGTACATCCCGTCGATGAGCCCCGCGTAGCGCGAGTAGACGACGAACCGCTTGACCTTCATGGTCGGCGTCAGTTCTCCCGACGCCGCGGTGAGGTCCCGGGGCAGTATCCGGAACTTCCGCACCGACTCTGCCTGCGAGCGGCGAGCGTTGACACTGTCCACGACCTGCTGGACGTGGCCGATCAGATCCGGGTCCTCGGTCAGCGCCTCCAGGTCGTCGAGCTTGTTGCGACCCTGAGCCCAACGAGAGAGCTCCTCGCCGTCCAAGGTGACGAGGGCCGTCAGGTACTTCCTGCCCTCCCCGACCACGACGGCCTCTGAGATGAGAGCGTCGTTGCAGAGATCGCTCTCGATCTCCTGCGGTGCGACGTTCTTGCCCGAAGCCGTGATGATGAGGTCCTTCTTACGGCCCGTGATCCGCAGATCCCCGTCGTCGTCGAACTCGCCGACGTCTCCGGAGTGCATCCAACCGTCCTCGTCTATGAGTTCCGCCGTCGCCTTGGGGTCGTCCAGGTAGCCCAGGCAAACGTTGCCACCCTTGAGAAGGACCTCGCCGTCGGCTCCGACTCTCACTGTCATGCCCGGCAGGGCCGAACCGACGGTGCCGATGCGGTTGTGGTCGATCCGGTTGGCGGTGGTCGGACCGCAGCTCTCCGTCTGGCCGTAGATCTGAAGCATCGGCAACCCGACGGCGTGGAACCACTCGATCAGGTCGGAATGTATCGGCGCCGCAGCACTGACGACGATCCGGGCGTGATCGAGGCCCACGGTTCGGCGAATCTGTGCTCCCACAACTCCATCCAGTGCCCGGTAGGCGGCCATCACTGCGCCCGGAAGTCGATCACCCCGCTGGCGGGCCTTCACGACTCGCCGGCCCAGAGCGAGGTAGGCGGAGAACACGGTCCTGACCGGCGGCGGCTGCTTGCTGACTTGCTCCTCGATAGCGGAGCGCAGCTTCTGCCACACCCTCGGAACCGCGAGGAACACCGTCGGCCTGCAGGAGGGAAGGTCCTCGGCGAGCGTGGCGAGGCTGCGCGCGAACCACGTCTCTCCGACCACCGCGATCGGGGTGAAGTCGCTCATCATGCGCTCCGCGATGTGGCTGAGGGGAAGGAACGAGATGAAGCGCTCGCCTTCGGTCAGGCCGTATACCGGGGTGACCTGGCGGAGCGTCCACATGATGTTCTCGTGGGTGATCATGGCCCCCTTGGGCGGCCCGGTGGTCCCGCTCGTGTAGACGATCGTGGCGAGGTCCTCAGGCACGACGCCCTGCATCCGTCCGGTCACCTCGGAATGATTCTCCCCCAAGTGGTCGGCACCGATGGCCGTCAGCTCGGAGAAGCTCGTAACGAACGTGTCGGACTCGCGGCGGGCGTGGTCGGTGAGAACCAGGTATCTCAGGCTGGGGACTTCGTCCCGTACGAGGAGCACCTTCCCCACTTGGTCGTGCGTGTCGACGAAGCAGATCGACGCCCCCGAATGACGGAGTATGTAGCTGATCTGCGCTGGGGAGCTAGTCGGATAGATCGGCACCGTGACACAACGGTTGGCGAGGATTCCCAGGTCCGCGAAGTGCCACTCGGGGCAGTTCGACGCGAGGATCGCGACCCGGGCGCCCGGCTCGAGACCGAGTGCCGCGAGGCCGGCCGCCACTTGGCTGACCGTGGTCTCGTACTCCTTCCAGGTGATGGTGCTCCACGACCCGCCGGCGTCGCGGTAGCGCATCGCCGGACGGTCGGGTCTCAGCGTGGCGTTGGCCACTAGCGCTGAGACGATGGTTGGCGCCTTTCGGCTCGTCCCACCGGCGCGGTCCGCGCCGCCAGCGGGCGCTTCGATGGTTTGCATGGTCATGCCGCCTTCCTTGTCTGGGTCTTCGCCTCGACCGTCGCCTCGGCGGGCGTCGTGCGGGGCCGCGGCCGCCACGCGGCCGCGAGGATGAGTACCGCCAGCGCCAGCGCTCCGACCAAGGCGGGAAGCTGCCACTCAATCAGTGACATCAGCGCAGCTTGATGGTCAGCGATGCGATCGGCAGCCCGGATGGAGGCCGCGTCCTCGCTGTAGGACATCTGGAGCACGACCTGCGGTCGGCCCATGGCTGCGGCCGCCTTGGCCAAGGCTTGGACCTGCGGTAGCGAGGCATAGGGTGCCAGCACGGCTTCGGCAGGAGCGAGCGAGCTCAGGTCGGGGGTCGCGGCCACGCCTTCGCTGCTGCTACCCCCCTTGATGACCGCGCCGGTCGATGGCTGAACGGATACATATCCGTGCTGGAAGTACGAGTACGAGAGAGGGATCGACTTGGTGAAGGCGGCCTGCAAAGTCGCCATCTGAGATGCCGACAGGTGCGGAGCGACAGCTTGGAGAACCTGCTGGACGCTCACGCCTGACGCCTGGAGTTCCGCGGCCACGGTCGCGGCCGGGATCGAGGCCGGCATTCCTGTGCTCTTCAGGTACGCCAGGTAGTACGGAGCCACGGGGTGGTCGAGGTTCGTCGAGAAGGTGAGAAGCCGGTCACCCGAGACTGGCTCGCGCTGAGCCCCGCCTGCCGCCTTCACCTGGATCGTCGTGCCGGTCTCAGGAGCCCAGGCCTCGTAGGTCTTGCCTGCTGTCGTGCCGGTCGGGAAGTTGATCCGGTAGCTCCCACCGGTTGCCATGGACTGGGCCGGATCACCGAACGCATACGACTGCGGTCCGTCCACGAGCCGCATGTTCCGCCGGTTCATGTAGTACTGGTAGGTCTGCGTGCTGGAGTTGCCGGCGAAAGTCGCTGTGGTCTTCTCGCTGATCACGGCGTGCGAGAAGGTGCCGCTGACGACCTTGACCTGGCGGTCGATTGTGAGTGGAACGCGCAGCGGCTGCGCGAGCGGTAGCCCGGTTGCGGGATTCACGTAGACCGTGGCGGTCCCGTGGTAGTGCAGCGTCTGGTTGATGTTGAGGGGATACCTGACCAGAACAGGACCGCCCACGAACCGTAGCCCTACTGCGACTACGGCAAGGACTACCCCTAGCCCGATCAAACCTTTGGTCCTCGTGAGCATGGAGATTCTCCTTTCACGCGCGGTACAAGGCCGCGCCGGCATTGACACCTGCGGCCGCGCACAACAGCAGGGCGTTGGTCCCGCTGCGCAACCGACCGGCCCGCTGGACGCGGGCGAGAGCTGCGAACAACCCGACGGTGTGCCAGGGGCCGGGGTCTGTCACTACGGCCTCCTCTGGCTTCGCCAACTCCGAAGCGACCCTCTTGGCGAAGGAGGGCAGCGCCGGGCTTGCCACGATGAGATCGATGTCCTCGGGGGCAAGGTGGTTGTCTTCGAGCAGCTCGACAGCCGCAGCCACGGCGGCTTCCGCCGCCCGCTCCGCGAAGTCCGCTTCCTCCACGATGTGCAAGACGTTGCGGCCTCCCTCGAAGCCGACGGTTGCCCGGAAGGTGCTGCCCTCGTCGAAAGCGTTGTGCCACTTGAACGGGCCGATCCCCACTTGGTCCGCCGTCCACTGGCAGACGGCGGCAGCGCCCCCCGGTAGGTACGGGAACTCTGGCGCCAAGCGGCGTGAGGGAGACGCGTCGCTCGCCACCAGGAGAACCGTCTGAACCGTCCTGCTCCTCAAGAACCCGTCCGCGATCTCGAGGGCGTTCAGGAGGCCGCACGCACCGTTGGCGACGTCGAACGAGAAGGTGCCCGCAGTGCCCGGGTGCGGGTCCTCGGGGTTCGCCCCGATGTCGTCTTGGATCAGTGGGGCGAGAGCGGGTTCTCCGAGATTGCCGTCCCGGTAGAGGCCGGCGTTTATGAGAAGCCCGACGTCCTGTGGCGTCAGTTCGCACCGACCGAGAGCAGCGCGACACGCGTCGACCGAGAGCCTCAGCGCGCTGTGGCGCGACCTCCAGCCTCCTGTCACAAGGCTGAGCCCGTCAATCCGTGTCGCCATGGCTCCTCACCAGTCCTTCGCTCGCGCGGAACAGCACCACGCCGATCACCAGACCCGACGCGATAGCGACGAACGCCACTTGGTCCCCCGGTGCAATGCGCCCTCCCGACAGCTCGTCGATCAGCGCGACGGTGTGGGTGGTCGACGCTGTGTTCCCGTAGTGGTCGACGGTCACGACGGCGTCGTTGCGCGGTCCGGCGCCCAGGACTTCGCTGACGTGGGCCATCCCCTTCCGGATCGCCCGCGCCGATGTCTGGTGCGGGATCACGTGGTCCACCTGCGATATGTCAATCCCGGCGACGTCGAGGGCTTCCTGCAGCAGGACCGGGGTGTCCTTGATTGCGGCTCTCTGCAGGGCTTGAGAGCGGGTGAACATCCGTGCACCGGGCTCATGGACGGCTGGGTACGCGAGGCACAGCCGGGAGTGCTCGGCGACGGTGGTGAAACCGGCGACGCTGATGCCCGGGGAGCCATCCCGGCTGCGCTCGACGACCACCGCGGCTCCTGCGTCGCCCAGCGTCAGCGACGCGAGCTCCTTGCTCATGATGTTGCGGACGTGGTGAGCGGCATTGCGCCCGAGGCCCGAGATGGACTCCCCGCTCACCACCAGGCCTCTCCGGATCGCGCCACGGCGGATCCAGTTGTTCAGGACGAACACCCCGGTCAGCATCCCCGCACAGGCATTGGCGATGTCGAACGTGACGGCCCTCGTGGCTCCGATTCGATGGGCGACGGCGGAACTCATCGCCGGTTCGAGCCACTGGGTTGTACCGTCGCGGTACTTGGTGATGCTGCAGCTGACCAAAGCGTCCAGCTCGGGGGCCTCCACACCGCCGCGCTCCAGGCAATCGGCTGCCGCGGCGACGGCCAAGGTCAACGAGTCGTCGTCGGGGCTCACGACCCGCCGCTCCCGGATGCCGGTCAGTCGCTCCAGGTCGATTCCCGTGTGGTGTCGGGTGGAGGCAATCAAATCCTCGGATGACAGGTGCCGCACCGGCAATGAGCGACCCGCCGAGGTGATGTCTGCCACGTAGGGGGCGGACGCATCACCGGGGCTTCGCTCCGTCAACAGCCATGTGGGGGACGCCGGATACATCAAGGCCATGATGAGCGCGTCTCCCGGGCAAGCGAGAGAGGCGAACGGCTCTTATTCGGTTTGCGCGGTCACCTCGTCGAAGCCGTCTCGAAGGCAGGCCATGAGGAGATCCGGGTCTGGCACGGATGCTTCGTCCATGTTGACCCCGATGCAGGCGGTGCCAGCGTGCGATACGAGCGAGAAGTTGACGGCGGCTCCCGCCAACGGGGCGAACGCGAACTGGCGAAGGACCTCGGCGCCGGCGATGTAGCAGCGCTGGTCTATTCCCGGCACGTTGGTCGCGACGAAGTCCACGCCGTACATCATCGATCCGAGCAGGGCGGTCGTCGCCGGGCCGGGCAGCCGGCTCAACACGTCGGCGATCGCCTCGGTCATCGGCAGGGCGGGTTCTGCGCGCCACTGCCGGCAGAGGGTCCCGAGCTGCCGAACCCTCTCGCGGGGGTCCGGTTCGTCGACGGGCACGACGAACCTGACAGGCGTGAAGCGGTTGCCGCCCACCGGGTCTCCCGACTTGCGGAAGCTGACGGGGAGGTTGACGCGGAGGTACGTAATCTCGTGCCCCAGCTTGCTGTGGTAGCGGTAGAGACCTCCGGCGACCGAAGCCATGAAGACGTCGTTTACGGTCCCTCCTGCCGCCGCGGCCGCCCGCCGCAGCTCGGCCATGGGCAGCTCATAGGTGTCGAACAGCCACCTGTCGCTGTGGGCCTTGAAGACGGGCGAGAGACGTTTCGTACCCGGCGTGAGCAGCTTCACCAGCGATTCGCCGGTTGCCCACGTGGTCGCCAGAGAATCCAGTGGGCGCGCGGCCGATCGCAGAGCCGCCGCGGGCAGTCCGCTAACAGCGCGAGTCCCTGCTGACATCCGCCCGAGGAGCTGGCCGAGGAGCGAGCCTCTCGCCGGGGCCACGGGCGGCGGCTCGGACCGGATGTGGCCGCCGGGGTCGCGTGACCAGTCGAGAAGGGACAGCATGAGCTCCATCCCACCCACGCCGTCGGTCAGGGAGTGATGAAACTTCAGGATCACCGCGGCCGTGCCGCCTTCCATCTCGTCGACGACCATGATCTGCCAGAGCGGCGCCGTCCGCTCGATCGCATTGCGGGCGCTCTGCGCGGCGAGCGCGAGCACGCCTCTGGTGTCCGTCCCGCCGCCGTTGACCAGGTGGACGTGCGCGTCCAGGTCGAAATCAGTGGCGTCCACCCAACGCGGCAGGCCGAAGCCGAGGCTCGGTTCAGCGACCCGTTGGCGCAGGCGGGGGAAGGACTCGGTGCATTCCCTTACCCGCTGCCGCAGGTCGTCGAAGAGTGGTGGCCGGTCGAGCAGCACCACCACCGTCACCGTCGATCGCAGGTTTGGGTCCGCTTCTATGGCCCACAGGACCGCGTCTGATCCGTTCATGGTCGGGCTCGGTTGCTGGTTCGGTTGGTTCATGGCTTGACGGCTCCTTTGGCGGGCGCGCGGCCTCGAGGTCGTCGAAGCCCTGCCTTATCCCTTGGGCGAGCACATGCAGATCTGGGAAGCGGCGACGGTCTGTCCACAGGCCAATCGTCAGCTGATCGAGGTAGGAGAGGATCCCGATACTCAGCGTGAGGTTTCCCGCGAGCGGGACGATTGGAAACGCTTCTAGCATCTGGCTGCCCATCAGATAGAGCGGGCTGCTGGGCCCAGGGACATTCGTCACCACAAGATTGACTATGGGTTGGTGGTGAACGAGCTGGCTGATTCCCGCGATGAACGGCTCGGGGACGTGTTCGCAGAACTGCAGAAGAGTGCTGGTGAGCTCTCCCTCACCCGCACTTCTGGTCCAGCGAACCGAATCGTGGGTCGTCCGGAAGCGCTCGAGCGGCTCCATCGGTGCCACTGGGAGAGGCACGACCATGCCGGTGACCTTGTTGCCGAGGAGGTCGTGCTCGTCGTCTCCCCGCTGCGATATCGGCACGAGAACCCTCATCTTGTCGGCACCTTCCCCACGGGCAGCCAGAAGCGATCCGAGGCCGGCGGCGACGGCGGACAAGACCACGTCGTTGACGGTTCCGCCCAGGGCGTGGGCCAGTTCTTTGGTCCCTCCCAGCGGCCGCCGCACGACCTGGTAGGAACGTTCGTCGCCCACCCGTCCGTTTATGGATACGCGCGGGGCTCGGATGTCCCCGCCGCCGAGAGGGCGGGACACGGCTGAGAAGGCACTGACCATGCTCCGGGCGGATCGTGCCGCTCTCAGCGGATGCGTCAGGCTGCCGACGGTGCGCAACGCGAGCTCGGGTGACTCTCGCAGGGCCTCTGCTGCGGTGGCGGACAGGAGTCCGATGCGACTCGGAACGCGGGCGGCCACGACGGCGCCGTCGTTCGCAGGTCTCGCGGGGGACGGCTCGGAGTCCATCAGCATCACCGCGAGGTCCACGCCGCCAATGCCGTCCACAAGGGCGTGGTGAATCTTCTCGACCACAGCGACCCGGCCGTTCTCCAGCCCTTCGACGAACCACAGCTCCCACAACGGGTAGCGGCGGTCGAGGAGCGGCATGAGCATGTCCTCGGCGGCCGAGAGCAGCTGCTCCTCAGTGCCCGGAGCCGCCAGGCAGATTGACCGGACATGGCGGGAGATGTGGAAGTCGGGGTCGTCCACCCACCTCGGCCTGCCCGCCCGGCCAGCCGGCCATACCGGCCGTTGGCGGAGCCTCGGTATGCCGGTCAGGCGGTCCCGCGCGTACCGGCGCAGACGGGCCAGGTCCAGTTCGCCACGGCTGTCCCGCCACGGTTGCCCGTCGAAGATCGCAATGCTCCCCACGTGCATGGGGGTGGTCGGGCGTTCCATATAGAGGAAAGCCGCTTCCAGGGCTGACAAACGCATGGCGTTCAACCTCTCGCTAGGGCCCTGACCGCACTGTGTCCGAGCGGTCGGCCCAACTACCAGAGGCTTACGGCTCTTTGTGATCTACGAGGGCGCGGCAGCGGCAGCCCAAGGAGTCAGTTGGTCTGGATCTTGATCCCTGGAAGGGATTTACAACCGTAGTTGCACGCACCTCGTCCGCAACCTCGTTCGCCGTGGCGACGAGAGGGGACCGAGAACGTAGAGTCGCTATCTCCAAGACACGCGTGAGATCGCAAGGATCGAGCGCCAGAACGCTGCGAAGTTGCGGGATCTCGACAAGAGATTCGAGCACTCGAGACCAAGGGATGGCGACCCACCGCAGGGCCAGTCGCGAGCCGCGGTGTCCCTGAGTCTCGCCAAGGCCGGGGCAGCCTATCTGAGCTAGGCAGCTCGAGATGATCTGAAGCAGACAGCGGTGGGCTCATCGACGATCTCGACCAGGGGCACCACGACGAGGGCAGTACCCCCGTTAAGTGAGCCCGCTATCCTCACCGAAAGTTGCGGGGGAGTTGCCGGATCGGAGGGTCGAGATGCTTTTCCTTCACGAGGTGCACAAGGTCGTGGGACGCAAGGAGGAGGAGTTTGAAGCGGCGTACCGGGATTACTGGATGCCAACGATGGCCAAGAGCGACTACGCCCGGTTGCTGTGGTACACCAACCATGCCCTCGGAAGTGGCGTGTCCTACAACGTCGTAACGGTGACCGCCATCAAGGATGGTCAGGCCTGGGAGGACCTCGCCCGCCGGGTGCAGAAGGGCGATCTCCAGTCGTGGATGCGAGAGGTCGACACGTTCCGCCACGACGTGGTCGGCAAGGTCCTGGTCCCGCTGGAGTGGTCGCCCGTGCAGGAATTCGATCTCGATGCCATCCCCAGTGACGGGCGCCGCCACGACCTGACTCTGTACATGGAAGACACCATGTGGCCGTACGCGGGCAAGCTGCAGGAGTACATCGAGATGTCGGGTTCGATCTACTCCAAGAACCTCGGCTTCGCGCGGTCCGTACCGTTTCTCTCCATCGAGATCGCCCTGCAGCCGGCGTTCGGAACCCACGTTCGCGGCGAGGTCGTGCTGATGCAGAAGATCCACGACCTCGATCGCCTGGAGCGTCTCCTCGCCCGGGAAGCTTCACCGAAGAGCCGGGAACCCGGGACGTGGATGCACGACGCCCTGGCGGTGCGCGATCAGTGGGAGAGCAGGATCCTGCGGACTTCGTCCTGGTCGCCGCTGTACTGATCGAGAGGAGATTGACGATGCTCTTTTTGCACGAGGTTCACAGGGTGCAAGGCGCCAAAGAGGGCGAATTCGAAGCCGCCTACCGTGATTACTGGATGCCGACGATGGCCAAGAGCGATTACGCCCGGTTGCTGTGGTACACGAATCATGCCCTCGGAAGCGGCGTGTCCTACAACGTGGTGACGATCACCGCGGTCGAAGATGGCCGGGCCTGGGAGGACCTGATCCAGCGCGTGCAGAAGGGCGACCTCAAGTCGTGGATGCTGGAGGTCGACAACCTCCGCCACGACGTGGTCGGGAAGGTGCTCGTCCCCGTCCACTGGTCGCCGCTGCAAGAAGTCGACTTGGGGTCCGTGCCAGTGGACGGGAGGCTGCACGAACCGAGTCTCTTCATGGAGGACACGGGATGGCCCTATGCACCGCTGGACGTCTACATCCAGGGCTGGTACGACATCTACTACGCGCCGATGGAAAAGACGTCCCCCGGGCAGCAGCTGCTCGACATTCAGGCGTGCTTCCAGCCGGCGCATGGCACCCATCAGCGCCGCGAGGCGATGCTGTGGCAGAAGATTCTCAGACCGGCGGCGCTCACGAAATTGTTGAGCAGGGAGGCCCGGCCGGAACAGCGGGCCCCGGGTACGTATATGCACGAGGCCCTAGCTCTTCGGGACCAGTGGGAGAGCAAGCTGCTCCGGACGAGCAGCTGGTCGCCCCTCTTCTGAGCCTGTCCGCCGGCTGATCTACAATCGTTGCACTCTCTTCCGCAATCGGAAGGAGTTGCAGATGGCTGAGAAGTTCGAAGGATAGGGCGGGCAAGTCGTTTCCGGCTCAAGGCGGCCAACGGCGAAATCGTCGCTTGAGGCGAAGAACCCCACGTGCCCGAACAGCGCCGTCAACCCCGCCCGGTACTGGTAGGACGTCTTCGGGTTGGTGTAGCGGCTGGCGAACCAGGCGGGCAGCTCCCAGAGAGTCAACCACTCACCGCGGTCACCCGCTACATGTAGCGTTAATTGGTCTGTATCTTGATCCCCTGAAAAGGGGATATACAACCGTAGTTGCACGAGCTTCGTCCTCGACCCCATGGCCGGCGCTCATGCGACCTGGACCTTGGTAGAGGCAACGGCCGTCGGAGCGGGCACCGGTTCGCCCTGCTCCCGCATGGACTCGATGTGCAACGGGATCGCATCGGCGATCAGACGCTCCACCTCATCACGGCTCTTCCCAACAGCGACGCAGCCAGGGAGGTCCGGCACGTAGGCACCCCAGGCGCCGTCCTCATGCTCGATGACCACGACATATTCAGCCACGGCGCTTCCCTTCCGACAGACCGGCTTGCCGCCAGATCGAGTTCAGCGTACCCCGACGCACCTCGTCACTGAGCTTCCCTGCGACCGTGACGGTCCCCAAACGATCGGGGTGATGGAACTGGCGATGTGAGCCGGTCTGGCGGACCAGTCGCCAACCGCCCCGTTCCAGGATCTGGATCACCTCTCGTACCTTCACGAACTGAGGCTACGAACGCCATGTGACGGCCTCCGGAGCCATCGACGCTGTTCAAACTCGTCCCGAGTCAAGCGGCCGCCTCCAGGCGGCCGTGCGAAGCGCCGCCGAAGGCGGCGGAACTACCGGGCGTGCCGCCGATCAGCCCAAAGAAATCAGAGACTTGTCTGGTTTTCTTATTAGCACATTAGCTAAATTGCGTTTATGGCTGATGACACCGGCGTCTTTCGAGCACTTGCCGACCCAACCCGACGCCAGATCCTCCAGGACCTCCGAGACGGGGAGTTGAGCGCCGGCGACATTGCGAGCCGCTTCACCATCAGCGCCCCGTCAATCTCCCGTCACCTCACGGTCCTGAAGTCGGCCGGGCTGGTCAACGAACGGAGAGAAGCCAACCGAATCTTCTACTCCCTGGTCGAGGAGCGCCTTGCCGTTTGCGTGGGCCAGTTCCTCTCCACAGTCTGCCCAGAACAGGTGGTGCTTCGTCACAGACGCAAGCGTCGAGCCACATCCGAATCAGCCGAGAACGAGGAGGTTCGAGCATGACTAGCCAGACGATCAACTGCACGATCGAACGACGTCTGTTGGTCAACTACCGCATCGATCCTGAACTGGTGTCCAAGCAGCTGCCGTCGCCCTTGCGCCCTCAACTGGTACGCGGCTGGGCGGTCGGGGGTGTCTGCTTCATCCGATTGGCCAACACCCGCCCTGCCTACCTGCCCAGGATCCTTGGCATCCGGAGCGAAAACGTGGCCCACCGCTACGCAGTTGAATGGGACGACCACGATGAGACCAGGACAGGCGTGTACGTCCCACGACGGGACACGGACTCTCTACTCACATCTATCGCAGGAGGCCGGCTCTTCCCAGGCCGGTATCATCTCGCGCAGTTCTCGGTCGCTGAGGAACACTCCGGCCTCGACATCTCAGTCGACAGCCGCGATGGACAGACTCAACTCCACGTCAGAGCCAATTCGAGTGAAGAACTCGGGGGGCGACTGTTCGACTGGGTACAGGACGCGACAACGTTCTTCTGCTTGGGCAGTCTCGGTTACTCACCATCGACACGCTCCGATCATCTCGATGCCGTCGCTCTGTCGAGTGACAGCTGGGCTGCCCGACCCGTCCAAGTCGCAGAGATGTGCTCAAGCGTCTTCGATGACCGACAGCTCTTTCCAGCCGGCTCGTGCACACTCGACTCAGCTCTACTGATGGAGAACCTCCAAGTGGACTGGACCACCCAGCAACCGCTGACCACGACTTGTCCATCGGTTCCAGTCGGAGCGGATCGGGCTGCACTGTGATCTCCGACCGACCTGATCGACCCGAAGGCCGTCACTGATGCCAGACTCCGCTACCCCGAAACCGAGGTCGCCCGGGATGGGATCCGGCGAGCGGATGGCATACGCGATGGACCGGATCTACAACCGGATGCGACATCCGGCCGCATTCAACGTGCGCCGAGATGATGCCGCAACCGGGTCCTTCGACCAGCTGCGACGACACAAGTACGGCCTTCTCGTCACCTTCAGAGGTAACGGCGACCCAGTCCCATCACCAGTGTGGATGGCCTTGGACTCGGAGGGCCGGGCGTACGTGCAAACAGGCGCGAAGAGCTGGAAGGTCAAGCGCCTCCGGAACGATCCGACAGTGCTGATCTCAGCGTCCACCGTGCGAGGGAAGCCGACGGGTCCAGTTCTGCTCGGTAGCGCGCGGATTCTGCCGGCTGACGAGATGGCTCACGCTGAAACCACGTTGGCTGCCGCGTTCGGTCTTGGCCGCAAGCTGTACATGAAGATCTTCCCGATGAACGAGGACGTCGTCGCCTACATCGAGGTCACTCCTCCAGAGGTGGGTCCTTGTAGTTCTGCGAGACGGTCGACCGTTAGTCAGCGCTGGTAACCGTTCGTCAGTCAGGGGGTGTGACTCGACAAGCAGGTGCTCCCCCTGGAAGTCGATATCGATATCTGACGATCAGCGGATAGACGGCAGCGGCGACCCACGAAAGGGGCGGATTGCTAATCATGATGCCGACGGCTTTCTTCGGCCCTCTGCAGGCCCTCAAGCTCTTGGCGACGGCTCGATGCCCTCTGAACAGATGCCCCATGCCATCGACCCACCAGGCCGCTTGCTGCGCCTGGGCCGGGCTCAGCCCCACCGCCGCTAGGCCATCGGCTCCCAGATGCTGCCAGGCAACCGCTCGCGGCCCAGGGGGCCAGCTCCGGGCAACCCACTCGGCAGAGAAGGTACAGAATCCGCAGTCGCCGTCGAAGACCAACAGCTCGGAGCGGACGACTCCCACAAGACCAGGTTACGACCTGACGTACAGGTTTCCGTGCTAGCAATTCGACATGTTCCACCTTCGTCGACCTTCGGACGAAGAATGCGATCGACTCTTGACCGGCGCGTCAAGTGCGGCCTTCTCATATTCCGAGGTGGGCGCGACGCGTTCGGGGCAGCTTCCCAGCGGGTACCGCCACGATCGTCGCTCGCTTACCATCGGCCCGGCGTCGCTCTTCGACGCCAAAGCCGAATCGCTCCTCCGATGGCAAGCCCACCTCGGAGCGGGAGTCAACGTCTTACCTGGCGATTCGATCACCACGAGCGGCTCCAACCACCTCGTAGTGATCAAGCTCGCGGTCGTATGGATCGTCGCCCCGGTTCGAATCCGGCGGGGTGTCAACGTGCGCACCGTCTTCTACGCCAAAGACGACGGCGTGGCCACTGGCATGCGACCTTCTGCGATCGCCGCCTACATGGCCGGCGAAGCTGCCAAGGCAGGCCAGAAGGTCCCACCGGATGGCTTCGGCACCGTCGGTCGATATTTCGGGACGTTCGGCTACCGGGCCGGGTTCAAACCAACCATCGAGCTGCTCGAGGTCGAACAGGACGTCTGGCACCAGCTGAACCAACGCCTCACGCTTCTCGACGCTATGCGTAAGCGGGCAAGAGGGAGGCCGGTGAGCAACGACGCCAAGAAGAGCAAACACTGGCAGGGCCTCACCGTGGGCGGTGTCGGCCCCGACGAGTACGGGAAGCTCTACGCCCGCTCGTACGAAGCTGCGATCCGCAAGCGGGCACGAGCGGCAGCAACGAGGGCCGTCGCATCTGGAGCGATCTACGGTGACCACGACCGGATGCTGGCGGCCGGCCGCCCGCAGGGCGGTGAGGCCGCCCCGTCAGTTAGTCCAGGACCTGGGCCGCCCGGCGGATCACCCCGTTATCGAGAGGATCGATGTAGCTGCGCATGGTCGTCGCCGGGTTGGCGTGCCCAAGCACCTTCTGTATGTCGAGCAGATCGAAGTAGTGGGCTCCGTCCTCGGAGACCGCCCGGTGCAGGATCCCGGCTGCTGTCCGGCGCAGATCGTGGGGGCTCATGTGGCCGAGCCCCGCTTCCTCGGCGCGCAGACGCACCAGTTTGGCGACGCTCGCCGGAGTCTTGAACGGGCGACCCCAAGAGATCAGTCCGACTCCCCCGCCGGTCTTCTGCCGGCATACCACGGGACAGTGGTCGGCCAACCGCAGCGGAGTAGCGCTCCAGGTAGTCGGAGAGCAGATCGGCCATGGTCGGACCGACGGCCACCTTGCGAGGACGCTTCCTCTTCCCGATCCACTTAATGGTCGGCTCCGGGCCTAGGTGCAGGTCACCGATTGTCAGGCGGATGATCTCCGCAACCCGCATGCCGGCCGCAGGAACGTGCACACCCGGACGAGGCGGTTGCGCCTCGTGTTGTTGGCCCGGGACTTGGCCACCCAGTGGTTGACCATGGCGTCGGTCAGGGCCCGCGGATGCGATGCTCCGCAATGGGCGAACAGGGCGCTCAGCTCAGCCCGGTATTGACGGGCGGTGTCCGGATTCGTGTAGCGGGAGCAGAAACGCTGGATCAGCCACTGAGCGCGGTTACCCGACGCTGGGAGCGTTAATTCTGTTGTATCTTGATCTCGATGTCCACGCCGGCGGGCAGCTCGATCCGTTGCAGCGAGTCGACCGTCTTGGGCGTGTGCTCGACGATGTCCAGAAGCCGCTTGTGAACCCGCATCTCGAAGTGCTCGCGGCTGTCCTTGTACTTGTGCGGTGAGCGGATGACCGTGAACCGGTTGCGCTCGGTGGGCAGCGGGACCGGTCCACGCACCTTGGCCTGGGTGCGCAGCACGGTCTCGACGATCTTCTTCGTCGACTGGTCGAGGATCTCGTGGTCGTAGGCCTTGAGGCGGATGCGAATGCGCTGCTTGTTGCCGTCAGCCACGGCTATCACCTCTCGAGTTGCGGGTTGTCAAGATGCGTTAACGGGACAAGAAGAGGGACCGCCTTGCGACGGTCCCTCTTTTCACTACTTCAGGATCTTCGTGACGCTACCGGCGCCGACGGTTCGGCCGCCCTCACGGATGGCGAAGCGCAGACCCTCGTCCATCGCGATCGGCTTCTGCAGCTCCACGGTCATCGTGGTGTTGTCGCCGGGCATGACCATCTCGGTCCCCTCTGCGAGGGTGATCGAGCCGGTCACGTCGGTGGTGCGGAAGTAGAACTGAGGCCGGTAGTTGTTGAAGAACGGCTTGTGGCGGCCGCCTTCCTCCTTGGTCAGGACGTACACCTGCGCCTCGAACTGGGTGTGCGGGGTGATCGAGCCGGGCTTGCAGAGAACCTGGCCGCGCTCGACCTCTTCCTTCTTGATCCCGCGCAGGAGGGCACCGATGTTGTCGCCGGCCCGGCCCTCGTCGAGGAGCTTGTTGAACATCTCGACGCCGGTGCAGACCGTCTTCTGGGTCGGTCGCAGACCGACGATCTCGATTTCCTCGCCCACCTTCACCTGGCCCTGCTCCACCTTGCCGGTGACCACGGTGCCGCGACCGGAGATGGTGAACACGTCCTCGATCGGCATGAGGAACGGCCGGTCGACCGCGCGCTCCGGCTCCGGGACGAAGTCGTCGACCGCCTGCATCAGCTCGACGATCTTCTCCTCCCACTCCTTGTCGCCCTCGAGCGCCTTGAGCGCGGAGACTCGCACGACGGGGGTGTCGTCGCCGGGGAACTCGTACTCGTTGAGGAGCTCGCGGACCTCCATCTCGACGAGCTCGAGCAGCTCCTCGTCGTCGACGGCGTCCGCCTTGTTGAGAGCGACAACGATCGAGGGAACGCCGACCTGGCGGGCGAGCAGCACGTGCTCACGGGTCTGGGGCATCGGGCCGTCGGTCGCGGCGACCACCAGGATTGCACCGTCGACCTGCGCGGCGCCGGTGATCATGTTCTTGATGTAGTCGGCGTGGCCGGGCATGTCCACGTGCGCGTAGTGACGGTTCGGCGTCTGGTACTCGACGTGGGAGATGTTGATCGTGATGCCCCGCTGTTTCTCCTCGGGGGCCTTGTCGATCTCGTCGAACGCCTTGAACTTGGTCCCACTCGGGTCGCGCTCGGCGAGGACCTTGGTGATCGCCGCGGTGAGCGTGGTCTTACCGTGGTCGATGTGGCCCATCGTCCCGATGTTCAGGTGGGGCTTCGTGCGCTCGAACTTCTGCTTTGCCATTGGAAGGATCGCTCCTCATGCGATTCCGGCCGGTGCCGGGTCTTGGACGCGGTCGTAAACGATAGTGGTTGTCCGGCTGCCCGCGCTCCGGGCAGCCCTGGAGCCGGCGGGAGCCGGCGTTATTCGCCCCGGACCCGGGCGACGATCTCCTTGGAGACCGACTCGGGGACTTCCTGGTACGAGTTGAACTGCATGCTGTAGGTCGCCCGCCCCTGGGTGCGCGACCGGAGGTCGGTAGCGTACCCGAACATCTCGGCTAGCGGGACCTGGGCACGGACGACCTGCGAGTTGCCCCGCTGCTCCATGCCCTCGACCTTGCCCCTCCTCGAGGAGAGGTTCCCGATGACGTCACCCATGTAATCCTCCGGGGTGACCACCTCGACCGACATGATCGGCTCGAGCAGGACCGGGTGCGCCTTGCGGCAGGCCTCCTTGAAGCACATCGAGCCGGCGATCTTGAAGGCCATTTCCGAGGAGTCGACATCGTGGTAGGACCCGAACACCAGGGTGGCCCGGATGTCGACGACTGGGTAGCCGGCGAGCACACCGGAGTTCATGGCGTCCTGGATGCCCGCGTCGACCGACGGGATGTACTCCTTGGGGATGATCCCACCGGTGATCTTGTCGACGAACTCGTAGCCGCCGCCGGGGCCGGTCGGCTCCAGGTTGAGCACGACGTGGCCGTACTGGCCGCGGCCGCCGGTCTGGCGGACGTAGCGGGTCTCGACCTTCTGGACGGCGTTCTTGATCGTCTCCCGGTAGGCAACCTGTGGCTTGCCGACGTTGGCATCGACCTTGAACTCGCGCAGCATCCGGTCGACGAGCACCTCGAGATGCAGCTCGCCCATGCCGCCGATGACGGTCTGGCCGGTTTCCTCGTCCGAGTGGACCTGGAACGTCGGATCCTCCTCGGAAAGAGCCTGCAGCGCGCGGGAGAGCTTGTCCTGGTCGTTCTTGGTCTTCGGCTCCACCGCGACGTGGATCACCGGCTCGGGGAAGTCGAGCGACTCCAAGACGATGGGTGAGTTGGGGTCGCAAAGGGTGTCGCCCGTCGTTGTCTGCTTCAGGCCGACCAGCGCGACGATGTCACCGGCGAAGCACGCCTCGCGGTCCTCGCGATGGTTGGCGTGCATCTGGAGGATGCGCCCGACCCGCTCCTTGCGGTCCTTGGAGGAGTTGACGATCTGGCTACCCGCCTTCAGGTGGCCGGAGTAAACCCGGGCATACGTCAACTTGCCGAGATGCGGGTCGGTCATGATCTTGAACGCGAGGGCGGCGAACGGCTCGCTGTCGTCAGCCTTGCGCTCGAGCTCCTCGACCCCCTTCACGTCCATGCCCTGCGTCGGGGGGATGTCGACCGGGGACGGCAGGTAGGCAACGACGGCGTCCAGCATCGGCTGAACACCCTTGTTCTTGAACGCGCTGCCGCACAGGACGGGAACCACCTGTCCGGCGATGGTGGCCGCCCGCAGGGCCTTCTCGAGGTCCGCCGCGGTGATCTCCTCCTCGCCCAGGAACTTCTCCGTGATCGTGTCGTCGAAGTTCGACAGCGTGTCGATGAGGATGTGCCGGTAGTTCTCGGCCTCGTCGACCATGTGTGCCGGGATGTCTACCAGGTCGAACTTCTCGCCCTTGGCCGCCTCGTCATTCCACACCATGGCGTTCATGGCGAGCAGGTCGACGCAGCCCTTGAACTCGCTCTCCGAGCCGATAGGGAGCTGCACGACGGCGATGGTGGCGTCGAGGCGATCCTTGATCATGTCGACGCAGCGGTAGAAGTCGGCGCCGATGCGGTCCATCTTGTTGACGAAACACATGCGCGGGACGCCGTACTTGTCGGCCTGGCGCCAGACCGTCTCGGTCTGGGGTTCCACTCCGGCGACCGCGTCGAACACCGCTACAGCGCCGTCGAGAACACGCAGGCTGCGCTCTACCTCGACCGTGAAGTCGACGTGGCCGGGGGTGTCGATGATGTTGATGCGCGTGCCGTTCCACTCGCAGGTAGTGGCAGCCGACGTGATGGTGATGCCGCGCTCCTGCTCCTGGGGCATCCAGTCCATCGTGGCCGCGCCCTCGTGGACCTCACCGATCTTGTAGTTGATCCCGGTGTAGAAGAGGATCCGTTCGGTCGTGGTGGTCTTGCCCGCGTCGATGTGGGCCATGATCCCGATGTTGCGGACCTGGGCCAGCGGCTTCGTTCGAGTTGAGGTTGCTTCAGGCATAGCGATGCTTCTCTTGTGGGGGGTTCGGTTGACGCAACTGGCGCCGGCGGTGCGGCGCCATCGGGAGCGCCGGTCGGCGCGGGATTACCAGCGGTAGTGGGCGAAGGCCTTGTTCGACTCGGCCATCTTGTGCATGTCCTCACGGCGCTTGACCGCGGCGCCAACGCCGTTGGACGCGTCGAGCAACTCGGCGGCCAGCTTCTGCGCCATCGTCTTCTCGCGACGCTGGCGGGAGTAGCCAACCAGCCAGCGGATGGACAGGGTGGCCGCACGGCGGGGCCGGACCTCGACAGGAACCTGGTAGGTGGCACCACCGACGCGGCGGCTCTTGACCTCGAGCTGCGGCTTGGTGTTGTCGATGGCCCGCTTTAGCACGCCGATGGTGTCGCCGTCCGAGCGGTCCTTGATGATGTCGAGAGCCTCGTAGACGATCCGCTCGGCAAGGCTGCGCTTGCCGCGCTCCAGCACCTTGTTGACGACCTGGGTGACCAAAACCGACCTGTAGATGGGGTCGGGAAGCAGGTCACGGCGGGGGGCGGGTCCCTTCCTGGGCATCGCTGTCAGCCCTTCTTGGCGCCGTAGCGGCTACGGGCCTGCTTGCGGTCACGTACACCGGAGGTGTCGAGCGTGCCCCTGATGATCTTGTAGCGAACCCCGGGAAGGTCCTTCACGCGGCCCCCGCGGACGAGGACGATCGAGTGCTCCTGAAGGTTGTGGCCGACGCCGGGGATGTAGGCGGTCACTTCCACGCCGCTGGTGAGGCGGACACGGGCGACCTTGCGAAGCGCCGAGTTCGGCTTCTTGGGAGTGGTGGTGTACACGCGCGTGCAGACGCCGCGGCGCTGGGGGGCACCCTTCAGGGCCGGCGTCTTGGTCTTGGACGTCTTCTGCTCACGGCCCTTACGGACCAGCTGCGCGATTGTGGGCAACCTAACCTCTTCGTTGTTGGAACTCGCCGGCGCTGCCCGTCGGGTGCATGGTGCGCGAAAGGACCGGCCGGGTGGCCGTTGTCCATGGTAGCGCGTCTGGTGGGGGCGCCGGCGGCCGCCGTCCCGAGCCCACCCGGGAGGCACACAAGTCGCTCTGGGTAGCCTAAATATGCTGAGAGACCACTTAGGTTACCCACTGCCCCGGAGGCGCCCGAGGCTGACCGAGGCTGCGGGCCCGGCGCCCGAGACTGACCGAGGCTGCGGGCCCGGCGCCCGAGACTGACCGAGGCTGCGGGCCCGGCGCCCGAGACTGACCGAGGCTGCGGGCCCGGCGCCCGAGGCTGACCGAGGCTGCGGGCCCGGCGCCCGAGACTGACCGAGGCTGCGGGCCCGGCGCCCGAGACTGACCGAGGCTGCGGGCCCGGCGCCCGAGGCTGACCGAGGCTGCGGGCCGGCCCGAGGCTTCGGGCGGCGCCCGACCAGGCTGCCACCCAAAAACACCGGCGAGACCTGACGGTTTCGGCGAAACTGGCGCATGCGCCAGCGCACCTTTGAAGAGCTCCTCCCTGGTCTCGACTGGATCAGAGAGGCGCCGGCGGATGCCGGCCGCGTGGAGCTGATCGTCCGCCGTCCCGCCGTCGACGAGCGGGAACTGCTCCCTGAGGGGAGGTTGGACGAGGTGGAAGGCCTCGCCGGCGACAATTGGCTTCAGCGTGGGAGCAGCTCCACTCCTGACGGGTCGGCCAACCCGCTGGGGCAGGTCACGATCACCAGCTGGCGGTCGCTGTGCCTGCTCGCGGATTCGCCGGAGGAGCGTGCGCTCGCCGGCGACCAGATCTACGCCGACCTCGACTTGAGCGAGGAGAACCTGCCTGCGGGCACGCTTCTCGCGCTGGGCAGCGCGGTCCTCGAGGTGACAGACAAGCCGCACACGGGGTGCGCCAAGTTCAGGGAGCGATTCGGCGGCGGAGCGCTGCGCTTCGTCAACACCGGCGCCGGCGGCGAACTTCGCCTCAGGGGCATCAACGCGAGGGTCGTCCAAGCCGGCGTCGTCGCCGTGGGCGACGACGTGGTGGTCAAGCGCTCCGGCTAGGGCACCTCCCCTTCGCCCTTCACGTTGGCTCCCCGCTCGGCCATGTCCTCGAAGTTCTCCGCCACGCCTTCTTTCAGGTCGGCACGACCCGGCGCCACCTTCTCTTCGTCCGCCGTAGGCGCCCGGTCGGGGGTGTGCTCGGCGCGGGCTTCCCGGCGTTCCGCTTCGCGGGTCGCTTCGCTGGGTTGAGAGGTCTTTTTGTTGTCACCCATGGCCGTAACAATTCCCGCCGCGGGCGAGCACGAAACCGAAGCGGCACCTAAAGAGGTTCGCAGAACTGCCTGAGTAGCAGAGCGCTGCTGAGCAGCGTGGTTCTGCTCCACCAATGGCGCGAACCTCTCTAAGTTGAGCTCGGATAAGCCGGCGATACGGAAGGAAGAGGCCCGTGCCACTGGATAAATGGTCCGCCGTCGACGACTACATCAACGCGTCGGTGGTTCGCCCCGACGAGGCACTGGAAGCCGCACTTCGAGCTACTGCCGAAGCAGGCATGCCTCCCATCGCGGTTTCTGCCGCCCAGGGGAAGCTCTTGGCGATTCTCGCCCGCATGATCGGGGCCACCAGAGTCCTCGAGATCGGCACTCTCGGCGCGTACAGCACGATCTGGCTGGCTCGCGCGCTGCCGGCTGCGTCCGCCGGCGGCAAGCTCATCAGCCTGGAGATCGACCCGAAACACGCGGACGTCGCGCGCAAGAACCTGGTCAACGCCGGAGTCGACGCCACGGCGGAAGTACGCGTCGGACCCGCCCTCGAGACCCTGCCGGCCCTGCAATCCGAAGGGCCGTTCGACATGACTTTCATCGACGCGGACAAGGTGAACATCCCCGCGTACTTCGACTGGGCGGTGAAGCTCGGCCGCCCGGGATCGATCATCGTTGTCGACAACGTGGTGCGCGATGGCAAGCTGATCGACGAGTCGACGACCGACCCCAACGTCGAAGGCGTCCGTCGCCTGCACGAAGCCCTTTCGTCCGACGGGCGCGTCACGGCCACCACCATCCAGACCGTCGGATCGAAGGGCTACGACGGCTTCACCGTCGCGCTCGTGAACCCAGCGGGGAACCCGGCGGGCTAGCCGGCTGCGCCGCCCAGCCCGGACTCAGCAGCCGCCGCGGCGACCGCATCGAGGCTGTCGTACTCCTCGGAAGTGTCGACGTTGTTCTCGAACTGGATGATCCCGAGCTCCGTGAACCGCTCGCGCAGCCAACCGTCGCCGGCGTCGAGAAGACCGAGCTTCTTGACGTTCGGCACGATCTTGGAGAAGAGCATCGTCTGGAACATCTCCTCCATCGGATCCGGGTGGGTCTGCAAGAAGCGCACGACCTCCTTGGGGTTCACGCCCATCTTCTCCCACACATCCTGTGCGAAGAACCGGTTGCGCAGACGCACGGCTGCGTCGTAGGCGAACTCCTGGCGCTCCCGAAGCTCGGCCTCGCTCAAGCTCGAGTAGAGCTCCTGCAACGACAGGACCCCGAAGGCCACATGCCTTGCCTCGTCGCTCATCACGTAGCGCAGCAACTTCTTGAGCAGCGGCTCGTTGGTCAGCATGTGCAGGAAACCGAACGCCGCCAATGCCAGGCCTTCGACCATGATCTGCATGCCCAGGTACGTGATGTCCCAGCGGCTGTCCTTGATGATGTCGTCGAGAAGGCTCTTCAGCTGCGGGTTGACCGGATACGCCCCGCCCATCTTCTCGTCCACATAACGACCGAATACCTCGACGTGCCGGGCTTCGTCCATCACCTGCGTCGCCGCGTAGTACTTGGCGTCGATCCACGGCACCGTAGAGGTGATCAGCCCGGTGCAAATGAGCGCCCCCTGCTCTCCGTGGAGGAACTGCGACAGCGTCCACGTCTGGTTCTCTGTCGCGAACTGCGTCCATTCCTTGTCACCCCATTTGGCCGTGGGTGCATCGGAGACGTCGTGCATCGTGTCGAAACGGGCGATGGTCTGCATGAAGTCGGCCGCCAGCCTGTCGTTGTCGACCTCGGTCGACCACTCCAGGTCGGTCGAGGCGTTCCACTGCGACTTCTTTGCCTTCTCGTAGAGCTTGACCAGAGCCGGCCGGCTGCGCTCGTAGTCCCAGGTGAACAGGACGTCCTGCTCCTGGTGGATCGTGTGGATCACCTCGTCGACGTCGCTGCGCTCGATGATGATGTTGTCGACGTCGTTGGCGTCGGTAACGGTGCGCCCCGGTACTTCGGTCGTGGACATTGACGCCTCCAGATGGCTAGCCGGCAGGTCTCGATTCAGATAATAACCACTATTCTGAAAATGTGAACAACCCGGACCCCGGTGGGCCCAAGGCTACGATCGGCGCGTGAGCGGACCAGCGCAGACCGCGCCTGCAACGGCGGTGGAGCCGCTCCCGGACCTCTCCACCAGCGACCGGCTCCTCGACGCGGCGGCGCAGGTGTTCTGCGAGCGCGGCTACGACGGCACCACGGTGGCTGAGGTCGCCCGCCGTGCCAGCCTGACGACGGGTGCGATCTATGCCAACTTCCGCGACAAGGCGGAACTCCTGCTGAAGACCATCGAACGGGGATCGTCAGCCGCGGTAGTGGATATGGAGGCCGCGAGGGCTGCGGGGGCGTCCGCGGCGGACCGGCTGCTGCTGATGGCACGCCGTATGGTCGCCGAGCCTGACAGCACCGAGCGCCTGTTGTTCGTGGAGATGTTCTCGGCCGCGAGGAGGCATCCCGACGTCGGTCGCCGGGTGGCTGAAGCACTGTCGGCGATGGAGGCGGAGCTCGCCAAGTTGATGGACAGGGCCCGCGACGACGGGGACGTCGACCCGGTTTGGGAGCCCGCGGTGCTCGCGCGCTTCTGCCTCGCGCTCGGCGTCGGTTTCACCCAATTGGCGGTGGCCGGACTACCCGACCCGGACGCGGCCGAATGGGTCGCGCTGGCGGAGCGGATTATCTCGGCCGTCCGCCCTCTCTCCTAACGCTCCCGCTTGCAACCCACCGACCCGCCCGATACCCCCGCGGTGCGGGGATGGCGCCGGCTCCTGGTCGAGCCTCGCCGGCCTGAGGCGATCCGCAACTCGCCGAGAGCGCCCTGGCTGGTCGTCGCCGCCGTTTGCGTGGGGGCGTTCATGGGACAGCTCGACGCGTCGGTGGTCACGCTGGCGTTCCCCACGTTGCGCCACGCGTTCGGCGCGTCGCTGGCGTCGGTCCAGTGGGTCGGCCAGGCGTACCTGCTGGTGCTAATCGGGTTTCTCACCGCCGTCGGTCGTTATGCCGACATGGTGGGCCGGAAGCTCCTGTACACCTACGGATTCGTCGTGTTCATCGTCGGGTCGGCCGCCTGCGGCCTGGCGCCGAGTCTCGGGGCGCTCGTCGCGTTTCGCGTCGTGCAGGGCATGGGGGCAGCCATGCTGCAGGCCAACAGCGTCGCCATCGTCGCCGGAGCTGCGCCGAAGAATCAGCTCGGCCGCGCGATCGGGATCCAGGGAGCAGCACAGGCGCTGGGGCTTGCCCTCGGGCCGGCGATTGGAGGGCTGCTGATCAGCCTGGGCGGGTGGCGTCTGATCTTCTTCATCAACGTCCCCATCGGAATCGCCGCCACCGTCCTCGCATGGTTGCTCATCCCCCGCAGCCGTCACCTCGCGGAGCGTGCCGCCCACGACTGGATGGGGCTTGCCATATTCGTCCCTGCCATCGCGGTGCTCATCCTGTCCATCTCGTACGGCAACAAGGCGGGGTGGTCCTCGCCCGGCATCCTGGCAGGCCTCGTCGGCGGTACGGCTCTGCTCGCGGCTTTCGTCGCCCGCGAACGCCGCGCCCGCCACCCGATGCTCGATCTCACGCTCCTGGCGCGCCCGGCCTTCAGCGCAGGCATAACGACCGGCCTCCTCTCCTACATGGTCCTCTTCGGTACCCTCACGGTCGCGCCGTTCCTTCTCGAGATCGCCCACCACGAGGGATCGGGCGCCGCGGGCGCGGAGATGTTCCTGCTTCCCCTCGGCGTAGGCGTCGCTGCGCCGATCGCCGGCCGCTGGTCCGACCGGATCGGTGCCCGGCCGCTCACCGCGGGGGGGATGGCCGCCGCCGGGGCGGCCCTCGCCGTCACCGCCGCGTTCCACGACAACCTCGCCGCCTTCCTCCCGCTGCTTGCCGTCACGGGCCTGGGCATCGGCACCTTCACCCCGCCCAACAACGCCGCCATCATGGGCGCCGCCCCGCCCCACCAGTCCGGCATGGCGTCCGGCGTGCTGAACATGACCCGGGGGCTCGGCACCTCGATCGGTCTCGCGCTCGCGGGTCTCGCGTACACCGCCGGCGCCGGCGCGCATTCACACCCGAGCGCGGCCCAAGCCGGCGCCGGCTACAGCGACGCTGCCTGGCTGCTCGCGGCCGCCGCCATCGCGGCCGCGGTCATCTCAGCGGCGAGAGGGCACGCGGAGCTCAACAAGGACCCGACCCTCACCGCAGAGTGATCGTCAGGTCGTGACGATGGGTTCCAGCGTCCAGTCCGGGTGGTCCGACTCGACGCGCGCCAGCCAGTAGGGGCTCTGGAACACCGCCAGAAGCACGCCGTCGCCGCGAACTAGGACGTCCACACCCGACATCGACCGCAGTTCGGCGGCCGTCGCCTCATCAGTCCTTCGCACCGTCCGCTCGTAGGGGCCGGACAGCTCGATCGCAGCTCCGAACTCGTGAGCCATCCTGTGGGCGAGGACCTCGAACTGCATCGCACCGACC
>Ga0307374_10002126_pt1 | contig 35780 bp, 36 predicted proteins | sample OX3MG_FD_202532 | JGI IMG/M metagenome (GOLD analysis project Ga0307374, IMG submission 202532) | Soil microbial communities from Risofladan, Vaasa, Finland - OX-3 | ecosystem: Environmental > Terrestrial > Soil > Coastal area > Acid sulfate soil | place: Finland: Risofladan, Vaasa | collected... | reverse complement strand
CCGCCACAGCGGATACCGGCGTGGCTGGCGTACCCATCGCAGCGTCGCGGTCTCGCTGTCCCTGTTCGGCGGCCCGGGCAGGTTCCGCGGTTGATCCAGGGCGCGGGCGACGAACACCAGCACCGTGTGGGCGCGCTCATCACCCGAGCGGGCATCAGCTTCAAGACGATCCAGCCACCCCCCCGAAGTCCGCTGGCCAGTCGATGTCCACGCTGACAGTATGTCATACAAGGCATATGTCATGCAAGCCCATATTCCGGCACATGCCAGTTGCAGGCCGCCTCAGCTCACCCGGCATCATGCAGAGCCAGTTTGCTCCCCTCCTTGACATGTCATCCTAGGATGACATGTGGGCGTACCATATGGTGGCAAAGGAGTAGTGTCAAGACTTGTGGGATCGATCAGCGCTGGTCAGGACGCCGACGGACGGCATATCGACCGCCGTTCGCCGATCCCGTTCTACTACCAGCTGCAGGAAATCCTCAAAGAGGAGATCGAGCGCGGTGCCTGGCGGCCGGGCGAGCTGCTGCCCTCCGAGGCGGAGCTGGAGCGGCGGTTCGGGGTCAGCAGGACCGTCATCCGCAAGGCCCTCGACGTTCTGCAGTCGGACGGCCAGATCATCCGGGTCAAGGGCAAGGGCAGCATCGTCGCCGAGCCCAAGTTCCGCTGGGAGGCGACGGCCAGCGCCGGCGACTGGCAGCGCGGCGACCCCGCTCCCAGGGTCTCGGTCGGCCGCCTGGTGGATCAGCGCCGCATCATCGCCGGCGGCCGGGTCGGCAGGCTGCTGGGGATCGAGGCAGGGGCCACGGTCTTCGAGCTGACCTACACCCAGGAAGTGGAGCAGCGAGCGGTCGCCCTGAGCCAGATGTACCTGCGGACCCGGGCGAGCCCGGCCCTGGCCGGTCTGGCGGCCGGCGCCGTGCCGCCGCTCCTTACCGACGGCGGGGCCGATGCCCTGACCCAGCTCGCGGAGCGCTACGGTGTCGTTGCGGCTATTTCGCAGGTCACCGTGGAGATGACGACCGTGAACGACTTTGAGGCGGATCTGCTGGCCGTCGGCCACGCCAGCCCGGCCTTCCTGCTCAGCGCCCTCGACCTGGACCAGCAGGACGCCCCGGTCGCCTTCACCCGCTCCGTGGTCCGCGCCGATCAGGTCCGCTTCTCGCTCACCCTGCGCCGTGACCAGCCGCCCGGAGCCAGCTGGCCACAGAGCCTGACGGCCTTCGTAACCCGGGCGCCCGCATAGAGGGAGCCGGGTCAGTCGAGGACGGGCAGTCGCGTCACGGCAGGCCCGCCGTGGCCAGCCAGCCCGGCGCCCGCGCCGAGGCACACCAGCCCGGCGCGTCGTCTGTCATGGCTGCCGGGGGACGGGAACGGCGATGACGGTGAGGCCGTCGATGCTGGTGAAGTCGGCTGGGTTGCAGGTATAGACGGGCAGGTCTTTGGAGATGGCGGTGGCGGCGATCATCGCGTCGTAGGCGCGGGCGGCGGGTTTGCGGCCTGCCTGGCGCAGGGATGCCGCTACTCGCCCGAATGCCCGCGCAGCGGGCGCGTCGAAAGGCAGGGCGTCGAAGTCCGCCTCAGCTTGCTGGACGTGGGCCTGGCGTGCGGCGCGTTCGGCGTCAGTGGTCGCGACCAGGGGACCGACGGTCAGTTCCGCGAGTGTCACCGTCGTGATCAGTGGCTCTGCCGGAAGAGCGGCGGGGTCCGTGATGCGGGACAGCATGATGACTGTGCTGGTGTCGAGCACGCCGCGCAGATAGCGCGGCGGATGTTCTGTCACAGCGCCGGGTCCAGCACGTCATCGAGGTCTGCCCGCAGCTTCGCGGGATCAACGGCGGGCAGGCTCCGCCATCGCTGCAGCAGCAGCGCCGCTTGCAGAGGGCGCCGGGGCAGCGGGCGCAGCTCAGCGATCGGATGACCGTCCCGCGTGACCGTCATCGCCTCACCGCCTGCCACGCGGTCCAGGATCTCACCGCCGTGGTTGCGAAGTTCTCGTACCGCGACCTCTGTCATAGCTCAACTGTATCACGCGTGAGACACCAGGTAGTATGCCTGACCACCTGGCACGGCAGCCGCCAGTTGCTAGCTGACCAGGTCATAGTCCCGGTTTGGCCGGGTGCGCTGGTGGAACCAGCGGGAGCGGGCCTGGTGGCGGCGTCGCCAGTTCAGCCGGTGCGGTCGCAGAGCAGGGCGGCGGTCACGGCGCAGATCGCCAGCGCGGCCATGACCAGCACGATGTGGCGGAGGATGGCGGTGTAGAGGCGGGCCTGGCGCTCGTCGAGGCCGAAGCAGTCCTTGCCGAACTCGAAATCCTCTTCCGCCGGCCAGCGCAGCCCGGCGGCCCGGATCGGCCTGGTCTTGCTAGCCGGGCCCGCCAGCCGCGCAGCTGAGCGGGCACGTTCGACACCCGCAGGGTGTTCTGTGATCGCTTATGTACCTGTCGCGCTCCTGGCGGGTACTCTACGGTAGAGAACAATCGAAGAATACATATCGGAGACTCTCATGCGTACCATGACGGTCTCGGGCCGGAAGTACGACCTGGACTCCAGTACCGTGGAGGATGCACTCCGGGGCGCACTGCCCGAGCCGATCCGCGAGCACTTCGTGGTGGTCAACGGGCGGCGCTGGCCGCCTAAGCAGGTGCTTGCCCTGGTCACCGGGCTTGACCGCGCGGACTTTACAACCCATCAGGCTCGGCGCGCCTTGACCCGCCTCGGCTTCACTGCCGCCAGAGCGGCGAGTCGCCAGGCACCCCATTCACCGGCTGTCTCGCGAACGCGACCCGTAGCCGGTGTCACCGGAGCGGAGCCACCGACCCTTGTCGAGACGCTGCGCCCTTTCATCGGGCTGTGGGTGGCTGTTCGGGGCGATGAGGTACTTGTTGCCGCCCCCTCGCCTAAGGAGGTCGTGGCCTGGCTGGCTCAGCATGGCCAGCGCGCACAGTCGATGTTCCGCGTCCCGGACTCAGAGCAGGCCGTCACCGGTGCGGCTCCGCAGTGAGATTTTCCTTCCGGGCGCTTCCGGCCGCGGGTGGTGGTGTGCTGACGCCGCGGCCCGTGGTTGACATCGCGCTGGAGGGGCTGGCGGATGCGCCGATGGAGTGCCTGCTCGACACCGGTGCCCTGCGGACCCGGATGAGCGCTGAACTTGCCCCGCTGGCTGGGATCGAACTGGCCGGTGCCCTGACGGAAGAGTTCTACGTCGGCGGGTCCAAGACTGTTGGCAGCCTGGGGCGCGTCAGCCTGATGGTCACCGACGGCGCTGAGGAGTTCTCCTGGGATGCGCCCGTCTGGTTTTGTGATCCATGGCCCTATCCTTTCGGCCTCGCCGGCCTTGAGGGCTTCCTGCATCATTTCCTCGTGACGATCCACGCCTACGACGGATACCTCGATATCGAACCGCAGCGCTAGCGCCCGCTTTCCGCACGTAGGTGATTGTCAGCGGAGTTGCCGCGGGTCGATGCCGGGTCTTGCGGGCTTGACGTGCCCGTAGAGCTTGTCCTCGTGCAGGTCATAGGCGGCGAGCAGGTGCCGCACGCCCTGGGTGCGGGCGTAGGTCGCCCATCCGCATCCGCGGCCGCGACTCCAGCCACGCAGAAGATCACTTCCGCTCGCCGGGATCGGGGATCACCTCGCGGTCGGCGATCGCGTACAGGTGCTCCACCCGGGCCTTCTTCACGGCATAGTCCGGGTCTCTCGAGGCTTTCCAGGTTTTCAGCCGCTGAAAGGTGACGCCCTCCTCGCGGAGCAGCGGGCGCAGGCCCTCGCGGCTGATGTCGTCGACCACCCCCTCGGCCACCAGGACCTCCGCCAGCCTGGCCAGGCTTCACGGCATGCAAGAAGTCTGGGGTTCGAATTCACGTAGCTTCACGGCAGGTAAGAAATAGGATTTCGAATACCGAACCGGCGAGTAGCCGCCCCCGGAGAGGGGGCATTCCGAAGGGCGGAATCCGCTCCTGGGATGGCTTCCTGAGCAGCACTCACGTGAAGGGTGCGCCCGCTCGCCACAGACCTTGGCAGCTATCGGAGAGTTGTTTTAATACGCTTGATGTATTATATTGACGCCCACCAGGGATCCGATCCTCGGTCCGAGTCATCATCGTCGGGAGAGTGGGAGGGCTGTTCGTTGCCTCGACAGTTCAGGCCGACGTTGCCGACCTTCGAGACGCCCCAGGCGGCTCGCGTGCACCGCAAGCAGCGGCTGGCTGCGGCGTTCCGGATCTTCGCCGACTTCGGGTTCAGTGAAGGCGTTGCCGGCCACATCACCGCCCGGGACCCCGAGGCCGCCGATCTGTTCTGGGTCAACCCGTTCGGCCTCCACTTCGGGCTGATCCGGGTCTCGGACCTGATCCTCGTCGACGCCGCCGGCAACGTCGTGGAGGGCGACGGCCCGGTGAACACGGCCGCCTTCACGATCCACGCCGCAGTTCACGAGGCCCGCCCCGAGATCACCGCCGCGGCCCATGCCCATTCCGTGTACGGCAGGGCCTGGTCCTCCCTCGGGCGCCTGCTTGATCCGATCACCCAGGACGCCTGCCGCTTCTACGGCGACCACGCCCTCCTCGACGACTACACGGGTGTGGTCCTCGAGCCGGAGGAGGGCAAGCGGATCGCCCACGCGCTGGGCGGCAACAAGGCGCTCATCCTCCAGAACCACGGTCTCCTGACCGTCGGCGGCTCTGTCGAGGAGGCAGCCTGGTGGTTCGTCACGATGGAGCGGTCGTGCCAGGCCCAGTTGCTCGCGGAGGCAGCCGGCGTCCCGAAACTCATCCCCGACGAGATGGCCGCCGCGACGCAGAAGGAGGTCGGCAACCGCCAGTCCGGCTGGTTCGCCTTCCAGTCGCTCTACGAGCGGGTCGTCCGGGCCCATCCGGACCTGCTGGACTGACGTGGCCGGCACTGTCGCAGAAGATGGTCACCGACCGCCTCGTTGTCGGGACGGTCGGCAACCTGCCATCGAAGTCTGGCCGCCCGACCACTCGGCCGGGACCTTCGGCTTTCTGCACCGCATGCTCATCGGACAGTTCGGCATGGCCGTCGGCGAGCTGTGGCGGCTCGACGATCTCGCCCGGTCCTGCCGGCGCGACGGGAGGTACGAGATGTTCCTGACAGCAGCCCCGCTCAACGTGCCCGGCGGAGCCGGTTCGCCGGCCAGCGCCCTGGCTGTCAAGTGAGGCCGGCACCGCTCGAGGCGCCATTCGACCCGCGTGGGCCGGCGGGGATCTCCGTGGATGCCGGTCCCGTGGCCGGCTACGCCTGGCCCCAGTCGGTCCTGCCCGGCGGCCGCTTCGACCTGCACCTCTCGAGCGACGCTGGTCCGGTGGACGTCGAGATCGCCCGGGTTGGCTCCGCCCGCGAGGTGGCCTGGCACCGTGAGGGGCTTGAGGTCGGGTTCCACCCCTACCCCGAAGGGTTCACCGAGAACGGCTGCGGGTGGCCGGTCGCGACGACCGTCGAGGTCGGCAACTGGCGCAGCGGCTACTACGAGATCGTCCTGTCCGACGCCGCCGGTACCGCGGTCGGCGTGGCCTTCGTCGTCGTGCGGGCCCCCGCCGAGCAGGCCGGGCGTATCCTCCTTGAGTTGAGCACCAACACCTGGAACGCCTACAACGACGTCTGCAACGCCAGAAGCCTCTACACCGGGGCGCGGATCGTCTCCTACCAGAGGCCGATGGCGCCCGGATACCTCCGCAAGCCGCCTGGGATCGGCTGGAGGGTCACCGCTGTCGCGCCACCCGATCCGCTGCGCGCGCTGCACCGCGGCTACAAGCTGGTCCACCACCTCTCCGACTGGTGCGGCTCGGCTGGCTGGCCCAGCTGGGAGCACCCGTTCGTGGTCTGGGCGGAGAGCCACGGCTACCAGTTCGATTACTGCGTGAACGCCGACCTTGAGGACCCCGACCTGCTGCGCCCGTACGCACTGATGCTCTCCGTCGGTCACGACGAGTACTGGTCGGCGCCGATGCGCGACAGCGTCGAGTCGTTCATCGCCGGCGGCGGCAACGCTGCCTTTCTCTCGGGCAACACCTCGTGCTGGCAGGTCCGCATCGAGGGCGACGGCCGGCAGATGATCGGCTACAAGGACGCCCTTGAGCGTGACCCGTGCTTCGGCACCGACCGGCAGGCCGAGGTCACCACGCTGTGGTCCGACCACATCGTCGGCCGGCCCGAGAACCAGATGACCGGCGTCAGCTTCAGCCGCGGCGGCTACCACCGCATCGGGCGCAAGTCCGCCGACGGCGCTGGCGGTTACACGGTCCACCGGCCCGGGCACTGGCTCTTTGAGGGCACGGGCCTCGAGTACGGCGACGTGCTGGGTGCAGACTCGGTCGTGGTCGGCTATGAGTGCGACGGCTGCGAGATGACGCTGGTGGACGGCCTCCCGGTCCCCACCGGCACCGACGGCACGCCGGAGGACTTCGAGATCCTGGCCACCGCCCCGGCTGCCCCCTTCGACCGCCGGACCGCTGTTCGCCCTGTGCCCGACGGGATGCTCTCCGAGGCCGAGCAGATCGCACTCCGCGTCCTCGGCAGTTCCGATGCCGACTCGTGCCGCAAGCTGGCCGCCGGCCACGCAGTTCTCGGCACTTACACGCACGGGGGGACGGTGGTGACGAGCGGGTGCACGGAGTGGGCCCACGGACTGGACGGACGCTCGCCCCGGGTCGAGCAGATGACCCATAACATTCTCCGGCGCCTCGGGTAGATTGCTTACCCGGAGGTAGGGTGCCGAAGATCGTAGATCATGACGCTCGGCGTCGGCAGATCGTCATGGCCACCTGGCGGGTCATCGCCGCCGGCGGGCTGGCGGGTGCCACGATCCGGGAGATCGCGCGTGAGGCCGGCTGTTCGAGCGGCGTTCTCGCTCACTACTTTACCGACCGCCAGGACATCCTGGCCTCGGCGATGGTGATGGCCCACCGGGGAGTCCGTGACCGCACGGACGCGCAGCTCGAAGGCGTCCACGGCCTGGCCGCGTTGCGGGTCATGATGCTGGAGTCGCTGCCGCTCGACGGGCAGCGGGTGCTCGAGGCCAGGATCGAGGCCTGCTTCTGGGGCGAGGCGGTCGGCAACGAGCGCATGATGAAGCTGCAGAACACCGAGGTCGATGGCTTCTGCGCCCGGATCAAGCAGCGGCTCCTCGAGGCGGACAAGGCCAGCGAGGTGCGGTCCGGCCTCGACCTCGACGCCGTCGTCGAACAGTTCCTCGCGCTCATGGACGGCTTCAGCATCCAGGCGGTCCTCAACCCGGGCCGGCTCCCGGCCGAGCGGCAGATCGTCCACCTCGACGCCTTGCTGGACAGCATCCGCTGTACCGGCTCCGCCGCCAGGCGTTGAGGGCGGCCGCCGCCCAGCGCGGCGACGGCCTACGGCGGGTGGCAACGCGAATCCCCTTACATCGCACGGATGTACGTAATAAATAACGCGAATCCCTTGATTTATACGGGTGTCCGTAATAAATTAAGCCCCAGCGGTTCACCAAGAACGGTGAAGGCCGCGTTGAGTATCGGCGTGGTTAGTGCGCAACTGGCCACCAGTGAAAAGGACGACAGCGCTGCGGACGCGGCCTCGCTCGGTCACATGCAGCTGCGTACCGGAAGGACTCCATGCAAGACAACGCTCGGGTGCGTCTCCGCGAGGATCAGCAACTGCGGGAGCGTGCCAGCAAGGTCATCCCAGGCGGGATGTACGGACACCAGAGCGTCCAGGGCCTGCCTGCATCCTATCCCCAGTTTATGGCCCGCGGCGACGGCGCGCGCGTCTGGGACGTGGACGGCAACGAGTACATCGACCTGATGTGCAGCTACGGTCCCGTGCTGCTCGGCCACCATCACCCCCGGGTCGAGGAGGCGGTGGCCAAGCAGGCCGCGCTGGCGGACGCGCAGAACACGCCGTCGGCACGGATGGTCGAGCTGGCCGAGACCTTCACGTCCCGGGTCGAGCACGCCGACTGGGCGATGTTCTGCAAGAACGGCACCGATGCCACCACCACCTGCGTTTCTATCGCGCGCGCCGCCACCGGCCGCCGCAAGGTGCTCGTGGCCAAAGGCGCTTATCACGGCTCCGCGCCGTGGTGCACGCCCCGCATCGCCGGGGTCACCGCCGAGGATCGGGTCAACCTGATCCAGTACCGCTACAACGACGCATCCTCGGCGGAGGCGGCCGCCGAGGAGGCCGGCGACGACCTCGCCGCCGTCATGGTGAGTCCCATCCGCCACGATCTCGGCGTCGATCTGGAGATTCCCGATCCCGACTTTGCCACCCGCCTCCGCCGGCTCTGCGACCGCACCGGCGCCGCCCTGATCCTCGACGACGTGCGCTGCGGGCTTCGCCTCAACAACGGCGGCAGCTGGGAGTACCTGGGGGTCCAGCCCGATCTCAGTGCCTGGAGCAAGGCGATCGCCAATGGCTATGCCCTTGGCGCGGTGCTCGGCACTGATGCCCTCCAGGAGGCGGCCAGAGCCATCTACGTGACCGGATCCTTCTGGTTCGCGTCTGTGCCGATGGCGGCCAGCCTGGCGACGCTGCAGGTCGTCGAGGAGGAGGACATCGTCGCCCGGATGCTAAAGATGGGCTCGGCGCTGCGCGACGGGATGGCCGCCCAGGCGAAGGCGCACGGGCTGGAGGTCTGCTTCTCGGGGCCGCCGCAGATGCCGTTCATGACCTTCGGCGCCGACCAGAACTTCGCAATGGCGGGCGTCTTCTCGGATGCCGCGATGCGCGGCGGCGTCTGGCTGCACCCCCGCCACAACTGGTTCGTCTCCGGCGCGATGACCGAAGCCGACGTCGAGCAGGCCCTCCAGACCACCGACGCCGCCTTCGCTGCCGTGGCAGCGGCCCAGTGACGGCCCGGCCGGCGGCGCACGCCACGCCGAGCATCGCCGAGCTGGCCGAGCGGGCCCGCTTCATCCGCCTCGAGACCCTGCGCCTGTCACGCATCGCTGGGGCCGGCCACTACAGCGGCACCTTCTCCTGCGCCGAGTTGCTCGCCGCCCTCTACTACGGCCGTCTCCGGATCGACCCGCAGCGGCCCGACTGGCCCGAGCGCGACCGCTTCGTGCTCTCCAAGGGTCACGCGGCCATCGGCCTGTACCCGGTGCTCGCCGATCTCGGGTACTTCGACCCGGCCGACCTCAAGACCTACACCCGCCTCGGTAGCTCCTACGGGGACCATCCCGACATGCGCAAGGTGCGCGGGGCCGACTTCTCGTCGGGATCGCTCGGCCACGGCCTGTCCATCGGCGTCGGCATGGCTCTCGGCGGGCGGATGGCCGGCCACGACTTCCGGACGTACGTGATGGTCGGCGACGGCGAGCTGGCTGAGGGCCAGATCTGGGAGGCCGCGATGGCGGCCGGCCACTTTCACCTCGACCGCCTCGTGTGCATCGTTGACCGCAACCAGCTCTGCATCGACGGGCGGACCGAGGACATCATGGCCGTCGAGCCGCTTGAGGACCGCTTCGCCGCGTTCGGCTGGGCCGTTCAGCGGATCGACGGCCACGACCTCGCCGCCATCCTCGCCGCCTTCGACCGGATCGACGGTGAGGCCGGCCGGCCCCACGTGATCATCGCCGACACCGTCAAGGGCAAGGGGGTCACCCGGATGGAGCTCGACCTCGACTGGCATGTCGGCAACCTCGGCCCGGCGGACTACGACGCCGTGGTGGCCGAGCTGATGGCGGGGGAGGTGGCATGAGCACGCACGCCAGGGAAGGTGCGGGTGTCCGCTCGGGCCAGGATGTCAGCGACGTTTTCACTGGCGGCCCCGCCCTTCGGAAGCGCAGCACCGAGAAAGGGATCAGCTCCAGCACCGTCCCCGCCTTCGTGGCGGGGGAGGAGCTGGCCGATCTCGCGGACGTCGATCCGCGCGTCGCCGTGATGACCGCCGACCTTGCCTCATCCAACCGCCTCATTGATTTCAAGGCTCGCCACCCGGACCGCTTCGTCAACATGGGCATCGCGGAGAAGAACATGGTCACGGCTGCCGCCGGCCTGGCGTCGGTGGGCTTCATCCCCTACGTCGGGACCTTCGCCTCCTTCGCCGCCCTGCTATGCTTCGAGCAGATCCGCACCGACTGCGCTTACCCTCGCATGCCGGTCCGGGTGCTCGGTCACCACTCGGGCATGTCGCTCGGTTTCTACGGCACGAGTCACCACGCCCTCGAGGACCTCTCGGCCCTGCGCGCCGTTGCCCACCTCACCGTCGCCTGCGCGGCCGACTCCAACCAGCTGCGCGCCATGCTCCGGGCTTCGGTGGGCGAGCCGGGCGCGATGTACCTGCGCCTCGGGCGCGGTCGCGACCCCGAGGTCTACCCCGAGGTCCCCGCCGACTTCGCCTTCGGCCGGGCCGCGACCCTGCGGCAGGGGAGCGACGTGACGGTCATCGCCACCGGGTCCGAGGTGCGCCCGGCCCTGGACGCCGCGGAGCTGCTCGATGCCCGTGGCGTCTCGGTCCGGGTCGTCGACATGCATACGATCAGCCCGCTCGACAGCGGCGCCGTGATCGCCGCCGCCACACAGACCGGTGCCGTGGTGACCGTCGAGGAGCACAACGTGACCGGTGGCCTCGGCGGCGCGGTGGCCGAGGTCCTGGCCGACAACCGGCTGGCTGTCCCCTTCCGGCGCCACGGCGTCCCCGACGACTTCGCTCTCATCGGGCCGCCGGCCGCCCTGTACGCCCACTACCGGCTGGACGCCGCCGGCATCGCCTCGGTCGTCGAGGAGGTACGCCGCGATGCCCGCTGACCGGCCGGCTTGCCCGGCGTCCCCGGCGCCTGTCCTGTCCCCGACGGCCCTCGCCTGATCGCGACGGGAGCACCTGTGGCCCTACTTGAAGTCACCGACCTCACCGTGACCCTCCAGGGCGCCGCGCGACCGGCGCCGCTGGTGGAGGACGTCAGCTTCTCCATCGACCGGGGCGAGACGTTCTGCATCGTCGGGGAGTCGGGGAGCGGCAAGACGGTCACGGCCCAGTCGATCATCCGCCTCCTCGAGTACGTCGCACCCGTCGAGACGACGGGGCGGATCGTCTTCGACGGCGTCGATCTGGCCGGCGTCGGCCGGAACACCCTGGCCGGCCTCCGGGGCCGGCGCATCGCGATGATCTTCCAGGAGTGCATGGAGGCGCTCAACCCGACCAGGCGGGTCGGCGCGCAGCTCGAGGAGGTCTGGGACTACCACCGTGACTGGCGCGGCCAGTCGGCGTCCGGATCGGCGCGGGAGCGGGCCATCCAGGTCCTCCGCGACGTCGAGATGCCCGATCCGGAGGGCTGCCTAGAGCGGTATCCGCACCAGCTTTCCGGTGGCATGCAGCAGCGGGCCATGATCGCCATGGCGATGATGTGCGAGCCGGACCTGCTTATCGCCGACGAGCCGACCACGGCCCTCGACGTGACCATCCAGGCGGAGATCCTCCGCAAGCTCCGCCTGCTCCAGCGCGACCGGGGCATGGCGTTGCTGCTCATCACCCACGACATGGGCATCGCCGCCGAGCTGGCCGACCGCATCGGCGTCATGTACGCAGGGAAGCTGGCGGAGATCGGGCCGGCGGCATCGCTGCTCACGGCACCCCGTCATCCCTACACCTCCGGCTTGCTCGCTTGCGTGCCCCGGTCCGGGCAGCGCCAGGACGGACCTATGCCGACCATCCCGGGCAACGTGCCGGGACCCGAGGCCCGCCCCGCCGGGTGCCGGTTCGCTCCCCGCTGCGGGCAGGCGACCGACCAGTGCCGCTCGGCGGAGCCGCCGCTGGCGGCGCCCGACGGCAACGGCAGCACGCACCCCTTCGCCTGCTGGCATCCGGTGCCCCTCCCGGCCCCCGGCGCAGCCTCCCGGCTGCCGGTGGTGCCGGCGGCCGGGCCCGCGAGCGCCCGGCCGGATGACGGGGACGTGCTGGTGCGCCTCGCCGACGTGACCAAGATCTACGCCCGCCGGGCCCGGGCCCGGCTGAGTGCCCGCGCTGCCGCCAGCCTGGAGACCGACGGAAACGCTGTCGTCGCCGTCGATCACGTCTCCCTCGATCTGCGCCGGGGCGAGCTGTTCGGCCTGGTGGGGGAGACGGGCTCGGGCAAGAGCACCCTCGGCCGGATGATCGGCAAGCTGGAGGATCCCACCGGCGGCTCGATCGTCTTCGACGGCACCGACCTGTCCCGCCTTCGCCGGCCCCGGCCGGAGAAGGCCTTCCGCCGCCAGGTCCAGATGATCTTCCAGGACCCCTACGGCTCGATCGATCCCCGCTTCACGGTAGAGCGGGTGATCGCGGAGCCGCTGCGGGCCCTGCAGCACGACCCGTCGTCCGTCGTCCAGGAGCGGACGCGGCGGCTGCTCGACGAGGTCGGCCTGTCGCACAGCCTGGTCGGCAAGCGGGTCGACGAGCTCTCCGGCGGGCAGCGTCAGCGGGTCGCCATCGCCCGCGCCATGGCCGTCGGGCCCAAGCTGATTATTGCCGACGAGCCCACCTCCGCCCTCGACGTGTCGGTCCAGGGCCAGGTGATGAACGTCCTGCTCGGCCTGCAGCGTGAGCTGGGGCTCACGTACCTGTTCATCTCCCACAACCTCAACCTCGTGCTCTCGGTGGCCGACCGGGTCGGGGTCATGTACCTGGGCGCGATGGTCGAGGTCGCCTCGGCGGTCACCCTCGCGGCGGGGCCGGCCCACCCGTACACGGCTGCCCTGCTCAGTGCCAACCCCGATCTCGACTCGCCAAAGGACGGTTTCGGCGCGGCTGCCGGCCTCGGTGCGACGGGCACGGCGCCGGCCCCGGCCGACCGGCGGGGCTGCCGATTCCGGCACCGCTGCCCGCGCGCCGCCGAGCGCTGCCGCGTCGAGGCCCCGCCGCTGCGACCCGAGGCCCCGCTGCTGCGGCCCGATGGCGCGGGCCGCCAGGTCGCCTGCCACTTCCCGCTCGCCGGCTTCGGCGATGCCGGGGAGCCTTCGCCTGGGGGTTCCCCCCCGGCCGAACAAGGACTCGCCCGCGTGCAGCTTGCGGACGCCAACGGTGCTGTCCCGGCCGATCACGAAACACCGAGGAGCCAGCCATGAAGAAACCAGCCATGAAAAAGACAGTCGCCCTCCGCAGACGTGGCCGGTCCGCCGCCGTTGTCCTGCTCGCCGGGGGCCTCGCGGTGGCCGTCGTGGCCTGCGGCGGGAGCCCTACCGTCAGCAGCAAGAGCAGTGCCGCGTCGGCCGGCCCCGGCGCGGCGGACGCGTCAGCAGGCAAGCCGGTCTACGGCGGCACGCTCACGGCCGCGATCCCGAGTGACCCCACCACCCTGGACTGGGGGATCAACACCGACGCCCTCACCATCGACATCGCCCAGAACGTCTTCGAGCTGCTCTTCGCCCCGGACAAGAGCTTCGTCGTGCGCCCGATGCTCGCCACGGGCTACACCGTGTCGGCGGACCAGAAGACCTACACCATCTCGCTGCGCCAGGGCGTGAAGTTCCAGAACGGGCAGACCATGACCTCCGCAGACGTGGTGGCCAGCATGCAGCGCTGGTTCCTCGTCTCCGGCAGCGGCCTGGGGGTGAAGAAAGCCGTCACCTCGCTCAGCGCCGACGGCCCCGGCAAGGTCGTCGTCCAGCTGTCGAAGCCCCAGTACTCCTTCATCAAGGACCTGGCCAGCTTCCTCCAGCCGTGCATCATCCTGCCGGCTTCCATCGCGAAGGCGGCCGGGACCAAGACGCTCACCGACAGCCAGATCATCGGCACCGGGCCTTACGAGCTCTCCAAGTATGTCCATGGCCAGTACATCGAGCTGAAGAAGTTCGCCGGGTACTCCGCCCGCACGGAGAACTGGGGCGGCCTGGCCGGCAAGAAGGTCGCCTACATCCCGAACCTGATCTTCAAGATCGTCGCAGACGACACGGTCCGCCTCGACGGCATCGAGACCAGTCAGTGGCAGTTCGCCGCCACCCTCCAGGACGACGACTACAACCAGATCCAGCAGCGCTCCTCCTCGACCGTGGCGCAGCCCGAGGCCGGGTCGCTCATCGAGTACCTGCTCATCAACCAGGCAACTGCCCCGTTCAACAACCTCAAGGCCCGTGAGGCCCTCAACATGGTGATCAGCAAGACCGCCATCGCCCAGGCCACCCTCGGCCCCGCCAACCTGTGGACCCCCCTGTCCGGCGCCATGGCCCTGCCCGACAACACGCCGATGTACTCCACGGCGGGCTCCAGCGTGTACTCGGACTACAACCCCAAGCAGGCCAAGGCCCTCTTCGCGGCGGCGGGCGTCACCTCCAGCACGCCGATCACGATCCTCTCCACGCAGACCTACCCGAACTATTACGCGATGGCCCAGACGATCCAGAGCGAGCTCAAGCAGATCGGGATCACCGTCAACATCCAGACCTATGACTTCCCGACCATGATCTCCAAGCTGTCGCTGCAGCCGAAGTCGTGGAACCTGTCGATGACCAGCTTCGCCGGCGAGCCGCTCGACCCCGAGCAGGTCCTGTTCCTGACGTCGACGTGGCCAGGCGGCTACTCCTCGAGCGCCATGACCGCCGCGCTGGCCCAGTACGAGGCTTCCGGCTCGGCGACGGCGGCCAAGGCGGCCGTCGACAAGATCCAGGGCCTGGTCTGGTCCGAGCTCCCCGACATCGGCATCGGCAAGCAGATCCTCCTCGACGCCAGCTCGCCCAAGCTCAAGGACTACGAGGACTTCATCGGCCAGGGCTTCTGGAACGCCTACCTAGCGAAGTGATGGCCGGCGTGCTGGCCCGGCGGTTCCGGGATCTCATCATCATCTTGTTCCTGGTCGGGACGGCCATGTTCTTCATGGTTCACCTGATCCCGGGAAACCCGGCGGTGGCGATGCTCGGGAGCTACGCGACGGCGTCGCAGATCCACCAGCTGACCCACTCGCTGGGACTCGATCAGCCCCTGTGGTCCCAGTACACGAGCTGGCTCGGCCACCTCGTGCACGGGAACCTCGGGACGTCGATCGAGTTCGAGCAGCCGGCCCTGAAGGTGATTGTCTCCCACGCCGGGCCGACCGCCATCCTGGCGGCGGCCACCACGGTGATCAGCCTGCTGATCGCCGTGCCCGTCGCCCTGCTCTCCGCGGCGCGGCCGAGGTCCCTGTGGGCCAAGGCCGCGACGCCGGCGTCGGTGTTCGGGATCGCCATCCCGGGGTTCTGGCTGGCGCTGATCCTGATCATCGTCTTCAGCGTCGAGCTGCGGTGGCTGCCGCTGTCGGGCTGGACGTCGCCGGCGTCCGGCTTCGGCAGCTTCATCACCCACCTCATCCTCCCGGTGGCCGTGCTGGTCGCCGGGCAGGCGGCGCTCTTCGTCCGGACCCTGCGGGAGAGCATCCTTGGCGAGCTCCTCCGGCTCTACCTGCGGACTGCCCGGGCCAAGGGTGCCAAGGAGTGGGCCGTGCTCGTGCGCCAGGTCCTCCCCAACGCCCTGCTGCCGCTGATCACCGTCGTGGCGACCAGCATGGGAACCCTGCTGGGCGGGATCGTGATCATCGAGAACATCTTCGTCATCCCCGGCGTGGGCGCCCTGCTCTTCCAGGCGATCGAAGCCCGCGACTACCCGCTCGTGGAGGGGGTCACCCTGATGATCGCGCTGGCGTACGTCCTCCTTAACCTCCTGGCCGATCTCGTCTACGTCGCCGTCGATCCCAGGATCCGGGTCCGGTGACCGTCCTCGGCGCGCCGGTCGAGGCCTCGTCACCGGTCTCGGCCAGCGCCGGGCACCGGGTGTCGGGCTTCGCCCGGAAGGCGTGGCGCCAGAACCGAGCGACGTGCATCTGGTGCGCCGTGTTCGTGATCATCGTCGCCGTCGTGGTCATCGGCCCGTTCTTCCTGCCGTCGCCCAGCCTCGTGGACCCGGCCATCCGGCTCTACACCGCCTCACCCGCGCACCCGCTGGGGACCGACGACCTGGGGCGGGACATCCTCAGCCGGGCTGTCGCCGCCGGCCGGGTCTCGCTCGGGATCGGCGCGATCGTGACGCTCGCCTCGGTGCTGGCCGGCCTGGTGATCGGCATGCTGGCCGGCTTCTACTCGCGAGCCGACGGGCCGGTGATGCGGTTCGTGGACGCCCTCCTCGCCTTCCCGCCGCTGATCCTGGCGATCGCGCTGGTGGTCTTCCTCGGCAACGGCGCCGTGAGCGAGATCATCGCCCTGGGCGTCATCTTCACCCCGTACCTGGCTCGCATCGCGCGGGCCAGCACGGTGAGCCTCCGCGAGCGCGTGTACGTGACGGCCGCCCGGGCGTCGGGCCAGAGCGGGCCGAGGATCCTGCTGACCCACATCCTGCCCAACTCGCTGCCGACCATCCTCGTCCAGGCGAGCTTCGTGTACGCCTCCGCGCTCCTCGCCGACGCGGCCCTCAGCTTCCTCGGGCTCGGGGTGGCGGCGCCGACGCCGACGTGGGGCAACATGGTCGCCGAGGCCCGCCCCTACATCGCGACCGACCCCATGTTCATCGTCTACCCGGGGCTGGCCATCGTGATCGTGGTGATGGCGCTCAACCTGATCGGCGACGGGATCCGGGACATGCTGGATCCGCGGACCCATGCGCTGATCGAGCTGGAGCGGCTCCGGAGCCGGCGACGGCGGGGGCTGCAGAAGACACTGGACCGCGTGCAGTTCTCCGGCCGGCCGCGCGACGCCGCCGCCGCGCCGGAAGCGCTGCGGATGGAGGAGGAACAGGATGGATGACAGCCTGCTGGCGACGCCGGCGACCGAGCTCGGGCGGCTGATCGAGGGACGCAAGCTTTCCCCGGTCGAGCTGGCCGACGCCGCCCTCAGCCGGATCAGCGAGTGCAACGGCGTCCTCGCCGCCTTTGTCACGGTGACCGAGGACGAGGCCCGGTCGGGGGCGCGGGCAGCGGCGGAGCGGGCCGTCCGGCGGGAGCGCCTCGGCCCGCTCGACGGCATCCCGTTCTCGCTCAAGGACCTGGAAGTCACCGCCGGCATCCGCACCACCTTCGGGTCCCGCTTCACGGCCGACCTGGTGCCCGATGCCGACAGCGTGGTCGCCGGACGATTGCGCCGCTCCGGCGGAACGCTCCTCGGCAAGACCAATACCCCCCAGGGCGGGTACAAGGATGCCTGCGACAACCTGGTCGCCGCCACGACCGTCAACCCCTGGGACGTCACCAGGACGCCGGGCGGCTCCTCCGGTGGTGCTGCCGCTGCTGTCGCGTCTGGTCTCGGGCCAGTGGCGCAGGGCTCCGACGGTGCCGGGTCCATTCGCATCCCCGCCTCGCTCTGCGGCGTCGTCGGGCTGAAGCCCTCCTTCGGCCGGGTCCCGGTGGCGCCGAGCACCGACCACTGGGCGGGCCGGGTGCACAACGGCCCGATGGCCCGGACCGTCGCCGACGTGGCCATGCTCCTCGGCGTAATGGCCGGCGCCGACGCCGCCGACCCCCTCTCGATCGGCGAGCCCGGCGCGACATGGCGGCCGGGCGCCGTCGACGTCGCCGGGCTGCGGGTGGCGTGGTCCGCTGACTTCGGGTACGGCGCCGTCGACCCTGAGGTCGGCGCCGCCTGCGCGGCGGCCGCCAAACAGCTCGAGGGCCTCGGTGCCCGCGTCGAGGCCTGCGACCCGGCCTGGGACGACCCAGGAGTGTTCCACCGGACCCTCTACAGCGTCGGGCTGGCGACCGCCTTCGCGGACCGGGCCAGGGCCCGCCCGGACTGGGTGGAGCCCACGCTGCACGAATTGATCGAGCAAGGCCTCTCGTACTCGGCGCGCCAGCTCAAAGAGGCGGAGATGGCCCGCTCGGCCTTCTCCGACTCGGCCCGGGAGTTCTTCCGCCGCTTCGACGTCCTGGTGTGCCCCACGATGCCGTTCGTCGCGTGGCCGCTCACGACGGGTGACGGGCCGTTCGAGGTGGCGGGGCGATCGCTGGCGCCCAGCCAGCGCCGGTCGTTCCTCGTCTACCCGTTCAACCTCACCGGCCAGCCCGCCCTCACGATCCCCTGCGGCCTGCACTCCTCGGGCCTGCCGATCGGCGTGCAGATTGTCGGTCGCTGGCGGCGCGACGACGTCGTCCTCTCGGTCGGCGCCGCCCTGGAGGCCGTGCTCGACCTGCGCCTGCCGCTCGCCCCGCTTGCGTCCGGGCCGGCGCGGGAGGTGGCGCCGTGAGGGCCGGCGATCCGCTCCGGCTGCGTTCCGTCGCCGAGCTCACGGCCGCGGTCGCGTCCCGGCAGGTTTCCCCGGTCGAGATCCTCGACGACGTCGCCGAGCGCATCGAGGCCGTCGACGGCAAGGTCCACGCGTTCGTGACTCTCGATCTCGAGCGGGCCCGCGAGCGGGCCGCCGCCCGGGCCGACGAACTCGCACGCGGAGCGCCGGCCGGGCCGCTCGAGGGGATCCCCGTCGGCATCAAGGACCTGGTGCCGACCGCCGGCCTTCGCACCACCAACGGCTCGCCCATCTTCGCCGGCCACGTCCCGGACGTCGACGGCATCGAGGTCGAGCGCCTGCGCGGCGCGGGCGCCGTGATCATCGGGAAGACCAACACGCCAGCGTGGGGACTCAAGGAGATGTGCGAGAACCTGGTGGCCGAGGCGACCCGCAACCCGTGGGACCTGACCCGGACCTCCGGCGGGTCGAGCGGCGGCGCGGGCGCGGCGGTGGCGGCCGGCTACGGCCCTATCGCCCACGGTACCGACGGGGCCGGGTCGGTTCGCATCCCCGCCGCCTGGTGCGGCGTGTACGGCTTCAAGCCGTCCCTCGGCCGGGTCCCGCTGTGGCCAACCCCGGATATCTGGGCAGCCCGGATCCAGGTCGGCCCGCTCTCCCGGCGGGTCCGTGATGCCGCCGCCATGCTCGAGGTCATGGCCGGCCCGGATCCCCGCGACCCGCTGTCCATCGACGGGGCGTCCGATGGCTTCATCGCCGCCTGCGACGGGGACGTCCGGGGCCTCCGCCTCGCTTTCAGCGCCGACCTCGGCTACGCACCGGTCGACGCCGAGGCAGCCGATGCGGCCCGGGCGGCCGCCGTCGCCTTCGAGGAGCTCGGAGCTATCGTCGAGGACGTCGGCGATCCCGGCTGGGGCGACCCGAGCGGCTGGCACACCACCATCTTCCGGGGCGGGGCCGCCAATCGTCTCGGTCCCCTCTATGACGCCAGCCCCGGCCTGATCGACCCCAGCGTCGCCGAGGTCATCGAGCTCGGCCGCAGGATCACGATGCCGGAGTACGTGGCTGCGCACGCCGAGCGGACCCAGTTCTACCAGCGGGCCCACGCGTTCATGGCCGGCTTCGACGGGCTCCTGACCCCCACCATGCCGTGCGGCGCCTGGGCCTACGGCAAGAAGCCGGAGCCGGTCGGGGGCCGGGAGATCACCTCCGTCGGCGGCGGGCGGTGGCCGCTGGTGTACTCCTTCAACGTGACCGGGTGGCCGGCGGCGACCGTGCCGTGCGGTTTCACGTCCGAGGGTCTCCCGCTCGGCCTGCAGATCGTGACCGCCTGGCACGAGGACGAGCGCTGCCTCGCGCTGTCTGCCGCCTACGAGGCGGCCCGCCCCTGGATCGAGCACGTCGCGCTCCCGTAACGCGACAGGAAGGATTCACCCGATGAAGGTCGGCATTCCCGCCGAGGTCAAGACGCAGGAGTACCGGGTGGCCTGCACCCCGCCCGGCGTGCGCGAGCTGGTTGGCCACGGTCATGAGGTGCTCGTCGAGCGGGGAGCAGGGGAGGGCTGCTCGCTGAGCGACGAGGAGTTCCGGCAGGCGGGCGCCGTCATCGTCGAGGACGCCGACGAGGTGTGGGGTCACGCGGACATGATCCTGAAGGTCAAGGAGCCGATCGCGGAGGAGTACCACCGGCTCCGCAAGGACCTGGTGCTGTTCACCTACCTTCACCTCGCAGCGTCCGAGCCCTGCACTGACGCACTCGTGACGTCCGGGACCACGTCGGTGGCCTACGAGACGGTCCAGCGCGGTGACGGCTCCCTCCCGCTGCTGGCGCCGATGTCGGAGGTGGCGGGCCGCATGGCTCCCCAGGCCGGGGCAACCCACCTCCAGCGCGAGCACGGCGGTCGTGGCACGCTGCTCGGCGGGGTGCCAGGGGTCCGTCCGGCCTGCGTCGTCGTCCTCGGCGCGGGGGTGTCCGGGACCAGCGCGGCGGCGATCGCCGCCGGCATGCGAGCCGATGTGGTGGTGCTCGACCTCGACGTGTCCAAGCTGCGGGAGCTTGACCGTGTCTACCAGGGCCGCATCCGCACGGTGGTGTCCAACGACTACGAGATCGAGCGTGCCTGCCTGGAGGCCGATCTGGTGATCGGCGCGGTGCTCGTGCCGGGGTCCAGGGCGCCGGTCCTGGTCACCGACCGGCTGGTGGCCCGCATGAAGCCCGGGTCCGTCCTCGTCGATATCGCCATCGATCAGGGCGGCTGCTTCGAGAGTTCCCGCCCCACCACGCACGAGAACCCGACTTTCACCGTCCACGACTCGCTGCTCTATTGCGTTGCCAACATGCCCGGCGCCGTCCCGCACACCTCGACCTTCGCGCTGGTGAACGCCACCTTGCCCTTCACCGTCGCGTTGGCCGACCGGGGCTGGCGGGAGGCCATGCGGGCAGATCGGGCCCTCGCCGGCGGGTTGAATACCCACGCGGGTGAGATCGTCCACGACGCCGTGGCCGACGCCCATGGCCGCGGTGCCCGCCCGCTCGCGGATGTCCTCGCCTGAGGGAAAGGTGCTGACAGCCACCCCGGCTGCCGGCGGTGGCCGAGCACGTGACCGGGGTGGCTGCCGGCGCCCCCGGGCGACTGCGGACTAGCGCGTGTCCGGCGCCGCGCCGGTCCCTGAGGTGGCATCTACCCAGCCCGGGAGAAGACGCCGATGCCAGCCGGCTCCCGGCGGCCAACGGTAGTTCGCATGTCTCATTTGTTTAACGTACCTTCCGGAGGCGCTGGCGGCCGGTGACTAGCTGCCGGCGTCGCCGGCGAGCGCTCGCTGCGGATCGGGGTTAGCCGCCAGCAGCTGCTGGGTGTACGAATGCTGCGGGCGCAGGAAGACATCTTGCGTGCTGCCGATCTCGACGAGCTCCCCGCTGTCCATGATGCCGACCCGGTCAGCGACCTCGGCGATCACGGCAAGCTGGTGGGCGATGAACAGTATCGAAAGGCCCAGGTCGTCTCGGAGCTCAAGGAACAGGTTCAGCAGCTGGACCTGGATGGATACGTCCAGGGCGCTCACGGCCTCGTCCGCGATCAGCAGCTCCGGGCCGACGGCGAGGGCCCGGGCGATGGCCACCCGCTGCCGCTGGCCGCCGGACAGGTCGCGCGGATAGCGGCCGGCGAGCCCGGCGGAGAGCTGGACGCGCTCGAACAGGCCCGCGACGAACTGCCTCCCGTCGTCGCTGCCGGGCCGCTGATGGACCCGGCCCGCCTCGAGAACGGCGGCTCCCACCCTGATCCGGGGGTTCAGCGATGAGTAGGGATCCTGGAAGACCATCGGCATGCGCCGCCTGAGCTCTCTCAGCTCTGGTCCCCTGGCCGCCCGGATGTCGCGCCCGTCGAACCTCAGCGTGCCTTCGTCCGGTTCGACGAGGCGGGTCAGGCACCGCGCCGTCGTTGTCTTCCCGCTTCCGGATCCGCCAGCGAGCCCGAGGATCTCTCCCCGCATCACCTCGAATGACACCCCGCTGACAGCCCGCTGCTCCCGGGCCGGGACCCGCAGCAGGCGATCCCGCGCCGACTGCCGGACCGGGTAGAGCTTGACCAGGCCCTCGACTGCCACGAGCGGCTCGCCCGCGCTGGCCGCCTGGTCACGTTCTGGCTTGCATCCGCTGGTCATGACGTCGCCTTGGTGGGGAGGGGGCCGGGGACCGGGGGGACGCCAGGCCCGGCGAACGGGCATGCCGTGTCGTGGTCGCGCCCGGCTGGCGACAGCTGCATGTCGAGGTGCTCGCAGGCGTCCTGACGGTACTCGCAGCGGGGCGCGAACGGGCATCCGGCCAGGTTCCCGCCCGGTTCGGGCGGCTGGCCGGGAATCGCCGCCAGGCGGCGGGGATGGCCGGCGGACGCGATCGTCGGGATGCTCCGCAGGAGGGCGGCCGTGTAAGGGTGACCTGGCGTGCGCAGCACTGACGCGGTGGGGCCGGCTTCCAGGACGTGCCCGCCGTACATCACGACGATGCGCTCGCAGGTCTCGGCCACCACGCCGATGTCATGGGATACCAGGAGGATGGCCATGCCGGACTCGTCTCGCAGTCCCCGCAGCAGCTTCAGGATCTGCGCCTGCGTCGTGACGTCGAGCGCGGTCGTGGCCTCGTCGGCGATGAGCAGCCGTGGCGCGGCCGCGATCGCCATGGCGATCATGACCCGCTGCCGCATCCCGCCGCTCAGCTCGCCCGGGTAGGAGCTGAACCGCCGGGCCGGGTCCGCGATTTCCACCCGGTCGAGGAGCTCGATCGCCCGGCTCCGGGCGGCCCGGTGGTCGAGTCCCGCGGATATCCGCAGCACCTCGGCCAGCTGGCTCCCGACGCGGTAGGTGGGGTTCAGCGAGCTGAACGGGTCCTGGAAGACCATTCCGACGCCCGTGCGCCGGAGGGCTTGCAGTTCGCCCCGGCCGAATCGCAGGATGTCGCGGCCGTCGAACAGGAGCCGGCCGCCGGTGACCCTCATCCCCGGTGGGAGCATCCGGAGCACGGACCGGCAGGACAGGCTCTTGCCCGATCCGGACTCGCCCACGATACCCACGGTCTCGCCGGGCTTCACGTCGAAGGTGACGTTCCGCACCGGAGACCACGCGCCGTGCCGGCCCAGGGTTATCTCCAGGTTCTCGACCGACAGGAGCGTGTCGCTCCGGCCCGCGCTCACCGGATGCCTACCGAGACATCGCCGTGCGACAGGCCGTCGCCGATCAGGCTGATGCCAAAGCCGAAGAGCACGACGAATATGCCGGGCAGGGTGGTGATCCACCAGGCGTTCAGCAGGTACGGCTGACCGCTGGCGATCAGCCCGCCCAGGTCTGGGCTGGGTTCCTGGGCGCCGAAGCCCAGGTAGGACATGGCTGCGATCACCAGAAGGTTCACCAGGATGTCGACCGTCGAGTAGATGAGGCTGGACCTGATCACGTTGGGCAGGGCGTGCCGGAAGATGGAGCGCCAGTGCGAGTACCCCAGGCTCCGGGTGGCGATCATGAACTGCTCCTCGCGCAGGCTCAGCATCTCGGAGCGGGCGAGCCGGGCATAGAGCGCCCAGCCCACCAGGATGATGCCGATGCCGATCCCGCGCAGTCCCGACCCCGTGATCGTGATGACCACGAGGACCAGGATGATGAAGGGGAATGCGATGGCGGAATCGGCCGCCCGGCCGACGAGGCTGTCCACCCAGCCCCCGAAGTAGCCGGCCAGCATCCCCGCGAGCCCCCCGACGATGAGGCCGATGTAGGTCACGGTGAAGACGACCAGCAGATCGATCCGGGCGCCGTAGAGCGTGCGGCTGAGCACGTCGCGGCCGACGTAGTCGGTCCCGAAAGGGTGCGCGAGTGAGGGTCCCTTGAGGGCATCCAGGATGCTGATCGTGTCAGGCCGGGCGGGGCTGATGAGCGGGGCCAGCAAGGAGATCAGGATGAGGACGCCGACGATGACGACGCCCATCCGGGTCTCGATGTTCCAGCCGGCGGTCAGCCGCCGGGCCCGGCCGGCCAGCCGGGCCGCCAGCGACGCCGGACCTCCGGCCGCCGGCGCGAGGGCGGACCCGCTACCCATGACCGCGCACCAGGCTCACGCGCGGGTCGATGACCACCTGGGCGAGGTCCACCGCGAAGCTCAGCAGCACGATGGCCGAGCCCGCCAGCACCGTCAGGTACTCGACCACCAGGTAGTCGCGGCGCTCCACCGCATCGAAGAGCAGCGATCCCAGGCCGGCGATCTGGAAGACCTGCTCGATGACCACGGTGCCCCCGATGAGCAGGCCGGCGTTGACGGCGAGCACTGTTGCCGTGGGCATGGCCGCGTTCCGCAGTACATGGCGCAGCAGCACCCGGGCGGAACCGTAACCGCGCGCCCGGGCGGCCTCGACGTACTCGGTGCGCAGCACTTCCCGGACACTGCCGCGCAGCGTCCGGACCACGACCGCGAGGATGGACAGCCCGAGGGCGACGCACGGCAGGACGAGCGAGCGGATGAGCGACCCGATTGACGCGTCGCTGTAGCCCGAGGATGGCAGCCATTTGAGCTTGAGCGCGAACACCAGCGCCAGGATCAGCCCGACCCAGAAGGATGGCATGGCGAACAGGAGCGTCACGAGCGCCCGGACCCCGTGATCCACTGCGGAGTTGGCGCGCACGGCGGCCACCAGGGCGAGCGGCACTCCGATGATCATGGAGACGATGAGCCCGCCGGCGATGAGCTCCGCGCTGATCCCGGCGCGGGGGGCGATGAGCGAGCTCACCGACTGAGAATAGACGAAGTCGTTGCCGAAGTGCCCGGTGAGGATCCCGCCGATGAAGCCCCCGTACTGCAGCGGCAGCGCTCTGGTGAGTCCCAGCTGCTGCCGGACGAGATCGATCTCGTGCGGGCTGGCCCGCGGGCCGAGCATGGTCCGCACCGGGTCACCGGGCGCCAGGTGAATGAGGAAGAACGCAACGATCGACAGCACCAGCAGCTGAAGCAGCGTTATGCCAATGCGGCGAGCCAGATACGCGGACATTATCAGGTGCCCCAGCCTTCACACTTCGCTTCGATCTCCGTGAACCGGACGGGTCATAAGCCGCGCCCCGGGCCGCGGGCGCGAGCGCCGCGGTCCGGGGGACGGCTTACTTACTTGGCGAGCCAGGTGTACTGCAGCGAGTCAGCTCCCAGCGCGTTGAGGTGCGTTCCGCAGACCTTGTCGGAGTGGGCGTTCACGAAGGGCAGGTCCAGCACGTTGATCACCGGGGTCTGCTGCATCATGTCGGCCTGGATCTTCTGCCACTGGGCGGTGCGGCTGCTCGCGGGGTTGTGCACGTAGCTCACGATCTCCTGCTCGATGGCGGGGTTCTTCCACCAGGAGTAGAAGCCGCTGTCCCCGTCGTAGACGCCGACGAACTGGGCGTACTCGTCCGGGACGAAGACGTCGCTGGTGTATTCCGCGTACGGGAATATCATCTGGTAAGAGCCGTTCGTGTAGTTCGTCGTCTCGGTCGCCTGGTCGTCCTGCTGCAAGGTCAGGTGGATGCCGATCTGCCCGAGCTGCTGCTGCAGCAGGAGGGCCAGGTCCGTGTACTCGGTGTAGCCGGCGAAGTACTGCAGCTTGGCGGTGAACCCGTGCGGGTACTTGGACTGGCCTATCAGCTGCTTGGCCTTGGCCAGGTCAAACGTGTACGGGTGGACGACGGAGTCGGGGGCGTCGCCCTTCAGCTGGGGCAGGATGCTGTTGGGAATGGTTCCGACGCCGGCGAAGACCTGCTGGTTGATCAGCGTCCGGTCCAGGGCGTACTCCATGGCCTGCCGCACCTTCAGGTCCTGGAACGGGCCGAACTGGTGGTTGAGCCACAGGCCCACCCAGTAGGGAACCTTGGCGGCCTGAAGCTGGATGCCCGGTGCGCCCTGGAGGCCGTGAATCTGGCTGTAGGGAATCCCGTCCGCTATCTGGGCCTGGCCGCTCTTCAGGTCAAGGATGCGCGTGTTGTCGTCCTGTGCGTAGAGATACTTGACCGTGTGCAGGTAGGGGAGTCCTGGCTGCCAGTAATACTTGCTGGCGGTGAAGGTGATGGAGCTTCCCTTGACCCAGCTGGAGACCCTGAATGGCCCGGTTCCCACGGGGCTGTTCCAGAAGCTCGCCCCTTCTTTCTGCACCAGGTTCTGCGGGACGATCATGGCATTGAAAATGCTCATGTTCTGGATGATCCCGGGTGTCACCTGGGTGAGCTGCACCTTGACGGTGCTGGAATTGACGATCTGAGTCGCCTTGTAACCCGAGGACAGGACAGCCGCGGGGTCGGCTTTCGGGTTGGCCCAGGTGTCCAGCGAGTACTTGATGTCATTGACGGTCACCGGCTGCCCGTTGGAGAACTTGATACCGGGACGCAGGTGGAAGGTGTACGTCTTCCCGTCTGGGGAAACGCTGAACTTGTCGGCCACGGCGGGGACGATATTCTGCGACCCCTGGGGGTCTGGCATCACCAGGCCCTGGTAGATCAGCGTGTCGGCGAAGATGTCGCCGTTGCCATTCGTCGGGTTGAACGGGTTCAAGGTCAGCGGCCCGGTCTGCCGCGCGTACACCAGGCTTCCCCCGGCCTGCGGAGTTGCCGAGCAGGCCGCGCTGGTGTTCACGGTGGTGGGAACGGCCTGCGCGGCTGTCCCCGGGGAACTCGTCGAGGAAGCCGGTCCGCCCGTTCCGGAACTGGAGCACCCAGCGATGGCGAGGGCAGCCACCGCTGCCGACCACATGATCCTTCTGTTCACCCTTCGCCTACTTTCGATTTGTTCAACGGAGTGAGTGCGCTGGCCCCCGGCTAGCCAGGGCCGTACTGATTGCGTACAGCGCGGAAAGCGCGATCGGTCGCTTCGAGGGCCCGCTGGATGTCGCGGTCGGCGTGGGCCGCTGACAGGAACCAGTTGTGGGTGGGGTGCAGGTACACCCCGTTCTCCAGCGCGGTGCCGGCGAACAGGCTCATCCGCTCGTAAGCCGTGTCCGCGGCGAAGGTCAGGTACGGCATCTGCACGGGGCCGGTCTGCCGGATGGCCAGGCCGTGGGCGGCAGCCTGCTCGCCGAGGCCGCCCCGGAGCAGGTTCCCGGCATGTTCCAGCTGGCTCAGGGCGCCCTCGTCCTGGTGGGCGTGCAGGGTGGCGACGGACGCTGCCATGGCGGCTGCGGAGAGCCAGAAGGAACCGGTGACGAACAGCCGGCTGGCCCCGTCCCGGAACCGGTCATTCCCGAGCACCGCGCTGAGCGGGTACCCGTTGGCGATGGCCTTGCTCCAGGTGCTCAGGTCCGGGTCGACGCCGATGGGCTCCCAGCTGCCGCCCCCGTTGAGCCGCAGGCCGCAGCGGATGTCATCCAGGACCAGGGCGGCCTGCCGGCGGTCGCACAGGTCGCGCAGCGCCCTGGCGAACCCGGGGTCGGCCAGCTCCTGGTCGAAGCCGGCATCGTGCCGGAAGGGCGTGACGATCACGCCGGCCAGGTCGCCGCCGGCCTGGTCAGCGGCGGCCGTGACGCTGGCGATGTCGTTGTACTCGAAGAGGATGATGTTCTCCCGGTCCTGCGGGGTTGTCCCGTCGAGCCGGGGCGTGCACCACGGTGCGGAGCCGTGGTAGCTGCCGCGTGCCGCCAGGAACTTGCGCCGCCCGGTGGCCGCCCGGGCCACCATCAGCGCCGTGGTGGTGGCGTCGGTACCGTTCTTCGCGAACATGGCCCACTCGGCATGCCTGACCCGCTCCACCAGGAGCTCGGCGAGCTCGACCATGACCGGCCCGGGCCCGTTCTGGCAGTCGCCGCGGGCGCGCTGGGCGGCGGCGGCCTCTTCGACCTTCGGGTGCTGGTGACCCAGCAGGACCGGCCCCCAGCTGCACATCAGGTCGATGTACTCGTTGCCGTCGCTGTCCCAGACGTGGCAGCCGGCCGAGCGCTCGAAGAACTGCGGGTAGCTGGCCGGCAGCCGGCCGGCATCCTGGTGCCCGTACATTCCCCCCGGTATCACCGCTCCGGCCCGCGCCCGGAGCGCCGCATCCCGCTGCCGTACCTGCGGTGTGCTGACGCTCACGCGGAAGTCCCTGTTGTCTGCGAGTGCTTGCGGGCGAGGGCGGAAGCGTGGCAAGGGGTCATGGACAGGAAATTTATTTCGGACGATCGACCGGCGTCAAGACACGAATCGGTTGCGGATTCGCAAAGCGGGCGGCTCCGACCGGCGGCGCAGCGGTCCGCGGACCCCAGATCGGCTGGCCGGGCCGTGATCTCGCGGGGCGCCAGGCCAGGGATTCTCGGATTGTTTTCGGACGAACGATCGATTACAGTGCCCGAGTGTCCGGCGGCAGTGGCAGTGTCCGGCGGCGGTCACCGGCTGCCCGGTTGAGGCAGTCGCGGCATCGGGCCGGGAGCGGCCGGTCCCGGATCCAGGCAGGCAAGCACGGAAGGGACTGCGGTGACTGGTGTTGGAGGCGTTATGGCCGAGCAGCAGAATGAGCTGGAAGCGGCACGGGCTGAAGTGGTCCGGCTCGGCCGGAAGATGGCAGCTGACCACCTGGTCGTGGGAAGTGCCGGGAACATAAGCGCGCGCGTCGGCGAGTTCATGGTAATCACCCCTACCGGGGTCGCCTATGACGAGATCACCGCGCCCGATGTATGCGTGATCAACGGCAGCGGGGAGCAGGTCTCCGGCAATGGCCGGCCCTCCTCCGAGTACCCGATGCACCGGCTGATCTATGACACCTTCCCGGCGGGGGCGGTGGTCCATACCCATTCCACGGCCGCCGTCGCGGTGTCCACGGTGTGCCAGGAACTGCCGGCCGTGCACTACTCAATTCTCCGGCTGGGCGGGCCCACGGTACGCGTCGCCTCCTACCAGACGTTCGGATCCGATGACCTCGCCCGGAACGCCCGGGAAGCCCTCCGGGACCGCACCGCGGCATTGCTGCAGAATCACGGCGTCATTGCCTTCGGCCCCGATCTTGGTCACGCCTACGAGCGCGCGGAGATCACCGAATGGCTGTGCGACGTTTTCATCAGGGCGAGCAGTCTCGGCGCGCCACGCATCCTGGATGCCGGGGAACTGGCCGCCGTCGCAGAGGCGGCCCGGCTGCGCCGTTACACGGGGGCCGCACGGTGACTGCTCAGCGTCGCCGGCCTCGCGTCGTGTGCCTGGGTGCCACCATCGTCGACACGCTCGGCCGCCCCGTCATGCTGATCCCAGAGGGACAGGGACGTCAGATCCTCGACGAGATTACGGTGACCGTCGCCGGCACCGCGGCCGGCACCGCGGTGGACCTGGCCAGGCTGGGGGTCGAGGTCGACCTCATTGGAGCGGTCGGTGACGACAGGCTGGCTGACTTCATCGAGGCGACCTTGAGGTCCCATGGCGTGGACGCGTCGCGGCTCGCCCGCAAGGCCGGGCGCCAGACCTCGGCCACCATCCTCCCCATCCGGCCCAACGGTGACCGGCCCGCGCTGCACACGCCCGGCGCGACAGCGCTCCTCGAGCTGGCCGACGTCGACCTCGGTGCCGTGCGGGCGGCGGACGCCCTGCACCTGGGCGGCCCCGACGTGCTGGGGCCGTTCGGGGCCGGCCCGGCGCGCGAGGTCCTCGCGGAGGCCCGGCGGCATGGCGTGATCACCACGGTGGACCTGCTGTCGCCCGGCGACAGCCTGCCCTGGGCGGAGTTCGCGCCGCTGCTCACGGAAGTGGACTACTTCCTGCCGAACGACCATCAGCTGCGGAACCTGACCGGGATCACGGACCTGCGCGACGCGGCCCGGCTGGTCCTGCGGCAAGGGGTGCAGGCGGTGCTGGTGAGCTGCGGCCCGGATGGGTCGCTGCTCGTCACGGACGACTCCGCGCAGCAGATCCCGGCCTTCGCCCCGCGGGTGGTCGACACCACCGGCTGCGGCGATGCCTGCTCGGCGGGGTTCATCGTGGGCGTGCTCCGCGGCTGGGGCCTGACCGACGCGGCCTGGCTGGCCATGGCCGCCGCGGGCCTGGCGGCCTCCGGGCTGGGCTCAGACGCGGGAATCCGGGACCTGCCGTCGACGGCGGCGCGCATCATCGCGACGGCCCCGCAGGAGGTCGCCGACCGGGTAACGGCCGATGTCAGCCGGGCTGACGCTCATCTCGTGCCTCTCCGGCGCCGGCTCGGGCTGCCGTCCTACGCCGACCTGCCGCGGGCCGCGGACGGCGGCCGGTCGGCCTGGGGGCTGTTCGGCGATGATGACTGCGTCGGCACGATCAGCCTGCAGACTCGCGAGCGGATCGCAGCCGCCGCGGCGCTGGTCCGGACCGGGGAGGTCTTTTCGCTCAACGCGCCGCTCACCCTGCCAGACCCCCCGCTCTTCCTCCGCAGGCCGCTGCGGCACACCCTGCTGCCCGAGCCTGAGACCCCCGGTTTCGACGAGAAGCTGGACGGGTTCTACCCGCAGGGCTCGAGCCAGTGGGACTCGCTGGCGCACGTCGGGTACGGGCCCGAGCAGTTCTACAACGGCGCCACGTCCGCCGACATCCGGTCCGGTGCCCGGAACACGATCGACTCGTGGGCGCGGCGCGGCATCGCCGGCCGTGCCGCGCTGCTGGATATCGACGCGCTGCTGGGCGGCGCCGGCACCGGCTTCGACCCGGGGACGTCCCGCGCGATCTCCGTCGCCGAGCTCGAGGCGGCCCGCCGGGCGGCGGGGATCTCGTGGCAGGCCGGGGACATCCTGCTGCTCCACACCGGCTTCCTGAGCTGGTACCGCGAGCAGCCGCGGGCCGTCCGGGAAAAGCTGGCCGAGTCGGAGGACTTCGAGGCCATCGGACTGGAACGGAGCGAGGAGATGGCGGCCTACCTGTGGGACAGCCGCGTCTCGGCGGTGGCATCGGACAATCCCGCGGTGGAGGTCTGGCCGCCCCGATGGGATGGCGGGCCGTTCGGCTTCCTGCACCGCATCCTGATCGGGCAGCTCGGGATCGCGCTCGGGGAGCTATGGTGGCTCGCGGACCTCGCCCGGTCCTGCCGACAGGATGGACGGCACGCGGCCTTCCTGACCGCCGCCCCGCTCTATCTCCCCGGCGGGGTCGGGTCGCCCGCCAACGCGCTCGCCATCAAGTAGCGCGCCAGAGCCAGCCCAACGCTGAGAGGGACTGCGGTAATGCCAAGAATCGTCAATCACGACGAGCGGCGGCGCGAGATCGTCCTGGCCGCCCGCCGGGTGATCGGGTCGGGCGGCCTCGAGCGGGCGACGGTGCGGGAGATCGCCCGGGAGGCCGGCTGCTCCAGCGGAACGCTGGCTCACTATTTCACCAACCGGGAGGACATCCTGGCCTCGTGCCTGGTGATGTCCCACCGGGGAGTCCGGGCGCGCACGGACTCCCTCCTCGGGGCCGCGCGCGGCCTGCGCGCGCTGCGCATCCTGCTGATCGAGGCGCTGCCCCTGAACGAGGAGCAGCTGCTGGAGGCGAAGATCGAGGTCTGCTTCTGGGGGGCCGCCGTCTTGAACGACCGGATGCGCTCGATCCAGAACGAGGAGGTCGACGTCTTCCATTCCCGCATCCGCCACCTGATCGTGCAGGCCAGGGAGGAAGGCGAGCTGGGCCCGACCACGGACATCGACCTGGCGGTCGAGGAGTGCCGCATGCTCATCGACGCGCTCAGCGTCAAGGCCGTCATGCAGCTGAATCCCACCGACCCGGACAGGACGATCGCCCACGTCGACGTGCTTCTCCGGCGGCTGCGGACGGACACGGCAGCCGGGTCGGAATGAGAGGCCGGCCGGCGGTGCCGGCAGCGCATCAGCTCCGATCGCACGGACGAATCCCACAGGGTGCGCGGTGTACGCAGCGGTCAGGACGCTGACGGTCCATGCGGCCTGGACGGCCCCGGCTGCGGCGGGGCAGGCCGTGCCTCAGGACCCGATGCCCCGGGCGCCGGTGGCGGGCAGCTCGCCTGCGTCACGGAAGCTCGCCGCGAGTCGGTCGTAGGTCGCCGAAATGTGCTCTCGGATGGCGCCTTCGCAGGCGTCCGCGTCGTGCGAACTGACCAGGTCGAACAGCTGCTGGTGCTCGGCGATCACCAGGTCCCGGTAGTACTCGTTCGAGGTGTGCCGCTTGACCAGCAGGGAGAACGTCACCTGGGAGCGGATCGAGGACCAGGCGGTAGCCAGCCGGTTATGATGCGCGGCCCGGTAGAGCTCGTCGTGGAACTGGATATCGAGCTGGATCATGTCGAAATCGCTCTGGTCGCCGGATTTCGACATGGCGGCTAGTACGGCCTTCATCGTTTCCCGGTCGGCGGGAGTGGCAACCCGAGCCGCCTGCCTGATCGCGAATACCTCCAGCACGGTCCGCAGCGAGTACAGCTCACTCACGTCGACGGCCGAGAGTTCCATGATGTAGGCGCCCCGGTGCCAGCTCATGGTCACGATGCCCTCTTGCTTGAGCTGGGCCAGCGCCTCGCGGACCGGGCCGCGGCTGACATTCAGCCGGTCGGCGATGTCGGCCTCGTTGAGCCGATCGCCCAGCTCGAAGGAGCCGCTGAAGATGGTCTGCCGGATGCTGTCGGCGACCTGGTCGGTCAGGCCCCGCCGCTGAGGCGGCCGGATACCCTGAACGCCTCTGTTCATCGGGGTCCCGTCCTCGCTTGAATTGTTGACATCAAACATTGACAATTTACCATCGCGTTATAGCCCTGGAAGCGCGCGGACGGCTGCTCGGCCGCGGTGGGCGGCCGACAGGCTAAAGCCCGCTCAGCACGCGCTCGATCCGATCCAGGCCCTCTGTCAGATTGTCCATGCTTGTGGCAAAGGAGAGCCTGATATGGCCTTCTCCGGACGGCCCGAATTCCGGCCCCGAGCGCACGACGCCCCCCCGGCCAGCAGCCTCGCGGTGATCTCGGCGGCCGGCCGCGCGCTTGCGTAGCGGGCGAAGCTGTAGAACGCGCCGGCCGGCCGGATGGCTTCGAGGCAGTCCATCGCGGCGATCCGGGCGGCCACGAAGTCCCGGCGTTCCTGATAAGCCGCGAGCATCGGCTCGGCCAGGCCGGGGCCGGCGCTGATCGCAGCCAGCGCCGCCCGCTGCACGGCTGCGTTGACCGCGCTGTTCATCGTCCGGTGCACGTGCCGGATCACTGCGGTGACCTCGGGCGCGGCGACCGCATAGCCAACCCGCCAGCCTGCCCGTTCCGGCTAGCCGCTGGCCGAGCCAGTCGAGCTCGGCTGCGCTGAACACCGCGCCGGTCGGGTTGACCGGGTTGCAGAGGACTACCATCCGTGCCCCGCTGAGCTCAGCCTCCAGGGGGCCGGGATCGAGATGGCGGTCGGGCCGCGTCGGCACGAACACCGGCTGCCCGCCGGCCAGCTGCACGGCGTCGAGGGACAGCGAGTAGGTGGGCTCCGGCAGTATCACCCGGTCGCCCGGGTTCACCGTGGCCAGGATGGCCGCCGTGATGGCGGCGGCGCCGTGGCTGACCAGTACCGAGCGCTCGGAGTACTGCTCGCCCGCGATCAGGCTGACCAGCTCCGCGATCGCGGCCCGCAGCTCCGGGTCGCCGTTCATGTCCCCGTAGCGGGTGTAGCCGCCCCTGACGGCCTGGCACAGCGCCGCGATCACCGGCTCCGGGGTCGGGAAGTCGGGCTCTCCTTGCGCGAGCGAGATCGCTCCGGCCGGCGCCAGGCCGCCCGGCGGGCGCAACGAGGCCGCATCGACCCGGCTGATGGCCGCCGACGGCTGAAAGTGCAACTGACTCCCCTTCCTCGTACCGGAAACTTCCTGTGGGTGCCGAAAACCTATGCGACCAGCCGATATTCATGAATCATGCCTCCGGCGCGGTCACGCCGCTGAACCCGGGAGTGGTCCAGGTCTGCAACGCTGTCGGGTAGCGGGCGCAGTGGCGCGGCCTGGCTGAGGGTGCGGTGCGGACGTTGGGTGTTGTAGAAGTCCTCGTACTCGCGCAGCACGATCATGAGGTGCCGCTGGTTCCAGATCAGGGTGCGGTCCAGCAGCTCCCGTCGGCAGCTGCCGATCCGCCGTTCCATGATCGAGTTCATTCGCGGCGCCTGGACCGCGGAGCGGACTACCCTCACGCCCGCAGCCCGGAACACGGCATCGACGCCAGCGTGAAGCTGGCGTCCCTGTCGTGCAGCACGAACTTCACCCGTGTCCCGGCATCTTCCAGGTCCATGAGCAGGTTCCGTGCCTGCTGCACGACCCAGGCCTGGACCGGGTGCTCGGTGGCGCCGAGAACCCGGACGCGGCGGGTGCCATGCTCGATTGCGGCCAGGACGTAGATCTTCGCGCGGTTGAGGAGATCGGCGGTGAAAAAGTCCAGCGCCAGGATTCCTTGTGCCTGCGATCGCAGGAACTCCGGCCAGCCCGGCCCGTCCCGGCGCGGCGCCGGGTCGATTCCCGCGCTCTTGAGGATCTGCCATACCGTCGATGCCGCTACCGTGATGCCGAGCCCGGCCAGCTCGCCATGAATGCGGCGGTACCCCCATGACTCGTTCTCCCGGGCCAGCCGCAGCACGACCGACCGTACATTGCGGCGCACCGGCGGGCGCCCGGGGCGACTTCGGTGCGCCCAGCGGCGACGAAGGATGTCCCGATGCCAGCGCAAGACGGTGCCGGGCGTGACGATGAGCCGCATCGCGGCGAGGCGGTCTATCGGCAGCGTCCCGGCCAGCAGCGCCAGCCATGCCCGGTCCGGCCATGTCAGCCGCGAATGAGCCCGTGGCCGCTCACGCAGGGCGACCGAGAGTTGATGGCGCAGCATGAGGATCTCGGCATCCTTCCACCACGACTCCCGGCGCGACAGCCTCAGCAGTGACACCGCACGCGAGACGATCAGGAAGATCAGCTTCAAGCCCACAAGCTGAGAATCGTCGCACCCTCCGCCAGGTCGGCACCGCCTGCCTGCCCAGGTAGCAGACGCGGCACCGAGCCGACGTCGGGTTGAAGTACATCTGCCCAGCTGGCATAGGTTTTTTTTCGGCACCTACAGGTGTGCTGGCCTGGTCAGGCGATCTTGAGTTGCTCGTCGCCGAAGTCGGCGATGAGCTTGAGGGTGCCGCCGAGTGCGGTGATGAAGCGGTTCAGGACGTCCTGGGTGGAGACGTCGCCGCTTTCGATCTGGGAGATCCGGGCGACCGAGACGCCCATCCGGGTGGCTACCTGCTCCTGGGTCATCCCGCGCCGCTTGCGCATCTCCGCCAGCCGCCAGCCGCGGGCGTCGTCCAGCATCGTGGCGACCGCCGCGTCGAATGCCTCCTGGCCGCCGGCGGCCTGGACCGCGCGCTCCAGGTGGCCGGAGTCCCGCCAGCGCGACACATCGCTCATCGGCCTGTCTCCTTCTCTCGCTCGGCGAGGTAGTCGGCGTACAGCTGCTCAGCCTGCGGGATCGCCGTGCGGTACCAGCGTGACCACTGGCCGGACTTGTCGCCGGCGACGAGCAGGACCGCGGATCGCCACGGGTCGAAGACCAGCAGGATCCGGACCTCGCTCCGCCCGGCTGAGGGTGGCCGCAGTTCCTTCATGTTGGCTATCCGCGACGCGGTCACCGTGTCCACGAGCGGGCGCCCCTCAGCCGGGCCGTTGCGCTCCAGGACCAGGATGGCCTGATTGACCAGCCGGTGGCTGACGCGATCGGCGTCATACAGGTCGTCGAGAAAGCCCTCGACCTGCGTGGTCATCAGAATCTCCCACTCCACGCGGCATCCTCTCTGCCCGCGACATATTAAGGATATTCTTAACCCTGCTGTGTCGTGCCGTCAACCGAGCCGCCGCCTGGTCAGGAGCGTGCCGTCCCGGCACATCCGCCCGCCTAGACGCTGCCGGAGGGCGGTCCCGCGCCTTGCTGTCCCCCGGCTGCGTGGAAATCCGCGTTAACGGGCCAGCTACGCCGCCAGTTGGAGGCTCGCCGGACGTGCCGGACACCCAAGGAGCTGGTCGGTAAACTCGCTGAACAACCGCAGGTCCATCTGGTAGCCGCGGATCGTCGACGGGGCCAGCCGCCGCTCGCTCGTCAGCGCCTGCGTCCACTCATCGACATGCGACGGCCCCCAGCTCCACGGGTACTCGTTCGTGAACTCCAGGAAACGCCGCACCAGCCGCTCCCGCGGCATGATCGTGTCCTCCCGCAGGCCCCGCGACACCTGCTGGGCCTTCCAGCCCCGCAGCATCGCCTCGAACATCGCGTC
>Ga0307374_10002125_pt1 | contig 35799 bp, 41 predicted proteins | sample OX3MG_FD_202532 | JGI IMG/M metagenome (GOLD analysis project Ga0307374, IMG submission 202532) | Soil microbial communities from Risofladan, Vaasa, Finland - OX-3 | ecosystem: Environmental > Terrestrial > Soil > Coastal area > Acid sulfate soil | place: Finland: Risofladan, Vaasa | collected... | reverse complement strand
ATCTCAGCACCGCCGGCAAGCAACGCGAGCCGATCGCACACGCACTGGTCGCCCTCGCGGCACGAGATCCCTGGATTTCAGTCGCCGCCAACCCATAACGACCCCACCGCGTGACCTGAACAGTCACTCTCAAACGGAGGTTCCTGACGAAAGGCAGCGTCCTCATCCGGCTTGATCTGGCTGCCCCAGGTCTCCGGATAGCGGCTCCGTAGTTCGTCATAAAGCCCCTTGCCAAGAGGCACGCGATGCGGGCGCGTTGTCCCACACCCGTAGCTGGCTCCTGCACCGAAAAGGATCGCGAAGCGCACATCAGGGAGGCTGGCAGAGGCTCCGGACCGATTACTCCAAAGACGCCCAACGGCTTCAAGGGCGGTTCCAGCCACTCGGTGGCTCTTCCTAGGCGTAGCTCCGACAATATCCGAGCTGAGCGCAAGTCGAGTTTCGTCTCGGTTGCGTGGGGACGGAGCCCTCGATACCGAGACGCAATCCTTCGACGAAGCACCTTTGATCGGGTTGACCGATACACGCCTCGTGGAGTCCAGAATCGCCAGAACGGAAGCGACGATCACGGCTCAGCGGATGGGCTTTGACCCGATGCTCGGCTTGATGCACCCCGCATGCACTACCGACCGTCGCTCGCCTCAGACCTGATGGAGCCGGTGCGGCCGGTCGCCGATCGGATCGCATTCGAGTTGCTGACGGATCGAGAGTTCAGCCGCGGCGAGGTTATCGAGATTCGCCAGGGCGTCGGCAGACTGGGAACCACCTAGCGCGGGAACTGGGCCAGCATTCGGGAGCCTTGCGGGATGCGGTCGGCCCGCATGCCGACCGGCTGGCCCGGGCGCTGCTTAATCCGACGCCGCTGACACGGACACGGCGATCTAAAGCCGCAGCCCTGAAGCCTGTGAAAGTCGATTGCTAGCCAGATCGAACAGACATCCTCCGGATCCGCCTTTCACAGAGCCCAGATCACAGATATGGTCACTTCGAAGGGATTCCTTCTGTAAACGGCTAGCCAAGGCAGGTCCATTCATCTCGCAAGAGCCATCCACTGAAATCGCCGGCCATGACGCCGAGCAACATTTGCCGATTGATCCAGCCTCGGGCAATTCAGCCGATGCGCGCTCGAAAATCATCGAACGCGCATCGAAGACCTGGACCGGGCAGCTGGTTGATCTGACCGGCCGCAACAACCTGCTCTATTACCGCGATCTCAAAGTCGGGACCCTGCCGCTCGATGACGTTCCACATCGGCTGCTTTTTGAGGCATTGGCCGGCCGTGCGATCACGCTGAGCAAATTATTCCCAGATGAGGAGGGCTTCGCCGACGCCATCAAGCGAGCTCGAACTGTCCGAAACAAAGCGAACGCCCACTATGAGGAGCGCGGATTAGAGACGCTCTTTCTGGCTGTGGGGATGGCTAGCTGGTCGGGGCAAAAGAGTGCGGCGACACCAGCCGCTCCAGTCCTCCTGGTCCCAGTGCATTTGACTCCGAAGGGCGCCGCCCAGGAGGAGTTCGAGCTATCCGTTACGGGAGAGCTCGAGGTCAATCCGACCTTCCTGCAAATGCTCAAAAACGAGTTCTCGATCGACTGCGACCCAGCGGATCTTCTGGAATCGAGCGGGATTGAGGGCATTATCGACACGCCCGATGAGCTGACAGTGACATTCGATTGGCTCCGAGAGCAATGCGATTCCGTGCCCGGATTCGAAGTCAAAGAGCGGTTTGTGGTTGGCACTTTCTCTTACGCCAAACTGCCGATGGTTCGCGATCTTGAGAATTCGCTGGAGGCGATGGCGGAGCATGACCTGATCGCGGCTCTGGCGGGGGATCCAAACGCCCAAGAATCCCTTCGCCAAGCCGGTGCCAACGCCACAATTCCTTCGCCCGACTACACGCCGCCCGAAGACGAGTTTCTCGTCTTGGACGCAGATTCGAGCCAGAACTACGCAATCAACGCTGTCCTGGCTGGTCGCAGCCTGATCATCAAGGGTCCGCCTGGAACCGGCAAGAGCCAGACGATCTCGAATCTGATCTCAACTCTCGTAGCCCGCGGCAAGCGAGTTCTGTTTGTAGCTGAGAAGCGGGCAGCAATCGACGCCGTCTTGCGGCGCCTTGACGATGTCGGGCTGGGGGATCTCATCCTCAATCTGCATGGTGGTGTGTCTTCGAGGCGACAAACCGCCCAGGCGCTGGCCCTTGCGCTCACCAACAACGCTCAGCTACCCAAACCGGAACTGGGCGGAGTACATCGCCGGCTTGAACAAAAGCGATCTCAACTCTCGGAGCGCGACGAAGCACTGCACGATCGGCGTTCACCTTGGGGGATCAGCTTCTTTGAGGTCCAGTCCTGCCTTTTGGGGTTGCCTGGGGAATCTGAGACTGAGTTCCGGTTCCGGGGTCAAGATTTGGAACGTCTCAGCGATTCGGTCATCGAGTCTGCAGAACAGGATCTCGATGCCTATATCGGGTTAGGTGGGCTGGCGCTCTCTCGCTCGGGTTCAGCGTGGGCAAAAGCCACAGTTGTCTCACCCGAGGAGGCACAGGATCTGCAACGCAGGGCTGAAAATCTCCGCGGTCAGCTAGCCCAATTGATGCCACGGCTCGGCCAGGGCGCAGCTGAAACGATGGTCCGGGAGCCCGAGACGCTCGAAGGCTGGGGGCAATTGCTTGACGAGTGGGCGAGGGCCGAGCAGATCTTGCAGATCTTCGACCCCGGGATTTTCGGCCTCGACCTAGCTCGGCTGCTGAGCGATTGCGAGCCGCTCAGTCGTTCCGGAGCTGCTCGTGCATCGGCGACGATCACCGACTCCAGCTATCGGGCCTCCCGCAACGAACTACGCGGGCAATTGCTCGCTACGGTGAAGCTCCGACCGAATGAACTCTGGACGGCAGCAACAGACGCCTTCCAGCTCCTCGAGCGTTGGCGCGTTCTTTGCATGGATCAACTTGGGACCCCACGGCCGTGCGGCGGCCTTGACGAGCTGCGCATTGCCTTCGCGAATTGGAAAGACCAGCTCGACTCCCTTGAGGCGGCCATCAGCGCGTCCCCCACTGATGGCTCTGTCACCGGAGCTCAGTCGTTTCTCGACGATCTGCTGCGCGATGTCCCCACGCTCGCGAAGCTTCCGGAACTTCATCGCTTACGAGTCAGTCTTCGGGCCCAAGGCCTAGGGCCCTTGCTTTTCGAGCTCGAACCGAGAGCACTAGAAGCTGGCCTTGCGCGCCAGGTTCTGCAGTTCGCCTGGCTCAGTTCGATCAGAGAGCATCTGCAGCTCACCGATTCACGTATCGGTGCATTTGACGGAGAGCAACAGCGCCATGTAGTGGCCGAATTCCAGCAGGCCGATCGCGAACACATCGAAACTACGGCCCAACGTGTGAGACGCCTCTGCGCTGAACAAGCCACAGCCGCCCAAGACGCAAACCAGGAAGGCGCCGCGCTGATTCGGAGTCAGGCGGCGAAAAAACGCAAACACCTGTCGATTCGCGAACTGTTCTCCGCAGCTCCGGACGTAATGACTTCGTTGAAGCCGTGCTGGGTGATGAGTCCTTTGATCGTCTCTCAGATTCTGCCCTCCGATCGGCCCTACTTTGATGTTGTCGTCTTTGACGAGGCCAGCCAGGTCCGCCCGGCCGAGGCATTGCCAGCGATTCTGCGCGGCCGCCAGCTGGTCGTTGCCGGCGATGAGCACCAGCTACCCCCAACGACGTTCTTCACAGGCGGCAACGTAGAAGACGAGGACCAACCAGGACCAGAAGCCGCCCTATCGGTCGATGGAAGCTTCGAGAGCATCCTTGAGGCGATGGACCCGTTCGTCAGCTTCAAGATGCTCGAGTGGCACTACCGCAGTCGTGACGAGCGCCTGATTGCCTTCAGCAACGCATACCTATATGACCACGGTCTGACGACCTTTCCGGGAATTGTCGGCCCCGACTGCATTCAGCACGTCCATGTCCCGTGGGCGCCTGGTCGGCCCGATACCGAGGTCAGCTCCGGAGCGGAGGTGGCGAAGGTCGTTGAGCTGATCTTGGAGCACGCCGAAGTGCGTCCAGAGCAGAGCCTCGGGGTGATCACGATGGGTATCAAGCACAAAGAACGGATCGATGAGGCACTGAGAGCTTCGCTCAGTGAGCGCGACGACCTCGAGGAGTTCTTCGATGAGTCCGGTCACGAGCCGTTCTTCGTCAAGAACCTCGAGCGAGTCCAAGGCGATGAGCGAGACGCGATCATCCTCAGCGTTGGCTACGGCAAGAACGACGACGGACGACTCCTCTACCGCTTCGGTCCTCTAAACGAAGAGGGCGGCGAGCGCCGACTGAACGTTGCGACCACGCGTGCCAAGGAACGGATGACCCTGGTCTCCTCCTTCACTCACCTGGATATGGATCCAGAGCGCTCCTCAGCCAAGGGGGTCGAGCTGCTTCGCGCCTACCTGGAGTACTGCGCAGGCAACGGAGCCCACATCGGAGAAGCCGCAAGCCAGATACCCGGGCTGAACCCGTTTGAGGTCGATGTTCGTGATCACCTGACCCGAGCCGGCCTGCAACTGATCCCGCAGTATGGGTCGTCGGGCTATCGCATTGACTTCGCGGCCAAGCATCCGGTACAGCCGGGCCGCATGGTCTTGGCGATCGAGTGCGACGGAGCGAGCTATCACTCCGCTCAGACTGCTCGAGATCGAGACCGGCTCCGCCAAGAACAGCTCGAACGCCTCGGTTGGATCTTCCATCGCATCTGGTCTCAGGACTGGTTCAACAACAAGGATCATGAGATCGAGAGGGCAAAGATCGCTTATGACGCAGCGATGAAACTCGCAGACGATCAGGACGCGGCTGAACGACTTCGACCTCAAGCAGAACAGACTGATCAAGGTCTGAGGGTCGCGGAGCCCGAACCAATTCAACCATTGGCCGATCGACTAGCGAGCAGTGCAACGCGCAGCGCTCCGAAACCGATCTATCAAAACGGTCGAACCAGCATCGGGAGCTACCTACAGAGCGAACTGGTGGCCCTGATCCGCTGGATAGAGTCCGACGGTCTGTTGCGAACGAAGGTCGAGCTGCGTGATGAGGCGATTCGCGAGCTTGGGTTCAAGCGCCGGGGGCCGAAAATCGTCGCCGCTGTCGAAAGCGCGATCGATGTGGCTCGCAAGAGATGAACTGCTCCAACCAATCGCCGAGCCGCGACTTTCCCCATGGCTCGGTTTACTGAGGCAGCGATGCTGCGTGCAGAGCGACAAGAGGGTGCCCCGATCCATCAGGGTTCACGATCATTCAACGCTCAAAAGCGTCTCTTAGCCCTTCTTCTGGCCCTCTGCGCTCTTCTCACGCTCGTAGGATGGCCGGATCCCGCTTGGGCTAGACCAGGTCAGGTCACAGAGTTCCAACGGCCACCTGACAGCGAATCCGAAGGGATCACCTCTGGCCCCGAAGGCAACCTTTGGTTCACCGAGGGAGGACTGAACGCAATCGGCCGAATTACTCCAAATGGCCAGATCACCGAATTCCAACTGCCCAGAGCCCACTGCTGGCCGAGGCGAATCACTCTCGGCCCTGATGGAAATATATGGTTCACCGAGAGCCCCCATCGATATTTTCCGAATACGATGGGGGAAGGGGAAGGGGGACCCGCGATCGGCCGAATTACTCCAAGCGGCCAGATCACCGAATTCCCCCTCCCGGAAGGCTATGAAGCAGCTGGAATAACTGCCGGTCCTGACGGAAACCTGTGGTTCACTGAGGAAAATGCAGGCGCGGTCGGACGAATTACTCCGGGCGGGCAAATAAGAGAGTTCCTAGTCCCTCAGATAAGCACACCTACTGGCCTCAAGCCTCCCGGCATCACCTCGGGCATCACCTCGGGACCGGGCCACGGCCTCTGGTTCACCGCGGAACACATGATCGGCCGGATTACTCCTAGCGGGAATATCTCCCGGTACAACCTCCCAAAAGATCTTGCTCGACCAGTTTCAATTACGGCCGCCAATGGCTATCTATGGTTTACAGCAGACGGAAGAGTATGTCGAATGACCTTGAAGGGTCATATACAAAGGTTCACACCTCAGCTCGGAAGACCAGGTGTGCTCGAAACCGCAGATATCACCGCTGGTTCCGACGGGAACGTCTGGTTCATGGAGGACACCTATCCCTTTGAAAGCAATGACGCGGTCGGCCGAATTACTCCGAGCGGCCAGATCACTACCTTCAAGATCGGCGGAAATGTCTCCAGGGGAATTACCTCTGGGCCGGGCCACACCATTTGGTACCTGGCATCAACCTTGTGCGAAGGTGGGGGGATTTCCTGCATGGATTGGGAGCAGCCGCCCGGTATAGTCGGCCGGATTACTACGGGTCTCTTGGCGGTCGAAATAGCGAACGAACGCGCTCAAGTTCGACACGGTTCAGCCACGATTAGGCTTGGGTGCGCAGGAGGCACGAAACACAGCACATGTCGCGGAATCCTCAGTTTGAGACTGGAATCTAAGGCTGTCGTTGTATACCGGGGGGCATACAGAGTCCTCTCGGGTAAATATCGATCGTTCTCCTTGCGCCTCAATCCTAAGGAGCTTAGGTTGATATCCCGTAGCTATCCGCTGTACTCAAGTTTAAAAGCGACCGCCACGGTTTCAGGGGGTCGCGGGACAAGCCGTGAAGTAACTCTCGAGATTCGACACCCCTGAACTAATTGGCTGGGAGCTAGCGAGATAGCGATGCGGCGAGCAACCGTGAGGGCGGGTCAAGGGGCGAGCAGCGACCTCGTCCTGCGGCGGTGATCGCACCGGAAGTTTCATGTCCCCTATCCCCTATCCCCCCAACAGGTTGGGGAGGAGCGCCCAGTCCCGTCCGGTTTCGGCGAGGCTCTTCTCCTCTCCCCCCAACTGTTTGGGGGAAAGGAGAGGGTCCGTGTTTCGTCATGTTTCCGCAAGCGTCCAGGCCTCAATACCGAGACGTAACCGCCCCGCCGCAAACCCCGCATCAACATCACACAGCAGCGCTCGTCGCCCCAGCATCCGCGCCGCCATCCCGGTGCTCCCCGACCCACAGAAGGGATCGAGCGCCAGCTCTCCGCGGCGGCTTGACTGGGCGATCAGCGCCTTGAGCACCTTCACCGGCTTCTCGGTCGGATAGCCGCGCGGGCGTGGCGCATAGAGGACGTCACCACAGCTCTTGGAGTTGCCGCGCCGCGAGCCCTTGGAGAAGAAACAGACGAACTCGTGCTGAGGGCGCCAGACGCCATGCCCTAGCCCGATTGACCTCTTATCCCAGATTAGGGCGTGGTGGGTGCGAAATCGCGCTGCTTCTGCCGCCGCCTCAAAGATCGGCCTGATCCGCCGATCGGCGAAGACGTAGGCGTGAGAGTCCTGAGCGAGGACGCGGTATAGCTCGGCGAAGATTTCCTCCCAGGCGCTGTCGGGTAGCTGGGGAAAGCGGTCCCCATCCGGTCCGCTGGCAAAGTCAGAGAGGTAGGGCGGATCGGTGACGATCAGCCCGACGCTCTCATCGGGGAGGCTCGCAAGGAACTCGCGGGCATCGGCCTGCACCAGCCGCACCAGTCCCCGACTCTCCCCCTCCCCCCTTCGGCGCCGGTAGGCGACCTGGCGGCAGGCGTTTGAGCAGTAGCGCCCGTGCCGCCCGACGGCCGGCTGGCGGAAGCTCCGCTTGCAGGCCGCGCAGCGCCCCGTGCGGGGCCTATCCCGCTTTCCCTGCCGCTTTGGCCGCCTCGGCTTGGCCACGCAACCCAAAATGCAGCGCGAGGGCCTACGGCGAAAGGACTCTTACCTGGCAACTTAAGAGCCCTCGACTAGCGCCGCTGGGCAAGCCAGCTCGAGGGCAGGAGCCCCGGCTTGTGATCGCCGCAGTCGCGGTGAAAGGCGTAGCGGCCTCCTCCCTCCAGCTTCTGCCAGGCCCAGTCCTCCGGCCCCACCCACTCCCCGCAGCGAGCGCAAAAGAGCCAATCGGCCGAGCGCTTTCGAAGCTCGCTGATCTCTTCGTTCAGCTCTTCGAGGGCCTCCTCGTAGTCCTCCTCCTCTTGGCGGCTTTGCTCCTTCCCCTCGGCGCGCTCGCGGCGGGCACTCTTCAGCTCGGCGCTTAACTTCCGCTCGCGCTCTGCCGCCTTCGCCTGGGCTTGCTCTTCCTTCTTGGCGCTCGCTTTGTCCTGTCTCTGGCGCCCCTTCGTGGCCTGCTCTGCTTTTGCCAGGCGCTCCTCTGCGGCCTCGGCTCGCTCAAGCAGCTCCTGGGTGCCGCCCTCGGCTTCAAGCGCGGCGATCAGGCCCGCGCGGGTGGAGCCGTGGCGCTCGCGCACGGCCTCAAGCAGCGGCAGCTGGGAGGGATCGAGCTCGAAGATGACCCGGCGGCGAAGGCCCTTTGAAGCGGCAAAGCTCGGCTTTTGCCCGTGCTTTTGATGGATGGACATGCATCCATGTACGCACACGATGGCGTGGATTGCCAATGCCGCCTACCGGGTCTCTTAAGCGGGACCGATCTGCCGAGCCGGCCTCTATCGTCAAAGGCATGGATCAGCCAGGGCAACAACATCCGGAGGCGGCCCAGGCGCCGACGGGGCTTGGCCCTCCCGAGGACCTTGAGGCCCCGGCTGAGCTGCCCGAGGAGCTGCGGCAAGCGATCGGAACGCACCTGGCAGAGCACGGGATCGAGCTGAAGGAGGAGCGAGATGTCTCCTGGCAAGAGCACGTCCCACAGGGAGCGGTGATCGAAGTCGAGTTCGCCAGCGCCTCACGCGCGGCGCGCTTTTACTGCGCCAAGTGCCAGATGACAACCACCGTCGGCGAGCCCCTCCACGGGCCGCTTCGCACCAGCATGCTGCTGCGCAAGAACCCGGAGCTGGCGGCACTTTTGAAAGGCGCCGACCCCGACCAGCTCGATTCGCTGGTCAGAGCCTGGGAGCGCGGCGAGCTGGCCCCGGCGATCAACGAGACAAGGCTCCGCCAGGCGAGCCAGCGAAACCGCGGCATGCGCCGCCGCGATTCCAACATCCGCCGTCGCGAGGCCTGCCAGAGCTTGATGCTCCGCCGCTGGGCCGAAGTCGGTCATGGCCCGACTGTGTTCAACGAGCTATACGAGGCCCTGCGCGGGAACCGCGGGATGTGCATAAAGCTCACCGGCTTCGAAGACCCTCCAAAGGTTGAAACGCTGCGCAAGTACTGGTCGGGGCACGAGAACTCGATCCCCCAGGCCGAGCGAAACGCCGCCGGGGCCGCATTCCTGGCAAGGCCCGAGGCCGAGCGAAAGCAGGTCGAGAAGGAACGCCGCCTCGGTGAGCTGTGCCCGCCGGACTATTTGACCCCGTAGGAGACCTGGACCAGGGGGCGGAGCGGCGCGACGCTTGCAGGGTGAGCAAAGAGCAACGCAGGCAAGTTCCGCTGAGACAAACAACTCCCCGCCTCGCCCTCTCCAAGGCCGAGGCTGCCGAGGCGCTCGGCATCAGCGTCGACTTTCTCGAAGACCACGTCCTCGCCGAGCTTCGGGTCGTCCGCCTCGGGCGTCGCCGATTGATCCCGGTTGCGGAGCTGGAGCGCTGGCTCGCTGAGCACTCTGAGCGCGCGATCCCTGGTCCTTGAGCGACTCGATCTCCAGGCCGACCAGAGCTATCGTCGCGACCCGCTCAATGCGGGAGCTAATGAGCGCCACCGCGACAAGCCCTGATCAGCGCACCGAGCCGCGATCTCTCCGCAAGCCCCGGCACGAGGGGATCAACGTTCGCCACTCCCGCCGCTGCGCCTCGTCGGAAGGCGGGCGCTGCAACTGCGACCCCGGCTACCAGGCGCAGGCCTACTCGCGACGCGACGGCAAGACGCTGCGACAGACCTTCCCGACTCTTGCCGCAGCGAAGGCCTGGCGCGCTGAAGCTCAGACGGCGATCCGCCGCGGCACCCTGCGCGGGCCTTCGGACATCACGATCGCCGAAGCCTGCGATGCTTGGGAGAGGGGCGTGCAGGAGGGCTCAATCCGAAACCGCTCCGGTGATCCCTACAAGCCCTCGGTGATCCGCGGCTACTCCCAGTCGATCCGCCTTTACATAAAGCCCGAGCTGGGCTCACGAAAGCTCTCCTCGCTTTCCCGAATCGATGTGCAGGATTTCGCCGATCGGTTGCTGGCCACCGGCCTTGATCCCTCGACCGTGAAGAACACCCTGAAGCCGCTGCGGGTGATCTACCGCCGAGCGCTTGCCCGCTCAGAGGTGGCGATCAACCCGACAAGTGCGCTTGAGCTGCCCGCCTGTCGCGGGCGGCGGCTACGGGTCGCCGATCCCGCCGAGGCGGCGGCGTTAATCGAGGCGTTGCCGGCGGCTGACCGGGCTGTTTGGGGGCTTGCCCTCTATGCGGGACTGCGGCGGGGGGAGTTGTGGGCGCTTCGCTGGGAAGACGTCGATCTTGAGGCTGGTGTGATCCATGTCAGGCGGGCCTGGGATGACAAGGAGGGGGAAATCGAGCCCAAGAGCGAGGCGGGGACCCGCAGGGTGCCGATCGCCGCGGTTCTGCGACGGTTCCTTGTAGAGCACAAGCTCCGCCAGGGCGGCGATGGCGCGATGCGGGTCGTCATCGACTTCGACGGCAAGATGAAGCACTCAACGACGCTGACCGAGCGCGCCCACAAGATCTGGAGGAAGGCTGGACTCAATCCGATCGGCCTGCACGAGTGCCGCCATACGTTCGCCTCGCTGATGATCGCTGCAGGGGTAAACGCGAAGGCTCTCTCCACCTACATCGGCCACGCCAGCATCTCGATCACGATGGACCGATACGGGCACCTGATGCCGGGGAGCGAGGCAGAGGCGGCTGGGAGCCTGAATGCGTACCTTGAGAGCGCGACAGAAGTCGTGGGGTGACACGACCGCCTTTCGTCGTGGGTGTCGCACAAACCCCCGTTCTGTCCGGGCTGGTGAAGAAACTTTGCTCATGCCACAGAACTTCCTTGAATGTGATCGTGAGCAGGTGTTTCTGATGCCGCCGGACCCGCGTGAGTGGCTGCCGGAAGGCCATTTGGCGTGGTTTGTGTTGGCCTCGGTACAGGAGATGGATCTCTCGGCGTTCTACGCTGCCTATCGACGCGACGGACATGGTCGGGCGGCGTTTGAGCCGTCGATGATGGTGTCGCTTTTGTTGTACGCGTATGCGAGAGGTGAGCGCTCTTCGCGAGGGATCGAGCGCAAGTGCACAGAGGACGTCGCCTACCGGGTAATCGCGGCTCAACAGAAGCCCGATCACGCGACGATCGCGAGGTTCCGGGCCCGGCATGAGGACGCGCTGGCTGGGTTGTTCAGCTCGGTGTTGGGGTTGTGCAGGGAGGCGGGGCTGGTGAGGGTCGGGTTGATCGCGATCGACGGCACGAAGGTCCACGCGAACGCCTCCCATCACAGCAACCTCGATTACGAGCAGCTCGTGCGGGAGATCCTTAAAGAGGCCGCCAGGCTCGACGCAGCGGAGGATGAGCGCTACGGGGATGCGCGTGGCGATGAGCTGCCCGAGCACTTGCAGACCCATGAGGGGCGGCGTGCAGCGTTGCGGGAGGCAAAGCAAAGGCTCGAGCGTGACCGCGCGAAGAATGGGAGCGTGAAGACCGAAGCGGCCGCTGAGGCGGGCTCTTGCGGGGCGAAGATCGAGCTTGACCCTGCGGTGATCGTCGCGCGGGCTCAGGGCCGCGATGGATGGTTGCTTGAGGCTCGCCGTCAGCTCGATCGCCACCGTCGGCGTGAGGCCATGCCGATCGGGCGCTCGCGTGCCGGGCGGCTGTTGGAGGCAGAGCGGCGGTTGCAGCAGAACCTCGCGGTCGAGCGCGAAGCGAACGAGGCCTATGAGCACTACCGGGCGCATGGGCGCGACACGCAAGGCCGACGACTCTCTCGCCCAACCAAGCCATATGAGCCGCCCGAGATCCCGGCGGGGAAGATCAACACGACTGATCTTGATTCGCGCAACGTGAAGACCCCGCGCAGCTACACCCAGGGCTACAACACGCAGGCCGCGGTGAACGAGCATCAGATCGTGCTCGCCGCCGAGGTGAGCGCCAGCTCGCCGGACTTCGGGCACCTCGAGCCGATGGTCCAAGCGACGAAGCAGGAGCTCGAGACTATCGGCGTTACCGAGACACCCGAGGTGGCGGTTGCTGACAGCGGCTATTGGAACGAGGAGCAGATCGATAACGTCGTGAGCGATGGCATCCAGGTGCTGATCCCGCCCGATGCCGGCAAGCGTGCCACTCCCCGCCCCGGCTGGGATGGTGGGCGTTACACGTTCATGCGCACCGTGTTGGCCGGCGACTATGGCGGTGGGCTTTACCGAAGACGCAAGGCGATGATCGAGCCCGTGTTCGCTCAGACCAAGCACAACCGCCGTATCAACCAGTTCCAGCGACGAGGCAGATCCGCCGCACGCTCCGAATGGCGGCTGATCACCGCCACTCACAACCTGATGAAGCTCCACAAGCACCAAATGGCCGCCCAGGCGGCCTGAGAAGCCCCCGGCGGGGATCACTCCCCGCCACCAGCGCAGCGCACTCGTCAAATCTCCACAGCGATCTGAGCATCGGTTAGCCCTTTGAGCGACACCCACCGTCCCGAGCAAGCGTCTGCCGCTGGCGGTTGACGCGCTCGCAACTATGCGGAAGCGCGCGACAAGGACGCTCACCTGCCCAAGCGTCGCCGCCCTACCCTGCTCGGGACACTCGCGGCCGCTAGCGTCGGCGAGGTTTCAACCAAAGTAGGCGGCTGCACCGAAAGGCGGACCAGCGGTTTACCGGGGATAAGTCGGTATGTCATAAGTCGGTATGTCGGTAGCGACCCGGCATTATTGAGCCCAACCCTTTCAGGTGCCAACGCCGGGCTGCTCGAACGTGCTCTCCCCTGAGTAGAGTTTCGTTGCAGGCACAGGGGAAGGGCGCGCTGCGCGCGCCTCGAAATCCAGGCAGGCTTCGCAGAAGTCGTCAGCACCGAGCCGGAGAGGCACGGTAGCCTTCCCATGCTAGGGGAGCCGATCAGGAAGCGTTCCATGCGAAGCCGAAACAATCAGCTCGGGTCGAGTGTGTTGCTGAACCTCCTTCTGGCGGTGGCCGGGCTGCTTACTGCCCTGGGACTCGCGAGCACCGCTTGGGCTCGCCCGGGCCAGATCACTGAGTTCCGACTACCCGCCGGTGGCTCTCCGGAAGGGATCACCGCCGGTCCCGACGGCAACCTCTGGTTCACCGAGGTAGGGGCGAACGCGATCGGCCGCATCACCACAAGCGGCCAGATCACCGAATTCCCACCGCCTGCCGCTGAAAGCAGGCCCGTTGGGATCACGGCGGGTCCCGACGACAACCTCTGGTTCACCGAGGTAGGGGCGAACGCGATCGGCCGCATCACCACAAGCGGCCAGATCACCGAATTCCCACTGCCTGTCGCTGAAAGCAGGCCCGTTGGGATCACCGCCGGTCCGGAAGGAAACCTCTGGTTCACCGAGCGAGGCCCGCCCAGCATCGGCCGCATCACCACAAGCGGCCAGATCACCGAATTCCCACTGCCTGTCGCTGAAAGCAGGCCCGTTGGGATCACGGCGGGTCCTGACGGCAACCTCTGGTTCACCGCAGGCCCAATGATTGGCCGGATCACCCCAAGCGGGGAGATCACTCGATTCTCTCTCCCAGACAAATCGACCCTGCCACAGTCAATCGTGGCGGGCCCTGACGGCAACCTCTGGTTCACCACCCACGAAGAGATCGGTCGGATTACTCCGCTCGGTCATGTCACCGAGTTTCCTCTGCCCAATGAAAAGAGCAGCGCTTACTATTCGAGTGAAAGCAGCGTTCAGACGATCACCTCAGGTCCCGATGGCAACCTCTGGTTCAGCGGGCGCATTCCGGGCATCGGAGCGCTGATCGGCCGGATCGCGACGGACGGTCAGATCACCGAATTCCAGCTCGGCGGGACTTCGTCGTACGGAATCACAGCTGGTCCGGACGGCAACGTCTGGTACACCGCCTCGACCTATTGCGAAGGCGGCCCCTTCACATGCATGGGGTCGACGCCTGTCCCCAGCACAGTCGGCCGGATCACGCCCGGACTTTTGGCAATTCAAATCGCCAACGAAAGCGCGACCGTTCATCGCGGCTGGACGAAGCTCAGACTTGGTTGCGCAGGCGGTAAAAGGCACAGCGCCTGTCGCGGCAGGATCAGCTTGATTCTCCATGTCGGGCGGTACAAGACCATTCCGGTCGCCCATATGCCTTACAGCGTTCCCTCGGGCAGATACCGAGCGATCTCGATCCGCCTCAACCCCAAAGCGCTCCGGTTGATCTTCCGCAACTATCCGCTGCTCGCCGGAGTGCAAGCGAGCGCCACCGTGAAGGGCGGACGCGGGACGAGCCGCGAAGTATTGCTGCAGAGCAAATCGCGGCACCTGGACAGTGGGAGTCAGGGCGCATTCCCGAACCCTCGCCTGGGCTAGCGAGCTCTCGCCGCTATCCCTTTTCGTCCAGAGCGAGGATGCGGAGGAACCGGCGGCACGCGCTCGCTCGTCGCGCGAAGCGGTGTCCGAACCGGCCGCGGACGAGGTGCTCGCTGCGTAGTTGAGCTCCTCTCCATATGGAGTAGCCTCTAGTTGCTATGGGCGCACATCGATACGAGCGCCAGATCAGGATGCGGGCGGTGGGCATCGCCGCGTTCCTCGCAATGAGCTGCTTGGCGTGGGGACTACCTGCGTCTGCCCAAGCATCGTCGTCGCCGAGCGAAGTTCAGATCGAACCGGCCGAAGTGATCCCGGGTGGGGCCAAGCTGAGGGGCAAGCTGAACCCGGGCGGCCTGCCGACGACCTACTACTTCGAATACATCGGAGACAATGCAGTCGAATGCGCGGAGCCGGAAAGCTGCTGGCCCCAGACGGCCGACATGGGGCCGATCACCGGCGACTCTCAGCAACAGGTTCCGCCAGTCGAAGTGACAGGCCTGAGAATGGGAGAAACCTATCGCTACCGGCTGGTTGCGAGCAACGCCGATGGCACCGTGCAAAGCAAGGTAGCGACTTTCACAGTTGGCTTCTCGCCCGTGATCACCAGCCTCGAACCCAACCACGGGCCGACATCCGGGGGGACAACGGTCACCATCCACGGCGAACCCCTCGAAAACGCGCGGTCGGTGCACTTTGGCACCGTGGAAGGAAAGATCCTCCACGAAGAGTGTGACGGGGAGTGCGAAATCGTGCCCTACAGGATGCTGGTCGTCGAAAGTCCGCCGCATGCGGCCGGTACGGTCGACGTGACGGTGGAAACGGCACAGGGCGTGAGTGTCGCAAGCCCGGGTGATAAGTTCACCTACGGCTCGTCTGGCGGACCCTCGATCGAAAGCGAGTCCGTCTCGAACATCACCCCGACCGACGCGACGCTCGAAGCCAAGATCAACACCGAGGGCCTGGCGACGCTCTACCAGTTCCGGCTCTCGTCTATCTGTGGGGGAAGGGGCGCATGTCTCGTCGTGATCAACTACCCGTTGCCGAGTGGGTTACTCCTCGGCTCCTTCATTGATCAGAGCGTCAGTCTCGACCTGAACAGCGCGGGTGTGACCCTGCAGCCAGGGGGCACCTACTCTTACTCGGTGAGCGCGACGAGCACTGCGGGCACAACAGAAAGCTCTGTTCAGACATTGACCACGCCCGAAGACGGGGTCGAACCGCTCAGCACCACGACCTCGCCCCAGCCCGCCGTTTCGGGAGGCTCATCATCCTCATCGACACCGGGCGTGCAGTCTCCTGGCACTGGGCTTGGGAAGACGATCAAGCGCAAGTCGCTGACGAATGCAAAGAAGCTCGCAAAGGCGCTGAAAGCGTGCGAGAAGGAACCGAAGGGCAAGCGGGCGGCGTGTGAGAAGCAGGCGCACAGGAAATACGGCACGGCGGCGTTGAAGGCCAAGAAGGGATAGGGCCGCCAACAACGAGCGGCGGAACGCGGACGCTCTGATCGCCAACATCCCGCGGCGGCTACGTCGTCCCGCTGGCAAGCGGGCCGCGCTCGCGCGCCATGAAGCACAATCACAGCGAGCCCACAGACCGCCTCCTCAGCACCTTCGGAATAAGAGGATGACCGCCCGAGGCGGCTGACATCGAGTGACGGCGCAAGGGGAGCCCGCTCTCGCGTTTCCACAACAGCGAGCGCATCGGTCGGTAAGCCCGAGACACCCGAGTTGGACGAGAAGGGGTCATGGCGCATCGGCCTCGCTGGCTCTCCCATGGGAGGGTCCTTTGCGCCCGATTACGTCTCGGTATCGCCTGCTTGGGGTCGCCACAACGTGACGAAATAGACCGGCGCCTCGGCTGCTCGGTGCGGCGTATCGGCAGCAGTGCCCAAATGCCGCTATTCCAAGGGCGCTGGCGCGCAGCACGCGCCTGTGCGATCGGTTTGCGATCGGCCGCGGCTGACTCGGGCGGCCTTGAGCGGCGTTGACCGGCAAGCCGGTAGCCCTTCGCAGAGGTCAGAGAACTGGTGAGATTTCGCTTAGCAGCGCGAAATCCGCTTGAAATAGCGGGGCTTACGGGACAACGATTGCACTTTGATCCCGTCTGGCGGCGAATCCGTGATTTGCATAGCCAGCGCTTTGGGAAAGAGCAGCGCGACGATACTTAGCCTTACCGCCCTCGCTGGACCCTGGCTGCGATAGCGCTGGGCGGCCCATGAGCTGATATTGCCGCCGATCTAGAGCTTTGACCGCAGCCGACCAGGGCGAGCGTGGCCCACCCGATTGCCAGCAGGGTTGGCCCTCGCGCCCGCTTCCAGTCGGTGACTCGCCCTCGCCGCTGGATCGCCACGAACCAGACGGCACCAGCCACGGTCAAGGCGCAGGCGACGTAGAAGTTCAGGCGCAGACCGAAGATGTAGTGAGCCGGATCGACCCGCAGCGACTCCTCGAAGATGCGAAAGGCCGAATAGCCGGTGACGTAGAGGGCAAACAGGCCCGGTGGTCTGATCCGGCGGTGGTGCCCCAGCCAGACCAGGAACGCGGCCAGGCTGAGGTTCCAGATCAGCTCATAGAGGAAGGTCGGGTGGAAGGTGGCAAAGCTCGCATAGCCGACCGGCCGGTGAGCCGGAGAGATTTGCAGCGCCCAGGGCAGATTGGTGGGTCCACCGAATAGCTCCTGGTTGAAGTAGTTGCCGATCCGCCCTACGGCTTGTCCGACCAAGAGCGCCGGAGCGGCAGCGTCCATGAAGGGACCCGGCGAGACCCCCTTACGTCGCAATCGCCATAGCCCGACCGCTGCGCCGAAGGCGACGCCGCCCCAGATTCCCATGCCGCCATCCCAGACCGCAAATGGCCCCCACCAGTGCGCCGGTACTTCACCGGAGCTGGTCAGGTCGAAGTAGAGCCGTCCGCCGATCAGGCCCGCTGGGAAGGCCCAGAGAGCGATGTCGTAGACCAGCTCGCGCGAGCCACCGCGTGCTTCCCAACGGCGAACGGTAATCAGGACGGCCAGGGCCAATCCGAGGACGTACATCAGCCCGTAGACGTGGACTTCAAAAGGACCGAGCTGAAGGCCACTGGAAGCGGGGCTGGGTATAGAGGCGAGCATCGGGCCGGATTGTGCCTGACGACGAGTGCGCTAGTCGCTATGGCCTGCGAGCCGTGACCAGCTCCACGATGCCGAGTCTGGAGCGCTTCACCGTCTCGACCGAGAAGTCCTCAGCCTCCAGATGTTCCAACGGCTCCCGCGTCAGATGGTCGCCGCCGAAGCGCACCGCTAATGGCTCAATCATGCGCTCGATGGCCCTAACAATCCATACCGGACTACGCACATGCTCAGCCAGGATGAACTTGCCGCCGGGATGCAGGACGCGCTTGGCCTCCCGCACGGCTGCCCGGTCGTCGGGAATGGTGCAGAGCGAGTAGGTGCAGATCACCGTGTCGAAGGATTGGTCGGCAAACTCCAACGCCTCGGCGTCACCGAGGCGCAGGTCAACCTCGCGGTCCAGCTCGTCAGCTTTCTGGCGAGCTATCTCAATCATGGCTGGGCTCAGCTCAACCCCTGTCAGCCGAACGTCGTCGGGGTAGTACGGCAGATTGCGGCCGGTGCCAATGGCGATCTCTAGCACGTTGCCGCTGGCCTGAGCGCAGGCCCACTCGCGGTTGCCCGCAAAGAGAGTCCGGTCCCAGCGATTCATGCTGCGGTCGAACTTCGGCGCTTCCTTCTCGTAGAGGCGCTTGATCCGCTCGGTCTCCTCGGGCCGAGCCGGGCTGCGGCCTGACTCGCTCATGGTTTCTGCTCCCCAGAGCGACCCCGCCAGCGTCCTGCCAGCTTGCCGACCATCCCCATGCCGAAGATGCAGACCATGCAGACCACCATCATCACCGCGCAGAGTGCAATGCTCATCCGTCGCTCCTCGCTTAGATAACGCTCATTATCTCACTAATCTACTCTATTCCGTAATGGCGACCGAGCCCCAGACCAGAAAGCAGCGGCAGGAGCGCACCCGGATCGAGCTGCTGGAAGCCGCCGGGCGAGTCTTTGCCAGGCAGGGCTACCACGGGGCCAGTGTCGAGGAAATCGCCGCCGAGGCCGGTTACAGCACCGGGGCGGTCTACTCCAACTTCAAGGGCAAGGAGGAGCTGTTCCTGGCCCTCAACGACCACGAACTGGAGAAGCGCCTGGCTGACTACCGCGCCGTGGTGGCTGCGGCTGGCTCGCCGGAGGGCGTGGAGCAGACGGCCAGCCAGCGCTTTGGCGACTTCATCCGGGATGATCCCGACTGGCCGCTGCTGTTCTTTGAGTTCTGGGCCTACGGTGCCCGGAACCAAAAGCTCCGGTCCGAGTTCGTCAAACAACGCGAGGCCGAGGTCAAGATCATCGCCGAGGCAGTCGAGCGTCAGACGGCTGAGGCAGGGGTCGAGCTGCCCATTCCGGCGGAGCAGGTCGCGGTCGGGATTGGGGCGCTCGTCAACGGTCTGGCTTTTGAGCGCATCCTTGACCCTGACTCAGTGCCAGACGAGCTGTTTGGCTTACTCCTCTCGCGGCTCATTGTTGGACTGCTGACGCCCGTTTGAGCGGCTGCCGCGCGTGGCCGCTCAGGACTTGCGTCGCTTGCCGGTCACGGCATCCTTGACCTCGCGCACATCGCGGCGCAGCCCTTGCAGTTCGCTCAGGACTTGACGCTCAAACGACGCACCGCCTACGTCGCGACCGGCCAGCCGCAATAGCTCGTCGGTATCAGCACCGAGCACGTCGGCCAGTTTGACAATGACCTCATCAGACGGCGGCCCATGCTCGCCGTTCTCCAGACGAGACAGGTTGCCAGGGCTCATAGGCAGTTGCTCGGCTACCTGACGCTGGGTCAGCTTCCGGCTGCGGCGCAGGGAACGAACGCGAGCGCCAAAGGCATGGGCGCGCTCAGCTTGGGATTCAGGGCGTCGAGTGGGCATATTCCCTGGTCTACAAGGCACCCGTAGTTGATCCCTTGTGCTGTTTGCACAACTCGCAGCATGCTTGCTAGTCTGCACGGCTCATCCGCCTGGCCGGATGAGCCAGTCATTAGTGCTCGCCCGGCCAGGCAGCCAACTTCGCAGGTTAGAGAGGAGCAGGCCGGTCCAGCAGAGGACACCACGCCAATCGGAAAATGCCAACCGATGAGCCGACAAATCAGCCAGAAACGCTCTCCGACCGTCTTAAGCGCAGCGTGCGCGAACACCTGCGTGAGTCACCTGTCAAAGACAATCCTCTCGCGCGGCAACCAGACGAGGACTCTGAACAACCAGAGCCCGACGGCCCAGTAGAGCCGACGGCTACAGGCCGCGAAGGCGTGCTGAAACACAGCTCAACGTCACGTACCGGCGGACTAACCGCTCTCGCCAGCGCCGCAGCGCTCGTCGTCGGGTTGTGGCTGCACAGCCATTTCGACTCGGCCAGGCAGATATGCGAATCCGGCGTGGGGGCGCTTAGTCAGGCATTCAGTACGACGGCGCAGAAGGACTGTACCCTCGACAGCTTCCTGGCGGAAGCCGGTCTCTGGGTTGCCATCGCCAGCGGCTTCATCTTGATCGCCGCGGTGGTGACCCTGATCGCCAAGAGACAGCAGCGCGAGGCTGGAACCGGCGGCTGGTAGTCCGGCCATACGGGAATCGCATGGGCCTCATCGAACGGCAGTACTACAGGCGGGAGACTGCCAGCCTGCTGGCTCCCGCGAGTGCCATTGTGGAGCTGGACGAGTCTCAGGTTCATGGCATTGCCAAGCGCCTAGTAGACACCTTTGTGCCGGACAAAGGTTTCACGGCGTTCGTGCTGAGCACCGGCTACGGCTACTGGCTAGAGGCGCAAGATAACTGTACGTGGCTGGTGACCTGCGGCGACCCGCAGCCCGGCGATGCCGGTCAGCGCAAGCACTGGTTCTGGGAGGCCAGGCTTCAGGTGTCGAGGCACAGCGACCTCGCTGCTGCTCAGGCAATGGTCGAGTTCAGGCCGACACGCTGGCGGGAAACCAGGGACAAGGAGTTCGTCCGCAAGCGGGCCTACAAGGCGTTCCGCGAGCGGTTGCTGGCTGAGCTTCAAGCCGCCAGTCCAACCTTTGCCCAGGTGTCGGCATGAGACGGGCGGCCAACACCAAACTGCTGACCGTGCTGGCGTTCACCAGCAGTTTGGCGCTTGTTGCTGGCTGCGGCGGCGCTCCGACACGCAGCGTTGCTTCCTACTGCTCGTACTTCTACGGCGAAGGCGGGCAACTGCGGCAACGCTTCATCGAATCGAGTGGCAACGCCAAGCAGAACCCGATTGGCGCAATGGCGGCCGTATTCGCAGACATTCCTGAAGCCGCCAACTTCCTACACCAACTCTCTCTGCGGGCGCCAGAAGAAATCGCTCCTGATGTGCAGTCTCTATCCGAAGCTCTCAATCACATTGCCGAACAGCAGGGCAACGCCGCTTCCGACCCGCTGGGGGCGCTAGCCGGTGGGCTGATGCAGGGCTTGGCGGCCAGCGGGGCCGAACAGCGGGTCAATCAATACACCAAGCAGCACTGCGGACCGCCGCCCGGCGGTTAGTGCGAAGGAGCAAGACCCGTGGCGCTGCTGACCAAGACATACACGCTCGATGCCGACATGGAGTCCCATATTGACTCCGAGCTGGGCCTGCGCCTCGCCATGGGGCCGGTCAATGACCGGACACTTCTGCTGTTGCACCCCTACGGCAATGACGAGCCGAGATATCGGCGCTTCGTCGTCGGCATACTGAACCTCAACAGAGCAACAGCGACCGGCCTTGAGAAAATCCAGGGCCGAGGACAAGTCGTGCTGACGGGCCGTCGTGTACTTGGCCTCATCACGGACGGGGCTCACAACGCTACGGCCCTGAATGAAGCTGAGGGCAAGGTTGCCAGCTTTTCGCTCAACCGTAGCGACATATTGTCGGCGGATATCCCGACCAACTGGCGAGGCAGTCCCAAGCGAGTGATCCTCGGCATGTCTAGCACCGGCTCCGCTCCGTATGACATAGCCCTGGATATTCAGGTCGTGGCTGTCACTATCGCCAACGGCAAAGCCACGCCGTCAACGGTCAAGGCGTTTGTAGAAGCACTTGACGATAAGGCTGCCCAAGCACTTCTCTAGCAGAGCGCCACCAGGCTAATTCCAGTCGGAGCGTTACGCGCAAGTCCTAGCTCACGTCCTCCGAAGCTCCGGAGCTTTCAAGGCCCATAACTTCGTCGTAGGCGTGTGGGAGGACGCTGCGCTCAAGAAGCCGCGCGGTCATTCGACCGAGCGCCTTAGTGGCTTCTTCGTAGCTGTCTTGCCCCTCAAACTCTCCGACACTTCGCCGCCATTCCCACCAGCGCTGCAATAGGTCACGGCCGCGAACGGCCTTTCGCACGCCGCTTCTTATAAGCTCAAGCTCAGTGGTCCGAAGTAGTTCGGGCAGCGTGGGAGCATCCGCAACCGTGGGCGGGATGTTACTTCTAGATTGGAGACGGAGGTTGTAGACGGCTATCCGTTCTTGTTCGGCAAAGGGCAGCGCGCCGTGCCACTCGTCCACGAAACCGTGCAACCCATCCACTACCTCGTTCGAGCTGCCGTTCGGTAGACCGAAGAAGCGCAGTTCTCCTTCTAAGCTGACCGCCGCATCTAGAGTGTTGTAGTCGCTAGCAACCCAGCGCCGCGAACCATCGGTGGGTGGCCGCTCCGCCATCGCTTCAAGCACCTCTAGCGTGATAAAGCCCCACTGTATAGGGGGTTCCCAACGCTGATCACGAAACCACTCGGAGCCATCAGCGGTCACATATTCGTAGCCTGCCACAGGCAATTACCTCATTAACATAGGTACTGTACCATGAAACACACAGCATGTCTATACCTTAAAGGTGGCCGTCATTGGTGACTTGTACCTTGAAGTTGACGTACCGTTCGTATTCTCTCTCGCAGTAGGAGCATGAGGCCGGTGCCCCCACGTCCGTCAGGGCAATGCCACCTTCCACGATGCCATCAGGTAAGTGCGCCAAAACCCGCCTTTTCTGGTCGAACAGGACGGTTGAACCAGGGATATACGTCAGGTCTGGGGCGGTGGCACTCGCGGGGAATTCTACGGCGGCGGAATCGGTAATTCTGTAGATGGAATGTTCGGCTTTCCAACTGATATGTGCTTCTGCCGTATGGCCGTAGGTGGTCACGTAGAGTTTCATGTAGGGAACTTGTAGGTTGCTAGGGTCGTGGAGCGTGATGGAGAACTCGATGACATCACCGACTTTCGCTTTCAAAAGAGCTGACCCCTTCGCATATCTGCACGGCGGGTTCGTGAAGTTACAGGCTTGAAAAATATCGCCGCCGCCGATTTGAACAAACTGAGGCGTCGTGCGACTGCCAACATGCTTGACCGCATGACCCGTCGTCGCGTCAATAACGGTGCCGGAGGGTGGGATCACCGTGGACTGAGAGCCGCCGCTGGCAGCGAGCGACGTAACGATGTAGGCGACGCCGAGGAGCATCAGTGCAACAGCGAAGCCAGCAAGGCTACGCTTCCGAACGATGAGGGGAGGGTCAGGCGCCGCTTCTGCGGCTCTGGTCTCCTCGTACAACTCACGTAGCTGAGCCGTGAAAGCTTCTGCCGTCTGCTTCCGACGATAACGGTTGTACGCATCTACGGAAGGTACGTCAAGGGGCGGCATAGCCTTATTGCGGCGATGCACCAGCGATTTACTAAAAGTCTTGTCGGTGAGTCCCCAAAGTAGTTCTAAGGCCAAGCTGTAGTCCCCTCCACCAAAGCGCTTGGCGGCTTTTGTCATCGCGCACTTGATGCGCTCCACGTCGCCCTTCTCGTGGGGGCATACGGCATCAGCAATCTGCGTCAGCTCAGGGAGCGAAAGCTTCTCGCTAATCCGTGGTTGAAGTCCGTGCTCCCTGAGACGAACAAGCTCGCTGTAGAGCGGATCTCTCGCTATCCCCGCCTTCTGTACCTCGGCTTCTAGCGGTGGTCGTTCCCCCATCATCGCGCCGAATTGTCCTTCATTCCTCGATTCGTCCTCGATATGTCCCGGCTGGCTGTGGTTCGCTCCGGTTGTCGTTCCCCGAGTTTGTAAGGAGCGCTATGCAAGCAACGGAGCAAAAATCACAGCCCACCGACTTCGAGCCCGATGTCTGGTGGGGACCAGACGGAATCGACGCCCTGATATGGGCTGACAGCCAGCCGTACGCCGATCCGTGGCCGGACGATATTGCTGCGGAGTCCACCCCAGACCGTGAAGCCGGACAAGCCCAGATAGGCATAGGCACGGACGGCCCGCGATGTCTCCGCTGACCTGTCCGCAGCCAGAGCCGGATTGCCCCCTGTACAGCCAGCGAGTCGATCACTACTCGCCCACCGAGACCCTCCGGCGACTGGTGCTAATTGAACGACGTAACGCCCCAGACCTGGCGGGCCTGATACGCGCGGAGCGTCACCCGTCCGACCCTCCCCAAGCTGCCCTGCCGCCCGGCCCGCCTTTGGGCAGGTTGTCAATCCTCGACCAACTCAAGGAGAAAGCCGATGCCGAACCTACCTGCGCGTCTCAATGACGCCCGCCCCTCGCGGGCGCTTACAAAGGCCGCCAGGCTGACCGAAAGGAACGAACTGGCGACCTATGAGTACCTGCTTGGCTCTCGCTACCAAGCGGCTTGCGACGAGGCCGACTCGCGAGCCCTGGGCGACGTAGCTGAAACCGCACTCTCGGAGGAGATGCGCGTCATGGACATGGGGCTGGCACATGCCGGTAACTCTCCGGCCAAAAGGGAGCTGGTGGCGCGAATGGTCGCCATGCAATCCGATATCGACATTCGCCGGATAGCTCGGCGCTTCGGGGCGTGAGTGCCATGCTCGATCTACTGCTACTCATAGTCTTGGCTTCGCTGACAGGCGTGGTCGCAGGGCTCCTGGCCGCCTACTGGTTCCTGTTTCGCCACAACCCAACCGGCGCGGGAGCGACCTTTGTCGAGCCGCCCGACCCGTTCGTTTCATCAGAAATTGACCATGCAGCCGCCAGGTGGGCCACCGACAGGGGACGACCCGAGGCAGCGGGACTTATGGCCGACAAGCTGCACATGCTCTATGAGCTGGCACGGCGACGGAGGCAGTCATGATTTGGCTAATCGTCGCTTTGACCATTGCAGTCCTTCTGCTCGCGCTCGTCCTGCTTAAGCCGCGAAAGCCTGAACCGCCGCTTGACCCGGAGAGCGTCATGCGGGCGGCCGTCGAGCTGCACCGCATCCGCCGCGACCTTGATGTGGCCTACACCAAGGCCGAGCTGCGGCGGGACGCTAACGCATTGGAACACCGAATTGTTGAGGTCATAAGCGACGATGAGCCATAAATCCCCGACTACCCTCCTCGTGACGGCCCTGGCAGCGCTGCTGCTGGTTGCGGCCGTCACGCCCTCACTCGTCAGTCTCAGTCACGCCCTGGTGCCACTTGTAGTGGTTGTCGGCATCGTCCTGATTGTCCTTCGCCTGGTCTTCTTCCACACCCGCAGGTGGTGAGGAAATTGTCAATTCCACATCTTGACCGGACGGTACAAACCGCGAGATAATAGAGGGTTACGTTGGAAACGAGACCTCGCCCTCGACACCTGGGACGTGACCGTCTAAGGCAATAACCGAAGGGAGGTACACCATGCCAAGACAGAAGAAAATAGGAAAAAAACGGCTCACCCGTGTGGTGGTCGAGGCGGAGCCACGCGACGAGATTGACTGGGACCGTTTCGCTTGGGCGCTACTCCAACACTGCCGCTCCGTCATCGAGAGCCGGGAGTCGAACAAGCCATGACCAGACCGAAGCTGAATCACTTTCGGCTTCGGTTCCCGCACGACCTCGATAAAGACGCCGCCCTGGCCGCCCTCTCAGCGTTCAGCGGCGTCCCGTTCCACACCCGCGTCGTCCTCGACCTGGACGCAGATAGCACGGGCATCAGCCACCGGCTGGCCGTAAGTCACCGCGAGACGGAACTCGTCACCGCCAATCTGCGCGCCGCCATTCCAAGCCTGCGCTTGGAGCCTGTCGAACCGCCACCGCGCTTGGGCCGCAGCCTGCTGATGCAGATGGCCCCCGGAACCGGCGCCCTGCGAACCGACGAACTGGCGGCAACTGCTGCCGCGCTGCTGTCCAGCCTGTTTCCGCTTAAGCAAGGCGAGGCGGTACGCCTGCGCTGGACCCTACGCTCCGCCCCGTTGCCGCCGCTGCCTACAGGTAGATACGAGGCTCGGGACGGACGCGAGCGGGTGCTGCGCGCCAAGCTGGTACAGCCGGGCATGGCGGCTGCCGGAGAGCTGTTTGTGGCTGCCTCAACGCCCGACCGCCGAAACCAATTGCTCGGTCGCACCGTGTCGGTGCTCTGGAGCCTGCGTACCCCCTACGGGCGCATCTCTGTCGATCCACACTGGCTCGGCCAACTTGGCCGACTGACGCTGCACCGGGGCCGCTACATGAGCGCCCCGGAACTGGCAGCCGTCATCGGCTGGCCAATCGACGGCCCCGACTTGCCGGGCCTGGAGCTGGGAGCCGCCAAGCGGCTGGTCCCGAGTATCGACTTGCCAGATGCAGGCCGCCGTCTGGGTACCTCCGATGCACCGGGCCTGGCGCGCCCGGTCGCTATCTCACCAGCCGCCTCGACGCGCGGCCTGTACGTCCTCGGGCCGACCGGCACTGGCAAGACCTCGCTACTCAAGAACCTGATTCGTGACGACCTGGAGCAAGGTCGCGGCCTAGTGGTGCTGGAGACCAACGGCGACCTAATCAATGAGCTGACCGACATGGTGCCGGCGAACCGCGTCAACGACGTGTTGCTGCTCGACCCAACTGACACGGAGTATGCCGTCGGCTTCAACCCGTTCGCAGGCGACGCCGACCCCTCCCTGATAGCCGACCAGCTCGGAGAGCTGTTCCAGCGGCTGTGGGAGGACTTCTGGGGCCCGCGCACCGCCCAACTGACCCACATGGGCCTATTGACCCTGGCGCGGCGTCCACGCTCCACACTGCTGGACCTGCCTCGCCTCTACCTGGACCCGGCCTTTCGGGCAAAAGTCCTGGCTGGACTTGACGACCCGATTGGCCTCGGCCCGGACTGGCAGTGGTTTGAAAGCCTGCCTGCCCGTGAGCAGACGGCCGTCGTCTCGCCGCTGCTCAACAAGGCCCGCCAGTTTGTCGCCCGACCGGGCATCCGGGCCATCGTCGGCCAGTTCGCACCCCGGCTCACGATGCGGGAAATCATCGAGCAGCGGAAGGTGCTGCTGGTCAACGTCCCGAAGGGCCTGATCGGTAACGAGACGGCGCAGCTCCTCGGGTGTCTTGTCCTCACGGCTGTTTGGCAGGCAGCCACGCAGCGGGCAGCGCTGGCGCCGAGTGAGCGCCATCCCTTCTCGGTCTATGCCGACGAGATTCAGGACTTCGCCGCCGCCCCGATTCCCTGGGACGAGATGTTCGCTCAGGGCCGCAAGTACGGCTTAAGCCTGACGGCCGCTCACCAGAACTTGGAGCAGCTCCCGAAGGAACTGCGCGAGGTCATGCTGGCGAACGCCCGCAGCAAGGCCGTGTTCGCGCTCAGTGCCAGCGATGCCAAAGTCATGGAGCGGCTGTTTGCTCCATCGCTCATGGCCGCCGACCTTCAAGCCCTCGACCCCTATACCGTCGCCGCCCAAGTCGCGCTGGATAACGGCGCGACGGCCCGCCCGGTCACGCTCACCACGCCGCCCCCGGCGGCTCCGCTCGGCACGGCCGCAGCGGTCAGAGCGGCGTCTCGTGCGAACTATGCCCGCCCTCGGGCAGATATTGAGTCCACCCTCCGCCGTCAGGCGGCAGGGCATTCGCAGCGCCGCGCCCCCGTCGGTCGCCAGCCTCGGAGGAGTCGATGAGGGCGCCAGTCGCCCGTCCGGTCGCGTTGAGTTGGCAACCCCGTATTCCGCATGGCTATCAGCCGGTCGAGCGAAATTTGCCACTGACTAGGTATGTCAAAACGAGGTCGAAATGATGGCCCGCTACGCAACGAAAGCGGCACTGCGCGAGCTGGAAGCTCAACTCACGGAGCACGATGAGGCCGTGCTGCGGCGGGTATCAGACCTGCGCTTCGTGACCGGCGACCAACTCCGACGCTTGCACTTTGCCGATATCGACGTACGGGCCAGCGCTCGGGCTGCGCGCCGGGCGCTGCTGCGCCTCACGCGTCTGGACTGCCTCCAGCGACTGCCGCGTCAGATTGGTGGCGCTCGACGCGGCTCGGCTGGCTTCGTCTACCACCTGGGCCTAGCCGGACAGCGACTGGCCATCGAGCGGAGCTGGCTGCCCAAGCATCGCACCCGGGGGCCGCAGATTCCGGGGACTTTGTTCCTGGCCCACAGCCTGCAAATAGCCGAGTTACATACGCTGCTGGTTGAGGCCGACCGCGCCCGCCGTATCGAGCTGCTTCAGCTAGAAGCAGAGCCCGCCTCCCAGCGCTGGTATGGCGGGGCGGTCGGCCCTCAGCGCACCCTGAAGCCGGACAGCTATGCCCGCTTGGGGGTGGGCGAATTCGAGGACAGCTACTTCGTTGAGGTCGATATGGCAACTGAGGGCAGCTCAGCACTGGAGCGCAAGCTGCGGCAATACGTCGAGTACGAGGCGACCGGCCTGGAGCAGGCCGAGCATGGCGTGTTCCCGAAGGCCCTGTGGCTGACGCCGGATGGCAAGCGCGCTACAGCGATAGCAGCCTGCATCGAGCGGCTGCCGCACTCGGCTCAAGAGCTGTTTGTAGTCACTCCCTTTGACGAATGGGACGTGACACATGGGCGTAAAATAGTACATACGGCATCACACTAATAAAGAAAGGAGGACAAGATGCCAGAACAACAAACTAACACTCAGTCAACGCTCACTAAGCGCGCCTGGGCCTATGTCCGAGTGTCGTCTGACGGCCAGGTCAACACCGGCTATGGCCGCGACGGTCTTTCGATTGCCGCTCAGCGCGAGCAAACAGAGGACAAGGCGACGCGGCTGGGTGCTGAGGTCATCCGCTATTGGGGCGACCCTGGCAAGAGCGCTTTCACAGACCTTCATAGACGCACCGAGTTCTTGGAGATGCTGCGCGAGCTAGAGCGCGTCAATCAGAGCGAGGCCACTCGCATTGATTACGTAATCGTCTACGCCCTCGACCGCTGGGCTCGCAGCGTTCAAGACCACTTCCGCACCCATGAGCTGGTCAGAGCAACCGGGGCGCAGCTCGTCTCGGTGACGGAGCCGATGATTGGCGAGGACACGCCCGAGTCGTTTCTGTTTGAGGGGATGCAGGCCGTACACAACGAGTACGAGTCGCGCCGAACTGGACGCCGAGTTAGCGGCGGCATCCTTCAAAAGGCTAAAGAAGGCGGCACCTATGGCCCGGCTAGGCTCGGCTACCTCAACGATGTGGAACGCTCGATGAGCGGCGACCGCGTTGCCAGCGTTTCGCTTGACCCCCACCGAGCGTCACATGTTCGGGCAGCCTTCAGGCTCTATGCCAGCGGCGACTACGCACTTTCGCGGCTCGCCAACGAGCTATACGAGCTGGGCTTGCGCACCCGGCCCAGCAAGAAACGGGCGTCCGGCAAGGTCGGTACGTCTGCCTTGCAGCGGCTCCTGCGCGACCCGTTCTACGTTGGGCTCATCGTCTACAAGCGCGGGACTCCCGATGAGCAGGTCTTTCCCGGCCGACATGAGGCGCTAATTGACGAGGAGACATTCGATCATGTCCAGCGGCTGCTTGATGAGAAGCGACTGGCGGGCGAGCGACCCCAGAAGCACCAGCACTACTTGAGGGGCAGCGTCTTTTGCGGCGAGTGCCGCAAGCGACTGACCTACGGCTTTAGCCGAAGCGGGAACGGTCGGCGCTACGCCTATTACTTCTGCGCCTGCCGGATTAACGGCACGGCCTGCTCCCAGCGTCGGAGCATCCCGCCCAAGCTCATCGAAGAAGCCGTCGAGCGCTACTACTTCGAGCGCCCCGTCCAGCTCAAAGCCAAAGACATCGCCCGGCGGGCGAAAACCATCGAAAGCCTAGTCGCCGTCACCCAGCAGGCGACCGCTCTGGTCAAAGCTGCCAAGAGCGAGCTGATTGCCGACTTGAAGCTGCAACAGGCTCGCCTGCTGCGGCTGCATGCTGAGGAGGGCGACGACATCTCGCCCGACGCTTTCCGCGAGGAGCGCAAGCGCATGAACGGCGAAATCCGGGCGGCTGAAAAGTCGCTGGCCGCTACCGAGCAGCAGTTCAACCTCGACGGTGCGATGCTCCGCATGGCCCTAGAGCTGGCGGGCGATGTGGCGAAGGTCTACCGCGATGGCTCCAAGTCTCTGAAGCGAGGCTACAACCAGGCGTTCTTCAAGCGACTGATGGTCAAGCCCGAGCTGGGCGACGACGGCGAGCTGGTCGTCCGCGTCGTGGATGCCGAGCTAACTGAGCCCTATGCCGTCCTGCTAGCCGACAATCTGGCCGAGGACGTGCTTGCCGAGGCCGAGCGAATCCATGCTCTGTCTGCCAAAACAGAAAACGACCCCGTAGGGCCGTCTTCTACTTCAGCGTGTGTGACTTTTGAAGTTTTGGCGGAGGGGGTGGGATTCGAACCCACGGGACGCCCTAAGACGCCCAACGGCTTTCAAGGCCGTCGCATTCAACCGCTCTGCCACCCCTCCGGGGCAACTACCTAAATAAATTTTACGGGATTTTGCAGGGAATAAAGGTCCGTATGGCACTCGTCCGTTCGCTGCCGCCCCATGATCAACACCTCAGCAGGGACTGGCGCAGGGACTGAAATCCAAACGAGTTTTTTAAGCTGCCCTATCAGGCGCCCATGGGAACCTAGCGAGCGTTTGGATCTGCGGGGTTGTGAGGACCCTCTCGCGGCGGACGCGGAAGCGGTGATCGTGGCGTGGTCGAGGCTGTCGCTAGCCAGCGACGAGTGGGGGGGGTCCCGGCGGTTGCGCCGTCGCAGACCTACCGTAGCCATGTCGCGGGTGCGATCGGCCCGTCGAGGAAATGCACCTGCGTGAACAGGAATGCTTCCGGGTGGGGCGGGTTCTCGAACTCGTAGTCGAGCTCGTCGGGCTGGCCGGCGAGGTGGCGAAAGACGGCGTGTATCTCGTCGATCGTCAGCCAGCGTTCGCGCTGCTCGGCGCCGCTGTAGAGGTATGCGAGGCGTCTGCGGATGGCAAGAGTCCAGATGTCGTCCGCATCCTTGGACAGCTCGAGGTACAGGGCGGACGGGTAGCTGATGCTGCCGCCGGCAGCGAACTGGGCGGGGTTGATATCCCACATCTCGAGTGCGCCGTAGATCGCCCGCGCCCACTCGTAGGCGTCGTCGTCGATGTGCGCGCCCCCACGGCAGCAGCGCGTTCACTGGCGTGGCTGTGTGCTGCTCGATGTCCGGATAGAGCTCGCCAGATTGCTGTAGGCGGTCGGCGAGCTCGTAGCCCCGGTCATGTACGTCGCTGAACGCGCACAGCCAGAGCAGGCCGCGTGGCTTGTCGTGCCAGCGAACGCCGCGCCCCTGGCCGAAGTGGTAGGTGAAGGTGTCGGGCCGTTCGGCGCCGGCGAACGGCTCGGTGCCGGAAGCGAGCTGATTCTGGACCTCGACGAACTTGATCAGCGCGCCCCGGGCTGTCGTGAGCGCCGACGCATCGTAGTGCCAGCAACGGCTGGTCAGCCAGCGTTCGAGCACCCCGGCAAGATAGGGCCCCGCGCCGGAGGGCAGCGCCCCGCTTGCTAGGCGGCGCGCTGTTTTGCGCGCTCGCGCAAGCGCTGTTTTGCGGCCCCGGTTTTGGGCGCGAGGCGGCCCTCAGCGAGCGCCTTCTCGATCGCGCTCGTGAGGCGGGCGACCGTCTCGCCGACGCGCTCAGGCGTGGTATGGCCGAGCTCGCGGGCCTCGGGCAGCACTGCTCCGTAGCCGAGCGAGCGGATCTGGAGATATGCGGCGAGGGCGTCCTCGATGATCGTTCCCTCGGTGCGATCCTCGAACGCGGCAACGAGCCGTAGGAGACGCTGGGCGTCCTCGGTGATGCGGATGCTCTTGGTGGTGCGCTGGGCCATGATGTCGATCCTTGTCCGCTTACGTGCTGACATTATTACACCTGTGATCGGAGGGAACAAGCCCCGACTTGAAACCGGTCGACGGGCATACTTCGCCCGGCGCAGCGGCCCTGTGCCGATGCGCGCTCAGTCAGAGGCCGGGCAGGGTCGTCTACTCCGGACGCTTGAGCAGCTTCTTGTCTGCGCGCTACGGTGAGAGAGATGGTTTCAGCGACGCTATACAGCGACCCCGCCTGTCCCTGGGCCTACTCGGAGGTCCCCGCGCTGCGAGTGCTGGAGTGGCGCTACGGATCCCAGCTTGGCTGGCGGCTAGTGCTGATCGGGCTGACCGAGGACGCATCGCAGTACGAAGCTCGCGGCTACACACCGCTGCGCGGCGCGCTCGGCCATCTCGCCTACCGGCGGTACGGGATGCCGTTCGCACCGGCGCCCAAGGCGCGCGTCAGCGCCACCGCGCGCGCCTGCCGCGCCGTGGTCGCGGCGAGGCTTGCGCAACCCGGCAGCGAGTGGCCAGCTTTCCGCACGCTGCAGCTGGCGAATTTCAACAGCTCGCTACTGCTCGACGACGACGCCCAGCTCGCCGAGGTGCTGCACGGGGTGCCGGGGATCGACGCGGATCAGATCATCTCGCAGCTGGACTCGCCGGAGGTGAGCGAGGCCTACGAGCACGATCACGCCGAGGCCCGCTCGGCGGCCGGTACGGCGGCCGAGCTCCAAGGAAAGGCCGCAGCCACCGATGGCCCCGTTCGCTTCACCGCACCATCGGTCGTGTTCGAGTCAGACGGCCAGCGTTTGGTCGCAGGCGGGTTCCAGCCGGTCGAGGCCTACGACGTGCTGATCGCGAATCTCGATCCGACGCTCTATCGAGAGCCGCCCCCGGAGACGCCAGCGCCGCTGCTTGAGCGCTTCCGCGAGGGACTGACGACGCAGGAGGTCGCGGTGCTCCTCGCACACGGAAATGACGCGCCCGAACGGATCTCCGCCGAGTCCGCGCTGATTGAGCTCGTCGCCGGAGGCCAAGCCGTGCGCGAGCCGTTGGGCGACGATGCCCTGTGGAAGTCCACCTGAGACGTCATGCATGCCCGGCCTTGTGCGCGTGGTGCGCGCGTTCCACTCGACCGACCCGTGGCGCCAGGCTCTGCGCGAGGCAGATGCCTGGTAGAGCCACTCCGTTTCTGCACTGAGATGGAGCGCGCCTTTCACTGAAACATCGTGAGGGCAGCTGCAGTACCTCGCGGGCTACCGCTTCGCACACGCGAGCGCGCGCGCAGAAAACCCCGCTCGCCGTGCCCCTTTTGGGGCGCTACTGACGTTCCCGTGGGTGAAGTAAGCATCTGAGAGAAGGCGCACGCCGCTCCGCGCCTAGGTTTCCGGCTTGTGAAGGAATCGGAAACGAAGGAGCGGTGACGACGTGCGCAAGAAAAGGTGTAACTGTTCAGGTTCCACGAGCCCTCTCAGCGCAGCGGTAGGGGCGGGCGCGGTTGACATAACAAGGTTTCGACGCGTTTGCAGGGAATCTGTCGTGCGTGCAGCTCACGGAGATCGAGTCGCTGGTCAGCGAGGGGGTGGATGCGGTCGCCGCGGTGATCGCCCGGCTCGAGGCCCGGATCGACGCACAGGATGCCCAGATCGCAGGGCTCACGGCGCGCATCGGGCAGAACTCGCGCAACTCCTCAAAGCCACCGTCCTCCGACGGCTATGGCAAGCCGGCGTCCAAGAAGCGCAGCCTGCGCCGACCCTCGGGCCGCAAGCAGGGAGGCCAGGAGGGCCACGAGGGGGCGCGGCTTGAACCCGTGGCGAGCCCCGACGAGCGCCTCACCCACGAGCCCGAGCGCTGCGACGGCTGCGGCGGCGATCTCACCGACGCCGAGCGGCTCGAGGGCGGCGAGCGGCGTCAGGTCTTCGAGCTGCCCGAGGGCAAGCCCTTGCGGGTGATCGAGCACCTGGCCGGACGCCGACGCTGCGGCTGCGGGCAGGTGAGCGCCGCGGCCTTCCCCGAGGGAGTCGGCGCGCCCACCCAGTACGGGCCCGGGGTGCGGGCGCTCGGCGTCTACCTGTGCGTCTACCAGCACCTGCCCTATGACCGCGCAGCCCAGGCGCTCCGGGACCTCGCCGGCGCGGCGGTCTCGACCGGCACGCTTCAGAGCTGGACCGAGGCCGCGGCGGCGGGCCTGGACGACTTCGACGAGCGCCTGCGCGAGCTGCTCATCGCTTCCCCGGTGGTCCACTTCGACGAGACCGGGGCGCGGATCGCCGAGCGGCTCGGCTGGGTGCACTCGCAATCGACCGAGAAGCTGACCCGCTACGTGGCGCATCGGCGCCGCGGCGGCGATGCGATCGACGACGCCGGCGTGCTGCCCGACTTCGAGGGCGTCGCCGTCCACGACGGCTGGAAGCCCTACCGTAACTACACGGCTGCAGACCACGCGCTCTGCAACGGGCACCACCTGCGCGAGCTTCAGGCCGCCACCGAGGCCGGGCACGGCTGGCCCGAGGCGATGGGCGAGCTGCTCCTCGATGCCAGGGAGCGCGTCGAGCGCGCCCGTGAGGCCGGCAGGCAGAGCCTCGGTCCCAAGGCGCTCGCCGAGATCGAGGCGGACTATAAGCGCGTCATCGCCCGCGGCCACGCCGAGCACCCGCCTGCCCAGGGCAAGAAGGGCAAGGCCCACAACCTGCTCTTGCGCCTCGAGCGGGACCGCGATGACGCGCTGCGCTTTGCGCGCGACTTCCGGGTGCCGTTCACCAACAACCAGGCCGAGCAGGACATCCGGATGGTGAAGCTGCAGCAGAAGATCTCCGGCTGCTTTCGGACCGCCGCGGGCGCCGAGCGCTTCTTGGCGGTCCGCGGCTACATCTCGACCGCCCGCAAGAACGGGATCGAGGCGCTCACGGCACTCGGGCAGCTCTCCGCCGGGCGGCCGTGGCTGCCGATGGCCTCCGGCCCCTGAGGCCGCCTGGGTCGCTTCGTCCGCACCCCACCCGATACTCCCGCCCGTGGGCAAGAAGAGCAGGCGCTCCCGCCGGGCGAGGCGATCCGCGCCGCCCGCTCCCCGGCCGGCCCCCGACGCCGGCGAGCGGGAGCCCGAGCGCCTACTGGTCGACCAGATCGCCTCCGGCGCGCTCGACTCCCACCTGACTCAGATCGCCGAGGCGATCTGCGCTCGCTCACTGCTGTTGCAGACGATCGCCTCCGCCAAGGCGCTCGCCGAGCTCACGGTTGGCGATCGGATCCGCATCAACAGCCAAGCCACGCCCCGCTACCTGCACGGCGTCGAGGGCACCGTCGTCGACCTCGACGAGCAGAGCGCCACCGTTTGCGTGCACCGCCCCGTCGGCCGCTTTAAGAACGGCGAGATCCGCTGCCCGCCACTCGTCCTCGACAGGCTCGGCAAGGTCGCCTGAGGCCGACGAGTGGAAGCCGATCCGCCATGAGCCGTGCCCGTCGAGCCGATCCGGCCTCGACGGCCTGATCGCCGAGATCTCCGTCGACTGCCACGACGAGGACGAGGCGCTGAACGCGTTCGAGGACGCCTTCGAGGACGCACGCATGCCGTGCCCCGGCACCGTCATCGGCGAAGAGGTCGAGGTTCTATAGGTCGGCGCGGGCGGCGACCGTCGCGAGCTGATCGCCACCTGCCGGCGCGCCGGGCGTCGCCACGAGGTCGCCCTCCTTGACGTTCAGATCCACACCACCGACGTAGCCACATCGCGCCTGCTCGCGGCATACCGGCGCTGGGTTGGTTGCTGGGCCGGCACCACCTGAACAGTTACGAAAAGGTTATGGGCACGCCTGCTCGGCTTGGAGCGGGCTGTCCTCGAGAGCGTCGAGATCGACGATGAAGGGCAGGTAGTGGTGGCGGTCCGGCCTCACCACCGAGAGCGCGACCGCTGCGGTCTCTGCGGGCGCCGCGCGCCGGGCTTTGACCTCGGCGAGGGGCGGCGGCGCTGGCGGGCGCTGGACCTCGGCACCACCATCGCCTACCTGGAGGCCGACGCCCCGAGGGTGCGCTGTCCCGAGCACGGGGTGGTCGTCTGCGCGGTTCCCTGGGCGCGCCACGGCTCGCGCTTCACCCGCGCCTTCGAACAGCAGGTCGCCTGGCTGGCGGTGAACACCTCGGGCAGTGCCGTGGCGGAGCTGATGCGGATCGGCTGGCGCAGCGTCGGCCGAATCTGCGAGCGGGTCGCGGAGGAGGCCGGGCGCGAGCGCGACCTGCTCGCCGGCCTTGAGCGGATCGGGATCGAGACGGTGTGCGCATAGTGCGCGTGAAGCCAACGCGGTCTGTGACTCGTTGGTG
>Ga0307374_10002123_pt1 | contig 35812 bp, 37 predicted proteins | sample OX3MG_FD_202532 | JGI IMG/M metagenome (GOLD analysis project Ga0307374, IMG submission 202532) | Soil microbial communities from Risofladan, Vaasa, Finland - OX-3 | ecosystem: Environmental > Terrestrial > Soil > Coastal area > Acid sulfate soil | place: Finland: Risofladan, Vaasa | collected... | reverse complement strand
ACCAGCGGTGCCGAGTGGTAGAGCGGCGCGGGCGACAGATAGACCGAGTCGCCGGTGAACCCTTGTGCCGCGATGCTCTCGGCCACGACCACCGATGGGGAGGTCGGATCGCCGGGCGGGGATCCGGAGAGGGTCTTGCGGACACCCTTGGGCACCCCGGTGGTCCCCGAGGAGTACAGCATCTCCCGACCCTCGGCCTCGTCGGTGATGGGCGTTCCTGCCCCTCGAGCCAGGGCGTCGGTGTAGGGCTCGAAGCCACCGATGGCCCCGTCGGCCACGATCAGCAGTCCGATCCGGTCGAGATCGAGCTCCTCGGTCACGCCGGCCAGGCGACCCGATACGACGAAGGCCTTGGCCTCGCAGTCGTCGAGGATGTGCTGGACCTCGCTCCGGGTGAGATGGCTGTTCAGGGCGGTGAAGTACAGACCGGCCCGTTGGGCGGCCCACGCCACCTCCAGCAGCGCCGTGCTGTTGACCATCATCAACGCCAGGTGGTCGCCGATGCGCAGTCCGGCGTCCCGCAGGACGTGGGCCAGCCGGTTGGAGCGCTCGTCCAACTGGCCGTAGGTGGTGACGACACCGGAGCCCGCCATGATGACGGCCGCCTTGTCCGGGTGCGCTGCGGCCTGGTACCCGAGGTGGCTCGTGAAGTCCACGGGAGCGCTCACGGTCCGGTCACCGACCGGTGAACGAGGCCGGGCGCGTCTCCATGAATGCTGCCGCGCCCTCGCGTGCATCGTCGCTGGTGAAGATGGCGGTGTTCTCCTCGGCGGTGGCCCGCCCGGAGTCGGGGCCGTGGGCCACGGCGTCCCGCATGAGTCGTTTGGTCAGCTGGACCCCGAGCGGGCCGTTCGCGGCCACCTCGGCGGCGAGCGCCGTGGCCGCGGCGAGCAGTTCCGAGCCCGCTACCACCTGGTTGATCAGTCCGGCCTCGGCGGCCCGCTCGGCGCCGATCAACCGACCGGTGAGGCCCATCTCCAGCGCCAGGGCCTGCGGGATCCGGGTGGAGAGGAGGGTCCCGCCTCCGGCCGGGTACAGACCGCGCTTGACCTCGGGGAGTCCGAATCGGGCGTGGTCGGCCGCCACTGCCATGTCACAGGCCAGCACCATCTCGAGGCCTCCGCCCACCGCCGCCCCGTTGACCGCGGCGATGAGGGGCTTGGGATAGGAGCCTTCCAGAAACGCCGCCAGCGTCCGGGCCCCGGGCTGATCCCGAGAGGCGGCGCCGGTGGCGTTGATCTCCGCCAACGCGCTCAGGTCCATGCCGGCACAGAAGATCCGCTCGCCCGCTCCGGTGACCACGATGGCCCGGGCGTCGACGTCCTCGAGCAGCTCGTGCAGGGCGGCGCCGAGCTCGTCCATCAGTGGCGGATTGAGCGAGTTGGCGGCCTCGGGACGGTTGAGGGTCAGGACGCAGACATGATCGATGCGTTGGCGGATCACGAGCATGGTTGGTGCCTCCTCGGGCCGGGACCACGACTGGAACGGGTTTGATGCGTGGTCGGTGGGATCGTCCAGCGTCCATTTGCGAAGTTGGCATTGTATTCGACCGAAGAAGGCACATGTGCCACTATGAGAACGCCAATTTCATGCCACGAGGAGCGTACATGGACGAACAACCACCGGCGTCGGACGATAGCCCGTTCGCCTTGATGGACGGGGAGATGGCGGCCAATCCCCAGCCCATGTTCAAGATGTTGCGGGACACCATGCCGGTGCTGTCGGTCGATGGCATGGGCGTGGTGCTGAGTCGGAAGTCCGAGATCGACGAGGTCTTCCGCCGTCCTGAGATCTTCTCCTCCAACGCCGACGCCGTCGACCTCAAGAACCGTCGACCGATGATCCCCCTGCAGATCGACCCGCCGGACCACAAGAAGTACCGGAAGCTGCTCGATCCGATCTTCGCCCCACGCCAGATGGCGCTGATCGAGGATTCGGTGGCCCAGACCGTCAACGCCCTGATCGACGGGTTCATCGACAAGGGCAAGATCGATTTCGCCACGGAGTTCTCCGTTCCGTTCCCGTCCCAGGTGTTCCTCACCCTGTTCGGTCTGCCCTTTGAGGAGCTCCCCCGCTTCCTCAAGATGAAGGACGGGGTCATCCGCCCGAACCTGGTCATCGGTCAGCCGTCCGACAGTGAGGCCACGCTCGCCTACCAGCAGGAGACCGCCGACTCCATCTACGACTACTTCAACGAGATCCTCGACAAACGGGAGCTGAAGCGGGAGAACGACATCCTCAGCCGGTTCCTCGACGCCGAGGTTGAAGGAGAGAAGCTGACCCGCGAGGACATCCTCGACATCTGCTTCCTCTTCCTGATCGCCGGCCTCGACACGGTGACCGCCACGCTCGACTGCTTCTTCGCCTACCTGGCCGCTCACCCTGATCAACGGCAGCTGATCCTCGATGACCCATCGATCATCCCGTCGGCCGTCGAAGAGCTCCTCAGGTGGGAGACCCCGGTGATGGGAGTGGTCCGGGTGGCCATGGAGGACATCGAGATGGCCGGCTGTCCCATCCACAAGGGGGACAACGTCATGGTCATGATCGGGTCGGTGAACACCGACGAGTCAGAGCTCCCCGATGCGGATGAGGTCCGGTTCGATCGCGAGGTCAACCGGCACGTCGCCTTCGGCGGGGGCGTGCACCGGTGCCTCGGATCACACCTCGCCCGCCAGGAGCTCCGGGTGGCCGTGCGGGAGTGGCACCGCCGGATCCCCAACTACGCAGTGGCCGACGGTCACACCCTGGTGTTCACCCCGGGTATCCGATCGGTGGACTATTTTCCGATGGTCATCTCGCCCGCCGGCGCCTGAACCGTTTCGCACCGGCAGCCGGACATGGCCGACCCCACACCGGTGGGCCCTGACTGGTTGACGACCTGGTACGCACGAACCCGATGAATCTCAAACCCACGAACCGATGAGGAGCACATGATGCAGTGGAACCAGCGATCCGCCATTGTCACCGGGGGTGCCGGCGGCCTCGGGGCCGCCACCGTTCGACGCCTGACCGGACTCGGGCTCAAGGTGGTCGTGTTCGACCGGGCGCTCGATGCCGGACTCGAGCTGGTCAAGGACCTGGGAAGCGGGGCAGCCGTCGGCGGGGACGTCAACAATGACGCCGACGTGACGGCGGCCATCGATGCGGCGTCGGACCTCGCGCCCCTGGCCGTCGTGGTCAACGTGGCCGGAGGGGGTCTGGGGGGGCGGACCCTGTCCCGAGAGAACGAACCCCTCGGCATGGAGGTCTTCCGCACCACGGTCGAGTTGAACACCATGGGCACGTTCAACGTGACCAGACTGTGCGCGTCCCGCATGGCAGCCAACGAACCCGACGAGACCGGACAGCGGGGTGTGGTGGTCAACACGGCGTCGATCGCGGGCTATGAGGGTCAGACCGGGCAGGTCGCCTACGGGGCGGCCAAGGCCGCCGTGCTGGGCATGAGCCTTCCACTGGCCCGAGACCTGGCTCCGGTCGGTATCCGGGTCTGTGCCATCGCCCCGGGCACCATGGGCACCCCGCTGATGGAGAGCGCGCCGGAGGCGATGAAGGCCAAGCTGGTGGAGAACATCGTCTTCCCCCACCGGATGGGCCAGCCCGACGAATTCGCGCTGCTGGTGGAGAGCATCGTTGTGAACCCGTACCTCAACGGGGAGAACATCCGCCTCGACGGGGCCCTTCGCTTCCCTCCGAAGTAGGCGACCAGGCGGGAGGCGTCGTTCCGGCACCGTATTTCACATGAGGGTGGGCGACTCGAACAGACGAGCGCCTCGTTGTGTGTCCATGTACTCACGGACGCGTTTGATGCGGCCGTCTGCCATCTCAAAAATGAAGCAGTAGTCGTTGTCGTAGTGACCCCCATGAGCCAGTGTGGCCTGCATGCGTTCCTCGACGACGACGACATCTCCATCGGCGTAGAACCCACGGAAGTCGATCGATACGTCGGCGACGAACACGGTACCGAACTCTGCCGTGAGGAATTCCACGATCCGATCGCGTCCGATCAGGTGACTTGTACCGTCGAGAGCGCCGGCGGTGGCGTTGTCGGGAGGGGCGAGCCACTCGGCGTCCGGGGTGAATACCGCAGCCACACGATCAGGGTCGCGAGAAGCGAACGCTTCCCAGGCGCTGATCACGAGTTGCTTGTTCGACACATCTGCCATGACATGGTCCTCCCGTAGTTGGTGGGAATCACTCTGATCCATTGAGCAGGCCTGGTCTGGCCACATCCGGCCGGCTCAAGGCTGTCCGAATCTGTCCACCACGGCGACCTTTTGGCTGTCAGGCTGGTGGGGTGAGCCCTGTCGGTGGAGTCGTGACGACCGGGATCTACTGCCGTGAGGGCTGCTCGGCACGCCCGCATCCGGCGAATGTCGTCAGTTTCACCTGCCCGGCTGCCGCGGAAGTGGCCGGGTTCCGGGCCTGCCTACGGTGCCGCCCGTATCGAGCGGAGCTCGAGCCGGCCTGGACCGGACCGGAGCTGGTGTGCCGCGGCGTGCAACTCGTGGCCGACGGCGCGCTGGATGACGCCACCGAGGTTCGGCTTGCCGCTCGCCTTGATGTGTCGCCGCGGCATCTCCGACGTCTCTTTGTCGAACATCTCGGCGTCACCCCCGACCAGCTCGCCCGCTCTCGCCGGGCGCATTTTGCCAGGCGACTGCTCGACGACACCGATCTGCGGATCGTCGACATCGCGTTCGCAGCAGGGTTCGGCAGTGTTCGGCAGCTCAACCGGGTCCTCCTCGAGATCTTCCGAGCCACCCCGAGCGAGCTTCGGGCGCATCGAAGATCCAGCGACCGCCTTCATGCGGACGGCGGCTTGGCGATCCGCCTCGCCCACGCCGAGGATCTCGACTTCAGCGGTGCGATTCAGTACCTCGCCGATCGGGCAGTACCCACGGTGGAGTCTGTTATCGCAACCGTCTATCGGCGCACCGTTGCCGTCGAAGGCGGCGCGCCAGGCGTCATCGAGATCTCGAGACACACGGCATCGGAGCTGCTGCTGGTCGCTCATCTCCCAGGACTCGATGGGCTCTTGCACCTGGTGCGTCGGGCTCGACGGATCTTCGGTCTCGACGACTTCCCACATGGTCCGGATACCTGGGACCCGTTCGAAGTCGGTGTCCACAGCATCATCACCGCCGACACCCGGAACCTCGCAGCTTCCCGGGCAATCCTCGGTGAACTGGCTACTCGACTTGGTCGACCGGTCGCCGGTCTCGCCCAGATCGGATTGGGCCACACCTTCCCAATGCCAGCTGAACTAGCACGATCCTCACTCGACGGTCTGCCGGTCTCGGATCGTACGGCGCGGGACTTGCGTTCGTTTTCCGACGCAATCGCAACCGGCGCCATCCGGCTCGATCACAGTTGGGCACCAGCCAGACTGAACGAGGAGCTCGGAAGAATCGGGCTCTCCCCCAGTGTGGTCCAAAGTCTCAGAGGGAGACCTTGGTGTCGGTGAAGCGGAACCGGCGTAGGGTTACCGCCGCGAAGATCAGGCTCATCCCGGCGAGTAGCAAGCAGGGTAGGACGATGGCACGGAAGCCATGTCCGTCGAGGATGACTGAACCGAAGCCGCGCATCACCCAGTAGGTGGGGGTCGCAGGTGCGACGGCGTGAGCCCAGCCCGGAAGGACCTCGAGCGGGACGAGGGCCCCGCCGAGTGCTCCGAACAGGACCAGGCCACCGAAGGCGAAGGCACTGACCTGCTGAATCGTGTGGCACAGGGATGTGATCATCACGCCCAACGTCACCAGGCAGATCGCGAACGCCGCCACGAGCGGGACCAGTGCGATGAGTGGTCCGTGGCTGTGCAGGTGAAAGAGGGGGACACCGATGGCAAAGATGACGAGGAACTGCAGGGCCGATGTGGCGATGAAGGGTAGCGCCTTGCCAGCGACGATCTCGAGCGATGTGGCGTCGCTCGAGCGAAGGCGGTCCCAGGTGTTCCATCCGTGTTCGACAAAGAACGCGAAGCTGGTCATCCCGACGATGTAGAAGCCGTTGATGACGGCTTCTCCGGGCACCACCTGTTCGGCACCGTTCGCGCCGGCGTAGCCGTGGGTGGTGAGCGCGAGGGCGAACATCGGCTTGAGGAACGCGATCAGGAGGAGGGGGAAGACGACGAGGATCATGATGGGCAGTGGGTCACGAGTCAGCAGTCGGAGCTCGTGGGAGAGGATCGCACCCGTTCGTCTACGCGACATGGACCACTTCCTCGGTCAGAGCCGCGTCCGGGCCGTCGGTGAGTTGACGGAAGGCCGATTCGAGACTGGGTTGGGAGGCCGAGAGACCGCAGAGATTGACAGCGCGTGTGTCGAGGTTGGCGAGAACCGTCCCGGTGACAGCTGCCGTGTCGTTGGTCTTGATCTGGACCCGTGGCCCGCTGGTGGTGACGGCATTGCGTGGGAACAGCTGGGTGAGGTCAGGAGTGTGTCCTGCAAACACCAGCTCCACTGTCCCGACAGCGTGCTGGGCAACGACCTTGTTGATGCTGCCCCGGGCCAGGACGCGGCCGCATTCGAGAATGGCAACTGATGCATCGAGCTCGGCGACCTCGGGGAAGTAGTGGGTGGAGTAGACAACGGCGGCACCCTCGAGGGCGAGGTCCCGCACCACGCGCAATAGTTGGGAGCGGGTCTGGACATCGGCTCCAACGGTCGGCTCATCGAGTAGCACCAGCGAGGGGTGGCCGACCAATGCGATGGCTGTGTGCAGACGCCGCCGCTCACCGCCGGACATCTCCTTGGCCCGCCGGTCAAGTAGTTCGGTAAGGCCCAACAGCTCAGCCAGATCGTCGATCGCCACACGCGACTCCTTGCGGCCCATACCGGCCAGACCGGTGAAGAGCCGCAGGTTGTCGCGACAGGAGAGTGTCGGGTAGACGCCGGTCTCCTGGGGAGCGAGACCGAGGTTGGCCCGAGCTCGGCGCGGATCGGCCAAGGCATCGACGCCGCCAATGACGACACGCCCGGAGTCCGCGCTCCGCAATCCCGCGACGATCGACACGAGGGTCGTCTTGCCCGCTCCGTTCCGGCCCAGCAGGGCGGCAATCTCGCCCGCTGCGACCTCAAGGTCGACCGCGTGCAGCGCCTGTCGCAACCCGTAGGCCTTGGAGAGTCCCCGCACGTCCAGCATGTGGTTCCTTTCGCAACGGTAGAGTATCTGAGATACGGAACTGTATCTAGGATACAATATCGGCTCTGGATGTCAACCCTGGGACGAGGTGCGCCGTGACGGTCGAGAAGTGGACGCCCGAACGCAGGATGGAGCGGACCCGGGCCGCACTCATCGCATCGGCGCGGCACGTCTTCGCCACCCGCGGCTTCGAGGGCGCATCGCTCGATGAGATCGCCGACGCGGCCGGCTACACCCGGGGGGCCATCTACCGACACTTTGCCAACAAGGAGGACCTGTTCTTCGCAGTTTCTGACGCCGTGAACACTGAGGTGCTCGATGCCTTCGCCGAGGAGCTCGACCTCGAAGCAGGATCGACGCTCGATGACAACAGACTGGCTGCAGCGACGTGGATGAAGGCCGTCGCTGGCAACAAGGAGATCTGGGCGCTCAACCTCGAGTTCAGTCTCTATCAGTTCCGAAACCCCAGCATGCAGGAGCGTTCGGCCGACCAGCGTCGACAGAACCGGGCGACGGTCGCCTCGTTCATGGAGCACTATTGGGCTGAACTGGGCATCGCCCCCAAGGTCCCGCTGGAAACCATTACCGCGATCTTGCTCAACGCCTCAGACGGCTTCGTGCAAGCGGCCCAGGTCGACGCCGACGCCGAGGATCTGTTCGCCACCTTCCTCGACCTGTTCATCCCTGCGGTGATGGAGGGTCCCCACTCTCACGACGAGCGAACGTCGGACTGACCGTCCCCGGTCATCGATCAGGCACCGACGTTGCTGCAGGACTCCTGTTGCGATGGCAGCACCAACCAGAATGAGCACAGCGCCGCCAACCAGTTCGGCCCGCTGCCCGAGGCGTTCGCCCAAACGTCTGCCGATCTCCAGGCCCAGCAGCGAGAGCGCGACGCTCATGACTGCGATCATGACTGCCGCAAGTATCAGGTTGACGTGATAGGCGCCGAGGGCGAACCCGATGACCAGATTGTCGATGCCAGAGACGCTGATGGCCGCCGAAGCACCAAAGTTGTCCAGACCCACGGACACTGCAACGAGGAGCAGCGCGAGCACCTTCGTGACGCTACTGGCGTGTCCTGTTCACACTCGAACCGTCACTTCAGGACCAATGCATTTGACCGGGTACGTCACCACCGGGTTGTCGGCAACAAGGTGAAGGTGCAAGACGCTGCAGAGGTCCCGTTCACACGGTGCCTGCGGGACTTGATCAACCACGGCGTGGAGCCCACTGCCATCGACGAAGCGTGAGATAGACACCGACAGCACCCCAGACGGCGATTACCCCCAGGTCGTGCCAGGCCCACGGTGACGTGCCCGGAATGTTGTTGAACGAGTCCTGCATGCTGACGATCAGTCTGCGCACCGGGAGATAGTCGGTGATGTTGGCCAGCGTCGAACCGGGCGTGATCGGGTAGTAGAGCCCCGAAAAGGCCAAGACGACGAAGAAGACGATATTGATAACCGGACCGGCCGCATCGGCATTGGGCACCACGGTGCTCACCCCCATGCCGAGCGCCGTGAAGCAGAACATTCCGATAACCACAGCAAGCAAGAAGGGCACCCAATTGGCGGGGCCATGGACGCCGAAGGCCCGTCCGACCACCAACATGAGCACGATCTGGATGACGCACACGATCATCGTGTTGATAAAGACCGCAGACATGAGGATCCATGTCGGGGCCGGGCTGAGACGGAGACGTTTGAGCAGTCCCATCTCGCGGCGGTTCACAATGGTGATCGACAGGACAGAGAAACAAGAGGACATGATCCCGTAGGCGACAAACCCGGGTACGTAATACTGGATCAGTTTGATGCCGCCCAGCGCCTTGATGGTCGACTTGCCAGACGTCGATTCGAAGATGAGGAGGAAGACGGTCGAAAATCCGATGGTGAAGATGGCACCAAGCGGGTTGAGCCAGAAGGAGAGCTGCTCGTAGTGCACCTGCCGCCCGATCAATTTGAAGTCATTGACGCCCTGGAAGGATCCACCGGTCGGCGTACTTGCTGTCGTGTTCATTGCTCGTCCCTGGTCAGGCTCAAGTAGATGTCCTCCAACGAAACCCGCGTCACGGCAAGCCCCGGCAGGGCGTACCCGCGGTCGATGGCCCAGCCCGTGAGTTCGTGCAGGACCTTGAGTTCGTCATCCGTCGAGGTCCGCACGATGCCAAGCTCGACGGTCGGCGACGGTGCCGGAATGTCGGACACGGACACTCCCTCCGGCAGCCTGAATTGGATTGTCACGATGCCAGAATCGCGACCACCGATCGAGGTCGGCGTGCCGCTGGCGACGATCTCGGACTTGAACAAGACGGCCACCTTGTCGGCCAGCGCCTCCACCTCGTCCATGTAGTGCGTCGTCAACAGGACGGTGGTGCCGGACGCCGCCAGCTGGCGAATCAGATCCCACGAGGCACGTCGGCCAGAGGGGTCGAGGCCGGTCGTGGGCTCGTCGAGAAACAGCAATTCGGGGTTCCCGATGATGCCGAGTCCGACGTCGAGCCGGCGCTGCTGCCCTCCCGAAAGCTTCTTGACCCTCTGATCAGCCTTCTCCTGCAACCCGATGAGTTCGATCACTTCATCGACCGGCCGCGGCGACGGGTAGTAGCCCGCATTTCGGGTGAGCACTTGGCGCACGGAATAGAACGGCTCGACAGCCAGCTCCTGCAGCACCACTCCGATACGGGTCCGAAGCCAGCGCTGTGTGGCTCGGTTGGAGGGATCGACTCCGAGCGTCTGCACCTCGCCGCCACTACGGTCACGAAATCCCTCGAGGATCTCGATGGTCGTCGTCTTGCCCGCGCCATTGGGGCCGAGGAGGGCGAACACCTCCCCCTTCTCGACGTCGAACGTCACGTCCTTGACCGCGGCCATGTCACCGTAGGACTTGGCCAGATGGCTCACGCTTACGGCAGGCACGCAGTTCTCCGGTCATCGTGTGGCCCGAACGACACAGGCATGCGAGCTTCGTTGTCGGTCAACAATTCGGGCATGGTGGGATGTACCCGACTGAGATCGACCGATGACACAGGACGGAGTCTCGCGCGCCCGCACGAACTGGACGCATCTCCCGATCGCGCCCACGCCATCGGGAGATGTCTGCGAGCGCCTTCCCCGATCCTGGATTGTCGCAGTTTCACCCGACTACTGAGCAAATCAGAGGATGGAGCCGGCCTCTTTGTGCTCGATGATCTGGTCCCAGTCGAGCCCCAGTTCGAGGAGGATCTCCTCGGTGTGCTGGCCGTGCTCGGGAGCCGGGGTCAGCTGATCAGCGGTCTCGTTCACCTGCACCGGATTGACGACGAGATCGAAGGACTTGCCGTCTTCCCGCTTGACGGTGGACAAGTAGCCGTTGGCACCGACCTGAGGGTCGTCGACCAGTTCGCTCGGCATCTGACCCGGTGCCCACACACCCGACAGCGGGGCCAGTGTCTTCTTCCACTCGGCGTAGGTCCTCGAGGCAAAGACCTCGTCGACGATCCTCACGGCCTCGGATCGATTCTCGAAGCGCGCCGCGCTATCGGCGAATCGGGGATCGTCGATCATGTCGGGCCGGCCGATGACCGTGAAGAATTCCGACCAGAAGCGATCGGCCTGCAGCATCATGAGCGTGATGAACCGGCCGTCGCTGGTCTTGTAGTTGCCGACCAGCGGGTTCGGTGAGGAGGACCGATCGAATTTGGGCATCGGATCCCCGCCGTAGAGCCCCGAGGCCACGATGTCCGGTGAGAGCATCCACATGGCCAGTCCCAGCAGCGAGACGTCGACGATGGGCGCTTCGCCGGTGTTGGCCCGCTGGAGGAGGCCCGCTGCGATGCCCCCGGCAATGGCCATGCCCCCGGCCAGGTCGCCGAACGCGGGCCGTCCGCCGATGGGGTAGTCGCTGTCCGCCGGCGTGAGCGCGTTGGCGACGCCGCCCCGCCCCCAATAGGACGCACCGTCGTAGCCGCCCTTTTCGCGATCCGGTCCGAGTGGACCCTGGCCGGAACCGCGTGCGTAGACAATGTTGGGGTTGACCGCCCGGATGTGCTCGACGTCGATCTGGAGTCGCTGGCGCACCGGCGGGAGGAAGCTGGTGAGGAAGACGTCCGACGTCTCGGCGATCTTGTAGAGGATGTCTCGGCCCCCATCAGTGCTGATGTCGATGCCGATGCTCCGCTTGCCCCGATTGGGCTGTTCGATGATGTAGTTGACCGCACCTTCGCCGCCCGGGACCAGCCCCATGGCGATCAGGCCCCGCTGGGGGTCACCACCCACAGGATGCTCGACCTTGATGACGTCGGCGCCCCAGTCGGCCAAGACCGCACCGGCCGCGGGCACGAATGTCCACGCAGCCACTTCGAGCACGCGGACACCTGCGAGTGTGTTTGCCATTCTGGCTGTTCCTTGGTCAGTGAGTGGGGTGGTTCGACGAACGCGGCGACGGGGCGATGCCGACCGATGTCAGTTCGAAGAGTTGGCCGTGGAGAGCAGGTCCACCGAGCGGGTCCCCCGCTTTCCGATGCTGTCCATCAACTTCGACTGGGTCGAGACGTCATGTCCGGCCGACAGTTGGCGGAGCGCCCCGACCGTGCAGTTCTCCTTGCCGCCCAGTGCCGTGAAGGGATCGTAGCTGAAGTGCTTCATGGCATTGAGGTGGGTGATCCGGTCGAGGTCGTAGTCGGACACCCCGTGCAGACCCTTCATGAGGGACTCCGGTGCTGTGGGCCACGTGGAGTCGGAGTGGGGATAGTCGCACTCCCACATGACGTTATCCATGTCGAGGAATTCGCGGCTGGCCACGCCGAACTGGTCGTCGATGAAGCAGGTCAGGATGTGTTCGTTGAACACCTGGCTCGGGAGCTGATCGCCGAACTCCTGCCCGGTCCACGCGTGATGACGGTCGTAGTTGTAGTCGATGCGCTCGAGGAAGTAGGGAATCCAGCCGATGCCGCCCTCCGAGAGAGCCACCTTGAGGTCGGGGTACTTGCGGAGCACAGGCGACCACACCAGGTCGGCCGCGGCCTGGACGATGTTCATCGGGGTGAGGGTGATCAGGCAGTCGATCGGAGCGTCATTCGACGTGATCACGATCTCAGACGACGACCCGATATGCATGCACACCACCACGGCCTCGTCGCTGCACGCCTTCCAGAACGGATCCCAGTAGTCGGTGTGGATGCTGGGCCAACCGAGCTTGGAGGGGTTCTCCGAAAACGTGACGGCGTGGGCTCCCTTGGCTGCGGTCCGGCGGACTTCGGCGGCAAGGATTTCTGGATCCCAGATCGCCGGCAATGGACAGGGGATGAAGCGCCCCGGGTGCGTGCCGCACCATTCATCGATGTGCCAGTCGTTGTAGGCCTGGATCATGGCCAGCGCAACGTCCTTGTCCTCGGTCCGGGCGAAGAGCTGACCGCAGAACTGGGGGAACGACGGGAAGCAGAGCGAACCCAGTACGCCGTTCGCGTTCATGTCCTTCACCCGTTCGTCGATGTCGTAACAGCCCGGGCGGAGCTGGTCGAACGAGGTGGGCTCGAGCCCGTACTCCTCGCGCGGGCGGCCGGCGACTGCGTTGAGCGCCACGTTGGGAAGGATCTTGCCCTCGTAGAGCCACGCGTTGGTGCCGTCATCGTTGGTGACGAACTTCGGGGCCAGGTCCACGTACTTGGCGGGGAGGCGTCCTTCGAAGAGGTTCGGTGGCTCTACGACATGATCGTCGACGCTGACCATGACCATCTCATTGATTTCCATCGTGGTTCCCCTTTTCGGACTCGTGCTCCAAGCGTACAAACATCGTCGTTGCTACGCCTCAGAGAGGAATCATATCGGCTGGTACGTATGGCGTAGCCCGGAGCTGAGAATGCCCCTTCCGATCACCAACGGCGAGGACCACCCGGTGCTGACCGGGCTGGTCACCGGATGCCCAGCACCGCCAGAAAGGGCCCGGTGTCGGCGCCGAATTCGGCAACGGGAGGTGACGGGGGGAGACCGCCGACGTGGGGAGCCGCCGGGGTGAGCCCCTCGACCTCGAGTGCGGCACCGCTCATGCCACCGGCGATGTCGGCCATCGAAGCCTCGACCACCGAGGCCTCATCGCGCTCCAGCGCGGCGAGGACGGCCGCTGTCGCCGCCAGGCCGCAGAGAGGATCGGCGACGGCATCGCCGCAGAAGGTCGGCCCGCCGCGGTCCCAGGCCACCAACCCACCGGCGACGGCGGCATCGTCACCGAACGCCGCCCGCCCCGGCCCCACGACACCCGGTCCGTACCCTGAGATCATCAACCAGACCTGGGGTCGCCCGTCGCGGACCAGCGCGTCCACGTCGAGTCCCAGCTGTTCCATGGCCCGAGGGCGCGATGAGGTGATCACCACGTCGACCTGGGCCACGACTTCGTTGAGGCGTCGCCTCCCGTCCTCGGTGGTGAAGTCCAGCACCACCGACTCCTTCCCCCCGTTGAGCAGGCGGAAGAATGCCGGCGAACCGCGGCGAGCGCCGTCGGGACGGGAGCGTGATTCGATCTTCACCACCCAGGCGCCGGTGAGACGCAGGATCCGGCCCACCAGAGGTCCGGCCCACAGTGCGGAGAGATCAGCCACGATCAGGTCGGCACAGGACCGACGACGCGATGCCGGGCGAATCGGTCGGGAACGGATCCCGTGGGCCATCTCCGCCGGCCCCTTGCGGATTTCGGGCGGGGCGCTCCGTTCGCCGAGGACCGACACGGGGATTCCCAGCAGCTCGGACCGGGAGCCCAACACGTCGCCGGCGAGGTTCGCCACCGCCCTCTCCACCGTGACCCAGTCGCCGGGTCCGACCGGTGCAGGCAGTTCGAGCAACGCCGCCATCAGCTCCCAGTCGGACGGGCGGGCCAAGGTGGCAGCCATCCAACCGTCGCGCGAAGGCATCAGCCTGGAGGTCCCCCCGCAGCTGACCGCGCCGTGTCGGTGCAATCCGATGGTGGCCGCCCGTTCGCCCATCAGGGCCAGGGGATCGACCACCACTGGTCGACCCAGGCGTCCGGACCGGAGCGCGATGTCATCGGCCAGCGCGGTGACGCCGTCGACGAGAGCCATGGGACCGCCGAGGGCCGGGCCATCGGCCCGACCGGTCAGCGCCATCATCCCCGATGTGGCCCATGCCGTCGACGTGTCGGTCAATGAGCCGTCCCTGTCCGAGCGTTTCCCGCGTTCCACAACCACCCGCAACCCTACGTCGGCCCGGACGAATCGTTACGATCGTCTGAATGGACCTGGCGCCTCGCTCGGGTGACGAATTCGCCGCGTTGCTCGACGCCGGTGAATGGTACGAGGGGATCGTCGGATCGGAGGGCCGGCTCGTCCTGGTCGACGGCGACCGTCTGCCCGACACCCTCGGGCGGCGCGCCATGGAGCGGCTGCACACGCTGCCCGCAGTGGTCACGGCGGTGGTGGCCGATCCGGACACCCGACGGCCGGTGTGGGCCGATCTCGTCGTTGGGCCGGGCAGCCCGGCACTGGACGCCGCGGCAGTGACCATCGAAGCCAACCCAGGGGCCGCCACCACCTTGGCGGTGTTGCTCCGGAACGGCCAGCACCGATCCATTGCCGAAGGGCTCATCGAGGAGTCGTTGGCCTACGGGCTGCTGCAGGCCGGCCCGGAGTTCACGACGTGGCGGCGTGAGCACCCGGCTCGGACTCGACCACCAGTGACCGAACCGTCGGCGCTGGCCTCGCGGGACGGCGGCGAGTTGTCGGTGACCCTCAACCGACCTCATGTGCGCAACGCGCTCGATGCCGGCATGCGTGACGAGCTCCTGGCGTTGCTGCACGTGGCCACGGTGGATCGCACGGTGACCTCGGTGGTCGTGCGCGGGAACGGCGCATCCTTCTCCAGCGGCGGCGATCTGGATGAGTTCGGCTCACGACCCGACCCGGTCACCGCACACCTGGTCCGGTTGCAGCGCAACCTGGGTCGCACGATGGCCGAACTGGCCGACCGGACGACCGTTCACCTGCAGGGCGCGACTGTCGGCTCGGGCATCGAACTGGCCGCCTTCGCCCACCGGGTGGTGGCCGACCCCTCGACGCGCATCTCGCTACCCGAGGTCCATCTGGGGTTGATCCCCGGTGCGGGTGGCACCGTGAGCCTGCCCCGTCGCATCGGTCGGCACGCCACCATGTTGTTGGCGGTGGGACTCCCGTCGATCGACGCCGAGACGGCTCGACGGTGGGGCCTGGTCGACGAGCTCGAGCCCTGACGGGCCGATTGTCGTCGGACGGCCGGAATTATTAGGGTGAGCACTGCTCGTCGCACGACCGTGGTGCCCGCCGGCGCCTGACGGGAAGCGAACCATCCACCCGAGTCGGCGCCTCTATCGCCACTCGCACGACGTGACCGGGGACATCCAAGGTGAACATCGCCATGCTGCTGGACCTCATCGCCGACGCCTTCGGAGATCGGACGGCATTCACCGATGGTGAGGTGTCCCTGACCTACGCCGAGCTCCGCGATCTGGCCCGTACGGCGGGTGATGCGCTGACCTCCGAAGGTGCGCGCACGTTGGCATTCGCCGATGTGAGCTCTGCGGCGGTGCCGGTGGCCCTGTTCGGTGCGGCCTGGGCCGGGGCGTCCTACGCCCCCCTCAATTTCCGTTTGCCGGTGGAGTCGCTGCGAACCCAGATCAAGCGCCTGGAGGGACCCTATGCGGTCGCCTCCGACGGGCTAACCGCAGAGCTCCGGTCCGCGCCGCTGGTGTCGACGCCCGACTGGTGGGAGAGCCTCCGCTCGGCGGCCGACGGGAGCACGGAGAGCGGCAGCTACGCCATGGACCCCGAGTGCGCCGCGGTCATCCTGTTCACCAGTGGCTCGTCCGGCTCACCGAAGGCGGCGCTCCTGTCACACGACAATCTGCTCTCGTACGTGATGGACACGGTCGAGTTCGCCGGTGCCGACGACGGCGAAGCGCTCGTGCTGGCGGCACCGCCGTTCCACATCGCCGGGGTGGCCGCCGTCCTGTCCTCGGTCTACTCCGGCCGCCGCCTCCTGCCGCTCGCCAGCTTCTCTCCGGAGGCCTGGTTGCAGCTGGCCCGGACCGGCGGAGCCACCCATGCCTTTGTGGTGCCGACGATGTTGGCCCGGATCGTGCAGCGAATGGAGTCCGATCCGTCGCTTCGGGTGCCGACGTTGCGCGCCATCTCGTACGGAGGAGCCCGCATGGCGGCACCGATTCTGGAGCGGGCCCTCGAGCTCTTCCCTGATGTCGAGTTCGTCAACGCCTATGGCCTGACTGAAACGTCCTCGACCATCGCCGTGCTGGGCCCGACCGACCATCGCGAGGCGTTGGCCAGTACCGATGGGGAGACCCGCCGTCGACTGGAGTCCGTCGGGCAACCCCTGCCGGGGGTCGAGGTGGCCATCGTCGACGAGTCGGGTGCCGCGGTGCCTGTCGGGGTCAGAGGCCTGATCCGGGTTCGAGGGCCCCAGGTGGGCGGTGAGTACCTCGACACCGAGTCGAGCCTCGACGATGCCGGGTGGCTCGTCACCGGCGACATCGGGTTCATCGACGCCGCCGGCTACCTCTTCGTCGAGGGCCGGGCCGACGACGTGATCATCAAGGGGGGCGAGAACCTGTCGCCGGCAGAGATCGAGGACGCGCTGCTCCGGCACGAGGCCGTCGAGTCTGCGGTGGTGGTCGGCGTCCCGCACCCCGAATGGGGCGAATCGGTGGCCGCCGCCGTCGTGCTGGGAGCGCCGGCCAAGGGATCGACCGACCAGGATGTGACCGAGGCCCTGACCGGATGGGTGCGTGAGAGTCTGGGGTCGCTGAAGACCCCCAGTCGCATCGTCATCTGCGACGAGCTGCCCACCACGGCCACCGGCAAAGTGCTCCGTCGGGTGGTGCGTGACCAGCTGGCCCCCGATCCCGAGGGCTAGCGGCACCCGGCATGCCGGGCCGGTGTTCCGATGACGGATCCGATCATGAGGAAGCGGGCAGGACCAGCACCTTGCCCAGGGCCCGACGCTCGGCCAGCTCGGCCAGGGCCAGACCGGTGTCCTCCAACGCGTACCTGGCCGAGATGTATGGTTTGACCCGACCGGTCCGGGCCAGATCGGCCAGCTCCCGAAGGTCGCGGGCCTCGTCATCGGGTTGGTTGGCGTTGAAGGCGGCCAGGGTGAACCCGGTGACCACCACACCCTTGAGGAGCACCAGGTTGAGCGGTATGCGAGGGATCTCGCCGGACGCGAAGCCGACGGTCACGAATCGGCCGCCCCATCGGAGGGCCCGAAGGGCTTCCTCGGCATGGGGACCACCGACCGGATCGACGACCACGTTCGCCCCGCCCTCGGTGATGGCCTTGATCCGGTCCTTCAGGTTCTCTCGGTCGTAGTCGACGACCGCCTCGGCCCCCTGGTCGAGGCACAGAGCCACCTTCTCCGGTGTCGACGCTGCTGCCAGCACCCGAGCTCCGAGCTCCTGTGCCAGTTGGACGGCGGCAAGTCCGACACCGCCGGCGGCACCGAGCACCACCACCCACTCTCCGGGCTGGACCCGGGCGATGCTTCGCAACGCGTGGAAGGCGGTGCGCTGGGCGACCCCGGACGCCGCCGCCGTGGCCAGGTCGACGGCCTCGTCCACCGGCAGCAGGGCGCCCGCCTTTACCACCACTTGATCGGCGAACGCCCCGAACAGGGTGGAGCCCATGACGCGGTCACCGACAGCCAGACCGGAGACCCCCGGTCCGAGGGCGCGGACGGTGCCGGCGAACTCGCTGCCCACCGTGAAGGGAACGGGAATGTGGACCTGGTAGCGATCGGCCACCACCAATACGTCGGGAAAGTTGACCGCGGCGGCGGCCACATCCACCACGACCTGACCTTCGGAGGGCGTGGGGTCGTCCACCTCCTCGATCGACACCGACGAGGGTGGTCCGTACTGCAGACAACGGGCGGCGCGCATGGACCGGAGCTCAGGAGTTGCCTACGAGGTGCTCCACCCACTCGGCCAGTCTCTCCTTGGCCGCCTCTCGCTGGGCGGGCAGATGGGCGGTCGGCCAGAGCCCCGGGGCCGGCTCGTAGTCCTTCAGGACCTCGCGCGCCACGGTGACCTTGTGGACCTCGGTTGGCCCGTCCACCACGCTCATGATGGGCGCCATCATCCACATGCCGCCGAAGGGCATCTCGTTGGACACGCCCAGCGCACCGTGGGCGTGCATCGAACGCCACACCGCGTCGTGCACGACCTTGGGGGTGAGAGCCTTGATGGCCGCGATGTTCTTCCGGGTCCGGCGGTAGTCCTTGTACTGGTCGATCTCCCACGCTGTGAACAGGACGAGGAGCCGGAACTGCTGGAGCTCGGCATAGGAGTCGGCGATGTCCCCCTGGATGAACTCCTTGCGGGCCAGCAGGCTCCCCTGGGTCTCCCGGCTCAGTACACGCTCGCACAACAGATCGAGGGCACGCTGGCAGGTGGCGACGGTGCGCATGGCGTGGTGGACCCGACCGCCGCCGAGCCGGGTCTGGGCGATGGCGAAGGCCTGGCCGGCTCCCCCGAGAAGGCTCTCGGCCGGAACCCGCACATCCTCGTAGTGGATGAGGGCATGCATCCCCTCGTCCTCGGACTCACCGGCCAGACCGACGTGGCGGACCATGTTGACGCCCGGGGTGTCGGTCGGCACCAGAAACATCGACGCGCCCTGGTACACCTTCACGTCCGGGTCGGTGATGGCCATCACGATGAGGAAGGAGGACGTCCGGGCATTGGAGGAGAAGAACTTCCAGCCGTTGATCACCCACTCATCGCCGTCCCGCACGGCAGTGGTGGTGAACTGCTGGGGGTCCGAGCCGGCCTGGGGCTCGGTCATCGAGTAGCAGGAGAAGACCTCGCCGTTGAGCAGCGGCAGGAGATACTTCTCCTTCTGCTCCTCCGTTCCGTAGTGGGCGATGATCTCGGCGTTGCCGGTGTCGGGGGCCTGGGTCCCGAACACGATGGGAGCCCAGGAGGAGACGCCGAGGATCTCGTTGAGAAGGGCCAACTTGACCTGCCCGTACCCCTTCCCGCCCAGTTCGGGCCCGAGGTGCGCGGCCCACAGGTCGTGGTCGCGGACTTCCTGCTTCATCGGGTCGACGATCGGCCGTAGCTCGTCGCTGAGGGGGTGGAACTGGAGATGGGGGTAGAGGAGGTCGAGTGGCTCCACCCGCTCCTTCACGAACTGGCGCGCCCAGTCCAGCTTCTCCTGAAATTCGGGCTCCGTCGAGAAATCCCAGCTCATTGTGGTCCTTTCTTCATGGCGGCTCTGTCTTCCATGATGACTCTGGTGACGAGGGTTCGGTTGATGGTCAGTCCACGGGTTCGCCGGCGCTCAACTCGAGGCCGGAGAGAAGACGTTCGTTGCAGGCACTGATCTCGCGGCGCGCCATCACGGGATCGTCGGCGTGGGCCACATACATGGCCGATCCCATGCCGAGGGCCGACAACAGGTGGGCCAAGGGCTCGATGGGGTGGGGCGCCAGCACCCCCTCCTCGACGGCGTCGCGCAGGTACTCGATGATCCGATGGGTGGGTCCGTCGCTGCGTTCCGACCACGAGTCCCATCCGAGCACCGCCGGTCCGTCCACCAGCACGATCTGGCGGTAGGCCTGGTTGGTCGACGCGGCGTCGAGGTAGACCTCGCTGTTGGCTCGGAACAGGTCCCAGGCGTTGACGTGCCGTTCGCCGGAACGACGCCACAGGGAGAGGACGACTTCACCGGCCACCTCCTCGTGCACCGCTCGGAACAGGTCCTCCTTGTCGCGGAAGTGGTGATAGAGCGCCCCCCGGGTCAATCCGGCTCGCTGGACGATCTCCTCGGTGCGGGTGGCACGGAACCCGTTGCGGGCGAACAGGTCGCGGGCCGTGGTCAGGAGGGCCTGGCGGGTGTCGCGGGCATGGACGGCCCGAAGGCCCGGCCCTTCAAGGCCTGCACCGGCCCCCTGTTCGCTCACCGCTTGATTCATGACGTATCTAACATACAGAATGTTTCTCCTCGGCGCGACGGCGTGCCGGGGGCCGGATCCAGGCGTGCTGGTCCGGCACAGGGGGAGGCAGTTCGATGGAGGACCTCGAGGGAAGAGTGGCACTGGTGACCGGAGCCAGTCGCGGCGTCGGAGCGGCCACGGCGCTGGCACTGGCCCGGGCTGGCTGCGACGTGGCGTGTGCCGCCAGGGCCACCCGGGCCCAGCCGCAGCGGACGTCGGGCACCCTCGACGACACGGTGGCGGCAATCGAAGGCGTCGGTCGACGAGGGCTGGCTGTCCCCACCAACCTGGCCGTCGACGCCGAGGTGGAAGCGATGGTGTCCACCACCGTCGATCAGCTGGGACGACTGGACATCCTCGTCAACAATGCGGCCATCACCTTCATCGGCGATCTCGACATTCCCCTGAGTCGGTACGACCTGGTCATGCAGGTCAATCTGCGGGCACCGATGATCGCCATCCGCGAGGCCGTACCCGCCATGCGCGCCGTCGGAGGGGGTGTCGTGATCAACGTCTCGTCGGTCGCCGCCTTGTATCCCCACCCGTCGCTGATGGCCTACGGCATTTCCAAGGTCGGGCTCGAGCGGCTGACCGTCGATGCCGCAGTCCAACTGGCGCCCTCCAACATTGCGGTCAACTGCTTCCGGATCGATGTCGCGGTGGCCTCGGAGGGGTTCGTGGCCAACACGCCGGGCGCCGACCATTCGAACTGGGAGCCCTCCGACGTCGCCGCCGAGGGGATCGTGTGGATGGCTCGGCAGCCGGCGGCGTATTCCGGCCGCCGCGAGAGCATGTTCGCCCTCCGCCAGCGCGAAGGCATCATGGCGTCGCGCGTGGCCTCACCACCAACGGAGGCCCCACCGGTGGAGATGCACAACGGATTGGTGGCCCAGACCGAGTCGACGTTTCGAGAGCCGTATCCCGACAAAGAAGAAGGAGCGTGAGACCGTGGTGAAACTCACAGCGGAACAGGAAGAGGCGATTGCCGCCCGCACCGCCGGCCTGGTGAACGAGGAGCGGCTCGCCTGGTGGATGGACACCCAGGACCTTCCCGGCCAGGGAGAGCCGGTGAGCTCCCGGTTCATCAGTGGTGGGGCGTCAAACGAGATCTTCGAGATCCGCCGGGGCGAGTTCCGCGCCGTGCTCAGACGCCCGCCCCGCGTCGTCCCGAAGGGACGCAACGAGACCATGTTGCGGGAGTTCCGGGTGCTCGAGGCCCTCAACGGAACCGACGTTCCCCATCCGGAGGCCTTTGCCGCCTGTGGCGACGACGAGGTGATGGGCTCGTCGTTCTACCTCATGAGCCTGGTCGACGGGTGGTCCCCGATGAACATGGACGGCTGGCCGGCGCCGTTCGATACCGATCTCGAGGCGCGGTACGGGCTGGGGATCCAGCTGGTCGACGGCATCGCCCGCCTTTCCCGCGTCGACTGGCGGCAACAGGGTCTCGAGGGCTTCGGCAAACCGGATGGATTTCACGACCGGCAGGTCGACCGGTGGTTGGCCCACCTCAACGCGGTCAAGTTCCGCGAGCTACCGGGCCTCGACGTGGCCGCTGACTGGCTTCGTTCCCACAAGCCCAGCCACTGGCAGCCGGGCATCATCCATGGCGACTACCAGTTCGCCAACGTGATGTTCTCGCACGGCGCGCCGGCCCGGTTGGCTGCCATGGTCGACTGGGAGATGTCCACCGTGGGCGATCCCCTGCTCGACCTCGGATGGGTCATGAACGGATGGTCGGACCCCGGTGAGGACCGCACCAAGGGCTACGTCGATTCCACTGGGCTCCCCAGCCGGGCGGAGGTCCTCGATCACTACGCCACCGTCAGCGGACGGAGCGTCGACGAGATCGACTACTACGTGATTCTGGCGCGGTTCAAGTTGGCCATCGTCCTCGAAGCGGGCTACGCCCGCGTGGTGTCGGGCGAGGCGGACAACCCGAGCATGGCGGCCTACGAGCACGTCGTGCTGGACACCATGCGATCGGCAGCCGAGTTGGCCTCGACCACCACGTTGGGCCGGTAGAGCGTGGGCCACGCCATACCGAAACGCGCCGGTCGGCCGGGCCATGTGGGGACAGCACGGTGAAGATCGGAATCTCGCTCGGCATCCTCCGCCCGTCGGCGTGGACCGAGGTGACCCGCGAGGCCGACCGCTTGGGCTTCGAGTCGGTGTGGATGCCCGAGCAACTGGTCATTCCGGTGCAGTCGGAGGGATCCCCCTTCGCCGGATCGGACCATCCGCCGATCCCTGCCGACGTCCCCGTCTTCGATGTCTTCACCCACCTCGGCTTTCTGGCCGGACAGACCGAGCAGATCCACTTCGGCACCCAGGTGTACAACATCGGTCTCCGCCATCCGTTCAGCGTGGCCCGTGCGGTGACCACCCTCGACGTGGTGTCGGGTGGGAGGCTCGAGTTCGGGATCGGCGCCAGCTGGCTCCAGGCCGAATGGGAGGCGGTCGGCCTCGATTTCGCCACCCGTGGTCGCCGCGTCGACGAGTCCATCGAGGTATGCCAACGGCTCTGGAGCGAGGAGGTGGTCGAGCACCACGGCGAGTTCTTCGATTTCGGTCCGGTGATGTTCGAGCCAAAACCGACCCATGCCCCGTGGCCGGTCCTGCACATCGGCGGTGACGGGCCCGCAGCCCTTCGGCGTGCCGCTCGGATCGGGGACGGGTGGATCCCGATGAACCACACCATCGAGCAGATCCCTGCGGACGCGGCGCGCATCGCCGCCATACGCGAGGAGGCGGGGCGTTCCGGGGTGGTGGAGATCACCATCGGGGGCCCCGCTGAGCTGGACGACCTCAGACGGTATGCCGACGCCGGCGTGGGCCGGGCCCTGGTGAAGCCGTTCCGGAGTACCAAGGACGCCCTCGACGGCATCCGTCGGTTCGCCGACGAGGTCCTCCCGGAGATCCGCGACCATCCGGTGGCCCTCCCGGGCTGACGCTCACCCGGGCGAGGGACCAGCCGGTTGCCGGTCGTCGACCAGCCGGCGCTCGAGGAAGTTCAGCGTGAGGTCCCAGGCGAGGTCGGTCGAGTCGGCCCGAAACCGGCGCGGTCGGCTCTCGTTGGCGAAGTAGTGACCACCCTCCACGACGTGGACTTCATGGCCCAACCCGGGCTGGTTTCGCAGAAGCTCCTCGAAGCGATGGACCATCGGGAGGGGCACCAGGTCGTCGTCGGCGCCGAAGACGGCACACAGTGGAGCCCGGAGCCCGCCCACGTGGTCGCCGGGGGCCAGCGCCACGCCGGCGAGGGGCCCACCGGGCCACGGTCGAAAGTAGAAACCCACCACGGCGGACACGCCGTGCGGCTCGGTGGCCAGCGCCGCGGCATAGCGGCCTCCGGCCCAGAACCCCATCACCGCAAGGCGTCCGGCGTCCACGCGGGAGTGTCCGGCCAGCCACGCCAGGGCCGCGGCGAGGTCGGAGACCTGTCGTCGATCGTCGAGCCGCCGGACCCATGCCTCCGTGTCGTGGCGGTTGCGGAGGGGAGGGGCGCCTCCGAAGGGTGTGTAGAGGTCGAGGGCCAGCGTCACGTAGCCGGACTCGGCCAACCGGAGGGCGGAGGCAACCGTCCCTTGGGAGAGCCCGTCGATCTCCGGGAGCACGATCACCGCGGGGCGGGGTCCCATGGCCTGCGGGACGATCAGTCGGCCGGCCAGCCCTCCGGCCACCCCCGGCACCGTGACGTCCTCGACGAGTGCCCGCCCCATCGCCCGGACTCTACCAATGGAGTGACAAGGGCCGTCGGGGCCGAGGCCGTGCGGCTCGGTCGTTTCGCAGGAGGAGACGTCGCGACGATTAGGCTCGCCCATCGTGAGGATCGTTCTCGACACCGACCTGTGCACCGGCCACGGCCGGTGCTACTCCTTGGCCCCCGAGCTCTTCGACACCGATGACGACGGGCACAGCGTGCTTCTCGCAACCGACGTCCCCGCCGGGCTCGAGAGCCAAGCCTGGTTGGCGGCGCAGAACTGTCCGGAGCGTTGCATCACCATCGAGGAGTAACGGTAGCTTCGGTGGACATCTGGGAGTTACTGGCGAGGGAGAGCATTCGCGACCTGGTGGCCCGCTACAACGCCAACGGCGACGCCGGGCGCTTCGAGCAGATGCTGTCGGTGTTCGCCGACGACGCCACCATGGAGATCGTGACCCATACCGGGGATGTCGAGCAGTATCAGGGCCTCGAGCCGATCGCATCCCTCTTCCGCGGCACCAAAGCCACCTGGGACGGACTACCGGCCAGGCCCGGCTCCCCCCATCACGTCCGACATTTCGTCTCCAGTCACCAGATCGACCTGCTGGACCGGACCCATGCCGGCGGCAGGAGCTACTTCCTCGTGCTGATGCCCCATGGTCTCGACCACTGGGGACGGTACATCGATGAGTACGAAGAGCGAGACGGCCGGTGGGTGATCACCAGGCGCCGGGCCGTGTCCGACGGCAGGATCGTTACCGGGGAGGACTCCCCGGGTTGACCTCCGGACCATTCGATGGTTCGCTCGTCCGGACCGTGAGGTCCGGATGGGCCGGCCGGGTTCGATCCGATCGTCGGGCAGCCGGTACCATTCCGATGGCAGGGCCGCCGCGCACGCCGACCACCAGCAGGGGAGGGGAAGGATGTCCGACACCACACTGAGCGGGGTTCCCGTCGAGTTCGACCCGTTCTCCGACACCTACTTCAACGATCCGTACGATCTGTACCGCAGGCTGCGCGACGAGGCGCCGGCGTACTTCAGCGAACAGTACGGGTTCTGGGCGCTGTTCCGGTACGACGATGTCTGTGCGGCCCACAAGGACTGGCAGACCTTCTCGAGCAGCCATGGCGTCGACCTGTCCACCTTGAACACCGATCACGAGATCATCAAGATGTACCGGTCGATCATCATGATGGACCCCCCCGAGCACGATCGGCTCCGGGCGCTGGTCAGCCGGGTGTTCACACCTCGAGCGGTCGGTGCCCTCGAGCCGATGGTCCGTGAGGTCATCCGGTCGTATATCGAGCCGCTCGACGGCGCCGACGGGTTCGACGCGGTGACCGACTTCGCGGGGCCGTTTCCGGTCGAGATCATCTGTCGGATGCTCGGTGTCCCCGAAGGGGAGCGGCAGCAGATACGCCACTGGCTGGACATCACGCTCCATCGGGAGCCCGGCCAGATGGACCCGACCCCGGAAGGCGTCACGGCAAGCATCGAGTTCGCCAGCTACTTCGTCGATCTGGCGAAGGAGAAACGCCGCAATCCCGGTGACGACATGATCACCCGGCTGACCCAGGTCGAGGTCGACCGTGGGGACGGAGAGATGACCCAACTCGATGACGGGGAGATCGCGGGGTTCACGTCACTCCTCGGAGGAGCGGGAGCCGAGACGGTGACCAAATTGGTCGGCAATGCCGCCGTCCTGTTCCACCGCAACCCCGACCAGTACCGGAAGGTCGTGGACGATCCCGACAAGGCCCCGGCCGCGGTCGAGGAGATCCTGCGCTACTTCCCTCCCTCGCAGTACCAGGGTCGATTTTCGGTCAGGGAGTCTGTCTACAGCGGCGTCACCGTGCCCGCCGGCCACCCGACCATTCTGGTCACCGGCTCGGCCTGTCGCGACGAGCGCTTCTTCGACGATCCCGATGCCTTCGACATCGACCGGCCGCCGAGCCTGTCGCTGGGTTTCGGCTACGGGATCCACAGCTGCCTCGGAGCCGCACTGGCCCGGATGGAGAGCCGTATCGCCATCGAGGAGCTGGCCAAGCGGTGGCCCCGTTTCGAGGTCGACGAGACGCGGTGCGGGCGGGTGCAGATGTCCAATGTGGCCGGGTATTCCAGCGTGCCGTTGCAGCGGGTGCCCTGACCGCAGGTGGCCCTCAGTCGACGATGGTGATGGCCGTCTTCGGGCAGGCCCGGGCCGCGGCCTCTACCTTGTCCCGCAGTTCGTCGGAGGGCTCCTCCTGCAGGACGTAGAGGAAGTCATCGTCCCGCACCTCGAACACCTCGGGAGCCGCGGCCATGCACAGGGCGTTCGACTCGCATTGGTCGAAGTCGACGATCACTCGCATGCCCGGAGTGTACCCAAGCGGCGACAGGCGCTACGGGCTCCGCGGCTCGCGGGGGAGACCGAGGCCCATTTCGGCCACGATGTTGAGATTGATCTCGCTGGTGCCGCCGGCGATGCTCGCCTGGCGCGACGCGGCCAGGTTGACGGCCCACTCGCCGGTGGTCGCCTCCATCCCCAACAGGTCGACGGCCAGCCCGGCCAGGCGCTGCTCGGCGCGACCCCAGGCCAGCTTGGTCATGCTGCCGTCGGAGCCGGTGGGCTGACCACTCCGCATCCGGGCCAGCGAGCGGTTGGTCATCCAGCGCATACAGGCAATGTCGCTGTAGATGACCGCCACCCGATCGCGCAGCCTCGGGTCGCGAAGGGCAACCTCGGCTCGGGGATAGGTCAGAAGGCGATCGAGCTTCCGCGACAGCCCGAGGTGGAGCTTGGCCACTCCGGCCCGCTCGAAGCTCAACGTGGTGACGGCCACCTTCCAACCCTCGTTGAGGGCGCCGAGCGCCGACGACGCCGGGACCCTGACGTCGGTGAAGAACAACTCGCTGAACGTCTGTTCGCCGGTGATGGTCCGAACCGGGCGGACCTCGACGCCCGGCGTTCGCAGGTCGACCAGAAAGCAACTGATCCCTTTGTGCTTGGGTACGTCCGGATCCGTCCTCACGTAGAGCTGGCACCAGTCGGCGATCTGTCCGAGGCTGTTCCACGTCTTCTGTCCGTTGATCACGAACTCGTCGCCGTCGGCGACCGCCGCTGTCCGCAGGGAGGCCAGGTCCGATCCGGCGTCGGGCTCCGACATCCCTTGCGACCAGATCTCGTCACCCCGGAGCATCGGGCGGAGGAACCGCTCCTTCTGCTCGATCGAGCCGAAGGCCATGATGGCCGGCGCGATGTTCGACACCCCGATGACGTTGATGGGTCCGGGCGCCGAGCTCGAGCTCATCTCTTCGAGGTAGGCCAGCTGCTCATCGATGCCGGCGTCCCGCCCACCGTGCTCGACGGGCCAGGCCGGTGCGGCCCATCCGGCGTCGGCGAGACGGCGGTTCCAGTGGCGCAGGACCTCGAGGCCGTCGCCGTCGAGGCTCCCGTGGCTCAGGGCCACCAGCTCCTCGGTCAGTTCGCGGTCGAGAAAGGCCCGTAGCTCGGAGCGGAAGGATTCGACCGAACCGGGCTCGACACCAGGCACCACGCCGTCGCCGAGGAACGGCTCTGCCACTACGTCTGTCATGGGTCTGGATCTCCTTGGCCGAAGGCTCGGCAGCACGGCGGTTGCGAGGTGAGAAGGTACCTCTACCCTATGGAAGAGTAGTATTTCTGTCCGACGTGGTCTGCAGATGCTGCACCGGCGCCACCGGGGCAACCGGTGCGCAGGACCCAACCCTGATCTCACCGTGCCGAGGGACGACCCCACACCGATCGATGGAGGAACGATGACCGAAGCCGTGATCCTGTCCGCCTGTAGGACCGCCATCGGGACTGCATTCCGAGGGAGTCTCACCGAAACCTCGGCCTTCGACCTGGCCGGCGTGGTGGTGGCCGAAGCGCTCCGACGCTCCGGCCTCGGCGCCGACGCAATCGACGACGTGATCCTGGGCGAGGGCCTCTACGGTGGCGGCGTCATCGCCCGCCATGCCGCAATCACGTCCGGCATGACCGCCGTTCCGGGTCTGGCCGTGAACCGACACTGCGCCGCGGGTATGGCCGCGGTGCAGGTCGCCGCAGCCGACATCACGTGCGGGATGACGGACGCCGTCATCGCCGGTGGCACCAATTCGACATCGACATCGCCGGCCAGCCGCTTCCGGACCCCGGGCACGGAGGACTGGGTCGACATGTGGTTGCCCCCGACCCACCCCGAAACCCCCGATGCCCCGACCATGGACATGTCGATCACGGTCGGATGGAACACCGCGGTGGAGGCGGGAGTGAGCCGCGAGGAGATGGACCGGTGGGCGCTCCGGTCCCACCAGCGCGCCATCGCGGCCATCGACGAAGGCCGGTTCGTCGACGAGATCGTGTCGATGAAGGTCACCCGCAAGGACGGCGAGGTCGTCCAGTGGGAGGTCGACGAGCACCCGCGCCGAGGGAGCTCGGCAGAAAAGCTGGCCAGTCTCAACCCCCTCCATCCGGAGATCCCCGGGTTCTCGGTCACGGCGGGCAATGCCGCCGGTCTCAACGACGGCGCTTCAGCGCTCTGCGTCGCGTCGAACGAGGTCGCCGAGCGCAACTCCCTCACACCACTGGCCACCGTGAGGTCGTGGGCGTCGGTGGGCGTCGAGCCGGCCCGCACCGGCATGGCTCCGATCAAGGCCATACCGGCCGCGCTGGCCCGAATCGGGCTGTCGGTGGAGGACGTCGACCTCTTCGAGATCAACGAGGCGTTCGCCTCGGTGCCCGCCGCCAGTTGTCGTGCGCTCGGCCTCGACGAAGACATCGTCAATGTGTCCGGAAGCGGGTGCAGCCTCGGACACCCCGTCGCGGCGACGGGAGCGCGCATGCTGACCACGTTGATCTACGAGCTACGCCGGCGCGGAGGGGGCATCGGTGTGGCATCGATGTGTGCCGGTGGGGGGATGGGATCAGCGACCGTGATCGAGGTCGCCGGCTGAACTGAGGCGTTCGGACCCGACGGTCCGGTCAGACCGGGGCCACCGGGGCCATCACGCCGGCAAGGCACCATCCGACCATGTCGTCGACGTTGATCACCCGCGGCGTGAGCTTGACTCCGAGGATGCGCATGTCGATCACCGACACCAGGGTGTGCACGACCAACCCGGCCAGAACCGGTACTTCGATATCACTCCGGAACGCCCCGGTCGCCACTCCGGCCTCGAGGATCTCGATGACCGTCTCGACCTGTGGCGCGAAGATCGACGAGAACTCCTCGGTGCGGGTGTCGGCCAGGTGCCACGCGAAGAGCACCATGCCCCGAGAGGACCGGTTGGTGCGCTCGGCGCTACTGAACATGGTCCGGACCAGAATCCGTAGCTTCTCCACCGGATCCTCGACCGCCTCGATACGGGTCCGGATGTTGGCCACGTACCCCTCGACGGCCTCCTCGACCAGCGCCAGCAGAAGGTCATCCTTGGTGGCGAAGTACTGGTAGAAGGACCGGAGCGACATTCCGGAGCTGTCCACCACATCCTGGACGGTGAAGTCGGCCTTGCCGGTCTTGAGGATCAGTTCGTTGGCCGCCACGATGAACTTCCCACCCCGGGAGATGGCGCGCTGGCGGGCCCCTTTGAGGGAGTGCTCGACCGTGCGCTCCTGCCACTTGCTCGATTGGCTCATCTCATCGCTCACCATCGGGCATCGCGGCCCAGCTCGGAGGCGCCGCCCACCGTGATCGGCGCCGAACCGCCTGACTGTCGGTCCAAGGCGGGCAGTATAGGTGGCCCTCGCACGCCGGGTTCTGCCGCCGCCCACCCCGATGGCCCTGCACCCCGGCCCGCGCTCGCTGCTTCGGGTCTATGCGGATTGGGTCACGCCCACCTGTGGTTGTCGGCGTCAGCGACCGAAGCGTCCTGCGTCCGAGATGGCACGGGATACCTCCTCTTTCATCGAAGCCGTCGCATGGGCACGGACCACGGTCCGGCGCCAGCCAATGGGAATCCGTCTCGCAACGATGGACCGTCGCAGGATTCATCTCAGAAAACGAGAATCAGATTATCACGACCACATCCGGCCTGCTCAGCCGACCGCCCGAGGGAGCCCGTCATCGTCGGACATGCTCGAGGACCGCTCACTCTCCCTGTCCGGAGAGGTTCATCTGTCCGAAAAACACCGTGATAATCTCCTGTGCCATTCGACGCAGGCAGCGGCTTCGCTGCAAGGATCAGGGCCAGGGGGTCATGTCGTGAATCTCAAACCGGGACTGCGATTGAGTAGCCAGGTTTGCGATACCGAGATGGTGGTGATCAAGGGCTCTGGTGAGCACGAACTCGGTTGTGGCGGCGCGGCGGCCGTGCCATTGGGCGATCCGGCCACGCACGCCGGAGGGATCGACGCAGACCTCGCGGGCGGGACGCTGATGGGCAAGCGCTATACCGATCCCGACGGTGTGGTCGAGATCCTCTGCACCAAGCCGGGGGCGGGCACGCTCACCCTCGACGGGCAGGCGCTCTCGGTGAAGGCGACCAAAGCCCTTCCATCGTCCGACTGAGCACTGTTCCGACCGAAACGACGGATCCAACCGACAAGACGGAGTTCTGAAGATGGCCAATGTCCACGCCGTAGACCTCGCGCTCTTGGTGTTCCGGTGTGCCATCGGGGCCGTGTTCATCGCCCACGGGGTCAACCACATCTTCGGCGGCGGCAAGATCGCCGGTACCGGCCGGTGGTTCGAGAGCCTCGGCATGAAGCCCGGCTGGCTCCACGCCTGGATCGCCAGCCTCACCGAGATCGGTGCCGGCCTGCTGCTGGTGTTCGGGCTGCTCACCGCCTTCGGCGGGGCCGGAGTGGTGGGGGTGATGGTGGTGGCCTGGGTGACCAACCACCTGAAGAACGGGTTCTTCATCTTCCGGCCCGGCGAAGGGTGGGAGTACGTCATGGTGCTGACGGTGTCAGGATTCACCCTGGCCGTCGTGGGCCCGGGCGGGTGGAGTCTCGACAATGCCGCCGGCCTGACTGGCATGTGGGGGTGGACCGGACTGTTGATCGCCCTCATCGCCGGCCTCGGTGGAAGCGCGCTCCTCCTCATCACGTTCTGGCGTCCGAAGCCGGCGTTGACCGAGTAGCGAGCCTGGTCGCAGGAGCGACGGGTCGTCCTCGGGCCCGTCCGCCACCTGTTTTTCGGTCAGACTGCAGCCATGGCCTTCGGTCAACCGTCAGGACCGCCGGCATCGGCGAGACAGGTGCAGGAATTGTTGGGCCTGCTCCACGATGCCGGCCACACCGACTTCCGGGATGCTCGTGGCCCATTGGGGTTCACCCAACGCCAGGCGGCCGGAAAGTTCACCAGGGACGAAGTAGCTGGGTTCATCGAGCGGTTGCAGGAGGCCGCCGGGGACGGGGGTGTACCGATCGCAGCCCACCGCCCGGCGAGACTGTCGACGGCGGAGCAGGCCTTACGGCGCGTGCCTGATGAACAGCTCGCCGCGGAGCTTCAGCGTCGCGGCTGGACGGTGGCCCGGCCCTAGCCCGGCCGCACAGAGAACCTCCGTCAGACGACCGGGGGAAGGTCGAAGGCGCGGGCGAGCGCCGACCACCGAAGGGCCCACGCCCGGTGGGCGACGGTCGAATCGGGGGCAAGCAGGTCGAACCCGTGGAAGGCGCCCGGGTACACGTGCAGCTCGGTGGACACGCCGGCGGTCAGCAGTCGCTGGGCGTAGATGATCGTCTCGTCGCGAAACGTCTCGAGCTCGCCCACGTCCACCAGCGCGGGAGGAAGGCCGGCCAACTCGGTGGCCCGGGCCGGGGCGGCGTAGGGCGTCACCTCCTCGGTGCCGAGGCGCTCACCGAGCAGGGCGGCCCATCCCGACTGGTTGTCCGATCGGTCCCAGACGACCGTTCCGTCGTAGGCCGTCGACGAGGGTGTGATGGACCGGTCGTCGAGCATGGGCTCGAGGAGGAGTTGGAACGCCAACTGCGGCCCTCCCCGGTCTCTGGCCAGCAGCGCGGTGCCTGCGGCCAGGCCTCCGCCGGCGCTCTGTCCACCCACGGCGATCCGCCCGGCATCGAATCCGTACCGGGTGGCGTTCTCCGCCGTCCACACCAACCCGGCGTAGCAGTCCTCCACTGGCGCCGGGTCGGGATGCTCAGGAGCGAGGCGATACTCGACCGAGACGGCAGCGATCCCCAGTCGGTCGACTGCTCCCATCAGCAGCTCGTCGTTCATGTCGAAGGACCCTATGACCATCCCGCCCCCGTGCATCCAGTAGAGGACGGGCACGGAGGATGACGAGGCGACGGGCCGGAAGAGGCGGAGTGTGATGTCGGGGTCACCGGCCCGGGCCCGGGACGACAACGTTCTCGACCCGCACCGAATCCGGTCGGTCCGGGGTTGCAGCGTCGGCCATGGTCCGAAACAGCTGTCGGATCTCCTGCAGGCCGTCGGGACTGAAGTCGAGCGGCATGGCGAGGATGGCCTCGAGGTTCGGCCGGAGCTCCGGATCGAGATTGGCCAGCGACACGGTTCAGCGGACCTTACGATCGATCGGGAGGCGCATGGTGCGAGTGTGGCATCCCAGCGTGATCGGGGGCAACCGATCGGGTGCACCGGTCAGCGGACGGTGGCGCCTCCGTCGACCGCGATCACCTGGCCGGTCAGGTAGCTGGTCTCGTCGCTCAGGAGCGCGGTGATGGTGGTACCGACTTCGCGGGCCTGCCCCACTCTGCGCATCGGTAGATCGGCGGACACCGCCTCGGCCATGGCCGGATCGGTGAAGGCCGACCCCATGCCCTCGCCGGCGGTCGCCCCCGGACAGACGCAGTTCGCCCGGATGCCACGCGGCCCGTACTGGACGGCGGCCAGCCGGGTGAGGGCGATCACCCCACCCTTGCTGGCGGTGTAGGCGGGACCGAAGCCATGGCCCCGCAGGCCTGCGGTCGAGGCCACCGTGACCAGTGAAGCCCCTTCACCCAGGTGGGGAAGGGTCGCTCGCAGGGTGAGGAGGGTCCCTCTGAGGTTGACACCGAGCACGGCGTCGAAGATCGACAGGTCCACCTGCTCGATGTCGACGAGGTCCCCGGGGTCGAAGATCCCGGCGCTCGTGACCACTCCATCGATCCGCCCGAACCGCGCCAGTGCGGCGTCGACGGCAGAGGCGACCGACGAGTCGTCGGTGACGTCGGCCTGGACTGCCAACGCCCCACGGCTCGAGGATGCGCCGATGGCCTCCACGACGGCATCGAGCGTGGGGCCGTCGTGGTCGACCATGGCCACCTCGGCTCCCGCATCGAGCAGGCGTGCTGCCGTCGCCTTACCGATGCCGCTGGCCGCACCCGTCACCAGCACCACCCGTTCGGTCATGGTCATCGTCGGTCTCCTCGGTGGTTCAGCGGGCCTGGACCTCGTCGGGCGCGGTGCTGTCTCATCGCGTCGCCATCAGTTTCGGATGAGCCGGTGGAGCTCGACCTGGCCGGGTATGCCGCTCAACTGATGGGGGCCGAGTGGCACGCTCGGCAGACCGGCACCTACGGCCACCTTGGCCGTGGTGACGACCTCGCCCGGCTGGGCCACCTTCACCGCCCGGCTGGCCAGGTTCACGACCGGGCCGAAGACGTCACCGTCGCGAAGGAGTACCTCACCGACGGCCAGACCGGCCCGCGCCTGCGGGACGACCGGGTGGTCATCGAACGCGTCGGCAAGATCGAGAGCGATGGATGCCGCCGAAAACTCATCCGGGGCGGTGTACATGATCTCGTCCCCGATGAGCTTGACGACCCGACCACCACCTTCGGCGATGGTGTCGCTGGCGATGTGCTCGAAGTCCGCCAGCGTCACGCTGAGATCACCGATGGTGAGCTGCTCCCCGAGCTCAGTCGAACCGACCAGATCCACGAAGCCGACCACAAGCTGTCGGGTCTCGAACCCGACCAGGTCCGCGTCCGGCGCGCTCAGACGACGGGCGATCAGCAGATGTTGCCGCAACAGTGCATCCAGCCCCGGCGCCACGACGGGGAGCAGCGCGGCGGTCTCCACGTTGGCCCGGGCGACGCCCAGGCCGGCCGGGTCCTCCCGGACCGCGGCGGGGAGGACGTTCACCAGAAAGGACGACACCACGGCGTCGGCCACCCGCGACATGGCCGATCCGAGGACCCGCACCAGCTGGGTGCGGGCGTCTTCCCCGAACACCGCGCTCACTGCGCTCATGCCCGCGGCGAAGGTGACGAACCCCTCGGTGAAGACCGGCACCTCCGGTTCGGGGTCCGGGATGCCGGCCGCCCGGGCCAGCTGTCGCATATCCTCGGACGTCATTCCTGAACGTTCGGCCGCTTCCTCGAGGGTCAATGCCGGCCCGTCGCGGACGGCCAACACGCCGGCGAGTGCCGGGAGTGTGTCCTTGAAGGTGACCAGCTCTTCCTCGGTGGCGCCCAGGGCCAACACGTAGTGGAGGAGCTCCAGACGAAGGCCGGCATGTTCGTCGTCGGGGTCGTACACGCCGAGGGCGATCAGTTCATCGGGTTCCACCACTGAACCAGTACACACGACTTGTCGCCCTGCATCCACCATGGGTACAGGTGTACCCGCCTCTGTCGTCAGGGTGAACGCACGGTCAAGGGGCGACCGTTCTCGCTCATGATGGTGCGGATCTCTTCTTCACTGAACTGGTTTCGTCGGAGATCCAGGGCGAAGTCCTTGGGCTCCGGGAGACCCTCCGCGTGGGGCCAGTCAGACCCGAAGAGCATGTGATCGACCCCCAGCGCGTCCTTCACCGCCGCCAGGTCGTCCTCGTAGAACGGCGCCACCCAGACGTGGTTGCGGAATGCCTCCACCGGGTCCGAGCGGAAGGCCGACGGCATCTGTCCGTAGGCCTTGGCCAGCTTCTTGACGAGCACGGGAACCCAGTCGGCACCGGCTTCGATGCTGGCGATCCGGACCCGGGGGAATCGATCGAACAGGCCCTGGCAGACCAGGGCCGCCATGGTCTCGAACGGGGGCCGGTCGGCACCGAGCACCAGCCGGAGCGGGGAGTGCCGGAAGGCCTCGAGGCCACCGTGCGGCTCCCAGTCGTTGAGGTAGCGGCTGTACCCGGCATCACCCGAATGGATCCCTACGACCACCCCCGACTCGTCGACCAGGCTCCAGAACGGATCGAAGCGCGGATCAGCCGGAGAGGTCAGTCCGGCGGGTGCGTGAGCGGGCCCCCCTTTGATGCAGACGATACGGGCGTCGGCATCGAGCACCCGCGTCAGTTCGCGCACCGCGGCGTCCACATCGACCAGGGTGATCATCGGGGCAGCGAAGATGCGCTCCTGATAGGCGAACCCCCAGTCCTCCTCCAGCCAGCGGTTGAACGCGGTGAACGCCGCCACCAGCGCCTCGGGATCGTGGGCCAGCGCTTCCTCCATACCCACGCCGAGGGTCGGGAACAAGAAGCAGCCGTCGAGCCCCTGGCCGTCCATGACCTCGAGCCGGGCGTCGCGATTCCGGTACTCGGGTCGGATCGGCTCCAACTCCCCGAACAGGGCGCGCATGTCCTTGGCTTCCGGATTCCGGCCGCGAAAGTACTCGTCCAAGCTGCCCGGCTTGGCCACCGGGTCGAACAGCGGATTGGGAATGAACCTGTTGACGGTGCCGCCGACCAGAAGGCGCTTCCTCCCATTGATCTCCGCCCACTGCATGGCGCGCTTGGCCATGGTCGGATCGATGTACCGGATGTAGGCGTCAGTGGCCTCGTAGTAGTGATTGTCCGCGTCGAAGGTCGGGTAGTCGACGGCGGGGGAGGCGTGGCCCTCGGCCGGACCGGTGGCGCTGGTGACGGTCGCCATCTGGGTCACTCCAGCCCCAACACCCGGAGGGCGTTGGTCCGGAGGAACTTCGGCCACACCTCGTCCTTGAACCCGACCCCTGTGAGCTCGGTCATGATCCGCTCGAGCGAGAGCCCCATGGGGAAGTACCCGGCGTAGATGATCTTGTCGGCTCCCCGGGTGTTGGCGTAGTTGACGATGTCGGCGGGGTAGTACTTGGGGGCGAAGGC
>Ga0307374_10002117_pt1 | contig 35838 bp, 26 predicted proteins | sample OX3MG_FD_202532 | JGI IMG/M metagenome (GOLD analysis project Ga0307374, IMG submission 202532) | Soil microbial communities from Risofladan, Vaasa, Finland - OX-3 | ecosystem: Environmental > Terrestrial > Soil > Coastal area > Acid sulfate soil | place: Finland: Risofladan, Vaasa | collected... | reverse complement strand
CGGAGCGGCGCCGGCGCTTCACGACCGAGGCGAGGACGCGCCTCCCGCTGCTGCTCGTGCGTGCGCAGCGAGACGCTCGTGGCTGAGGGGCTCGTGACCGAGATCGAGCGACCGGCCGCCGGCGCGCTGCCCCGCACGGCACCGTTGCTCGCGGTCGACGACGTGTCGGTCGCCTTCGGCGGCGTGCGAGCGGTCGACCACCTGAGCTTCGACGTCGCCGCCGGCTCGATCGTCGGCCTCATCGGTCCGAACGGCGCGGGGAAGTCGACCGCGTTGAAGGTGATCGGGGGCGAGGTGAAGCCGACCTCGGGGCGCGTCCGCTTCGACGGCGCCGACCTCGTCGGCGCCGCGCCGTACGAGGCGGCGCGGCGCGGCCTCGTGCGGACCTTCCAGCTCGGTGGCGAGTTCGCGCGCCTCACGGTCATGGAGAACCTGCTCGTCGCCGTGCCGGGCCTGAAGGGCGAGACGCTGCTCGGCGCGCTCGCGGGCAGGCGCTGGTGGCGCGCGAGCCAGGACGCGGAGGTCCGCAAGGCGCGGGACATCCTCGGCGGCCTGCAGCTGCGTGACAAGGAGGACGCGTACGCGGGCGACCTCTCGGGAGGCCAGCGCAAGCTCGTCGAGATCGCACGCGCCCTGATGGCGCGCCCGAAGATGCTGCTGCTCGACGAGCCGATGGCGGGCGTGAACCGGAGCCTCGCGCGCCGGATCGAGGAGACGCTCGCGCGCCTCCGCTCCGACGGCATCGCGCTGCTGCTCGTCGAGCACGAGCTCGGCTCGGTGGAGCGGCTCTGCGAGCGCGTCGTCGTCATGGCGAACGGATCGAAGATCGCGGAGGGGGACATGACCGAGGTGCGGTCCCGCGACGACGTGCTGAGCGCGTACCTCGGGAGGCGCAAGTGACCGTGACCGCGACCGAGGCACCCCGGGACGTCGCGTCCCACCTCCTGCTCGACAAGGTCACCGCCGGCTACGGGGGCCCGCCCGTGATCCGCGACGTCTGCATCGGCGTCGAGCGGGGCAAGATCGCGGTCGTCGCGGGCCCCAACGGTGCCGGGAAGTCCACGCTCGTGAAGGCGATCATGGGCCAGCTCAAGGTCACGGCCGGCTCGGTGCACCTCGCAGGCAGGAACATCACGAACGACTCGGCCGAGCGGATCGCCCGGCACGGGATCGGCTACGTGCCGCAGAGCCAGGACGTCTTCGAGGACCTCACCGTGTGGGAGAACCTCGAGATCGGCGGCTACCTGCTCTCGAAGAAGAAGTCGCACCAGCGCGCCCTCGAGCTGCTCGAGATCTTCCCGCCGCTCGCGAGGATGCGCCACCGCACGGTCGGCCAGCTCTCCGGCGGCGAGCGCAAGATGGTCGCGGTCGGCCGTGTGCTCATGCTCGAGCCCTCCGTGCTCATCCTGGACGAGCCGACCGCGGGCCTCTCCGTCCCGCTCACCGAGCAGCTCTTCGAGGTCCACGTGCGCGCGCTCGCCGACACCGGCACCGCGGTGCTGCTCGTCGAGCAGAAGGCGACCGAGGCGCTGCGCGTCGCCGACTGGGGCTACATCCTCGTGTCGGGCGAGGTCGAGGTCTCGCAGTCGGCCGAGGAGATCCTCGGCCGCGCGGACATCGGCGAGGTCTTCCTCGGCGGCTCCTCCTCGGTCGTCGGCGACGACGACGAGGAGGAGTGAGGCCGGAGCCGGAGCCGGAGGCGGAGCCCGGTGCCGCGGCGATCGGTGGCCGGCGGGCGGCACCGGCGGGGCGTCCGGACGGCGGGCTGCCGGGACGCCCCGGCTGGGCGCCGCTCGTCCCGCTCCTGTGCGGGACGTTCGTCGGCACGCTGAACAACAACGTCCTGAACGCGCCGCTCCGGCTCGTCGTCGCGAGCCTGCGCGTGAGCGTCTCGAGCGGCGCGCTCGTCGTCGTCTCCTACCCGCTCGCGCTCGCCGTCGCGATGCCGCTCGCCGGTTGGTACGCGGACCGCGTCGGGCGTAAGCGCCTCTTCGTCGCATCGGTGCTCGCGCTCTGCGTCACATCCGCGGGCGCGTCGCTCGCCCCCGACATCGCTGCGCTCGTCGCGTTCCGCGTGCTCCAGGGGCTCTCGAGCGCGGCGATCCTGCCGTGCGTGATGGGGCTGATCACCGAGATCTACGAGCCGGGACGGCGCGGGCGCGCGCTCGGGCTGTGGGCTGCGGCGAACGGGCTCGGGCAGACCGTCGGCCCACCGCTCGGCGGGCTCGTCGCGTCGTCGGTCGGCTGGCGGTTCGTGTTCGTGCCCGCGATCGCGGTGGGGCTCGTCGCGGCCGCCGGCGCGGGTGCGGACCGTCGGGTCCCCGGTGGTCCCGGGCACAGGTCGCGCCTCGAGGTCCGCGGGGCGGCGCTTCTCACCGCGGGCACCGGCCTCGTGATCGCCTCGGCGATGCTCGTGCCGATCGTGCACGTCGCCTCTGTGGTCGCGATCCTGGCGGCTGTCGGCGTCGCCTGCCTCGCGCTGCTCGCGTTCGGCAGGCGGGAGGTGCGCGAGCCCTTCGTGGACCCGCAACTCTGGCGTGAGCCCTCGTTCCTCCGCAGCTCGCTCGCCGCGTTCGCGCAGATGTTCTGCCTAGGCACGACGTTGCTCGCCGTCCCGCTCTACCTCACGCGCTCGGGCTCGCTCGCGCCCGCGAGCGCGGGGCTCGTCGTGTTCTCGCTGCCCGTGACGATGACGCTGCTCGCCCCGGTCGCGGGAGTCGCGGCCGAGCGCGTGGGACCGCGGCGGGTGCTGCGGTCGGGCCTCGGCGTGCTCGCCCTCGCGGAGCTCGCGCTCGCGGCCCTCGCCGGAAGCACGCTCGAGCTTCCGCTGCTCGTCGTGTCGCTCGTCGTCGCGGGTCTCGGGATCGCCCTCGTCCAGACGCCCGCCGCCGCGGGTGCGACGCGATCCGCGGTCGGCCGAGTCGGGACCGGGCTCGGGCTGTTCAACTCGGCGCGCTTCGCAGGCTCCGCGCTCGGCGGCGCCTGGGTCGCGGTCGTCCTCGCGCACGCTCCCCGCTACCGCCTCGGCTTCGTGGTTGCCGCCGCCGCGGCCGCCGCGGGCCTCGTCGCGACGTTCGCCGGGCCGGATTCGCCGCGCACCTCGGGCAGCCGAGCGGCGGTAAGCGCCGGCGGCTGAGCGGCGAGGCGCCGGCGGCTGAGCGGCGAGGCGCCGCCCCGCGCGCCCGCGCGCGGCCCCCGATGCCTGCAGGTCGGCCGCCGACGCCTCGAGGGGCGGCTAGTGCTCGGGCGCGCCGTCGAGCGCGATTCGCATCGCGGCCGGCGCGACGAGGAGCGCGAGGTCGACCGGGACCCCGGGGATTGCCTCGCCGACGCTCACGATGCTCTTCGCGAGCCGGACGGGCACGAGGTCGGCGGGTTCGACGCTCCCGAAGACGACGGCGAGGTGGGGCGAGAGCGCATGGGTCGCCGCGGACACCGTGGTCGCGCCGTCCGCGTGCTCGGCTCCCGGGACCCGGGCGAACGCGGCACCGAGGCGCCGCGCGAGCGACCCTGCGGTGTCGGAGTCGGCTACGCCGAGCCCTCGGCCGACGAGGACGAGCACGCGAGCGCCGTCGGGTTGCAGATCGGCCGCACCGGCCGCACCGGCCGCACCGGCGTCGACGACGCGGCTCGACCGGCCGGCGTCGACGTCGAGCGGGCCGAGGTCGAGCCGCACGGTGGGCGCGTAGCGGTCGGGGCGCTCGAGGCCGTCCTGCGCACCGGGCCGGAGCGTCCCGAACGACGGCACCGTGCGAGCCACGACGCGCGCGAGCGCGGCGCCCGACCAGGCCGGCTTCAGCCAGACGAGATCGAGGACGTCCGCGCTTCCCGGCCGCAAGGCGGCGTCGAGCCCGACCACGTCGCCGGTCATGCCGAGGCCGCGGCGTGCCGCCGCGCGCGCGAGCCAGTCCCGTTGCGCCACGGTCCACTGCCCGAGGACCGCGAGCGGCGGACGCAGCTCGACCGCCGCCGAGAGCGCCGCAGCGAGGGAGGAGGGATCGCCGGGAGCGAGGTCGGGTGCGTGCAGCGACAGCACCGTGTCCGCTCCTGCGCCGGCGAGGCGGGACGCGAGCGCGGCGCCGCACGCGCCGAAGCACAGTGCGACGACTGCCGCGCCGACGCGCTCGCCGACAGGTCGCGCCGCGGCGAGCGCCTCGAGGCTCACTCGTGCGACTTCGTCCTCGCTGCGCTCGACGACAACCCAGATCTCGGCGCCGTGCGCTGCTGCTGAGCCGTCGCCGTCGCCGTCGCCCGACCCTGCACGACGGTCGGCGCGACGCGGCGTGGTCGCGGTGTCCGACAGCGACGGCACCGTCGCGGTGGCGCCCGCCGTCGCGAGCGCCTCGACGCGACGGAGCCCCTCGCCCGGATCGCGCACGGTCTCGCCCGCGCGCACCGGGTCGACCACGTCGACGGCCTGCACGTACGTCGCGGAGCCGCGGATGCCGTAGCCGGCCGGATCGCCGCCGAGCGCGTCCACGTCGAGCTGCTCGACCGTCCCGCCCCCGGGCGCGTGCGCCAGCGCCCTGCCGGTGGGCGGCGCGGCGACCGACACTGCGGCCGGAAGGGAAGCGCGCACGCGCGACGCCGAGCCGAGCGCCAGACGCGTGATCTCGACCTCGCCGTCGTGCAGCTCGACGGAGTCGGCCTCGGTCGCGAGCGCGAGCCCTGCGAGCTCGGCGAGCTGGGGGATGACCTGCGCGGTCGCCCCGTCGATGCTCGTCCGCCCGCCGAGCACGAGGTCGGGCCGCTCCCGGTCGACGAGGCGTGCGAAGGCGCGCGCAGTCGCGAGGGTGTCGGCGCCGGCGAACATCGGATCGACGAGGTGCACGCCTCGAGCGGCGCCGCGCGCGATCGCGTCCTCGAGCACGGCGCGCGCCTGCGGCGGCCCCATCGTCGCGACGACGACCTCGTCACCGGCCCCGGCGAGCCCGAGCGCGATCTCGAGCGCCTGCCCGTCGAGCGGGTTCGTGAGCGAGTCGACGCCCTCGCGCTCGATGCGGTTGATCTGGGGCAGGAACCGCACCGACTCGAGCGCGGGCACCTGCTTCACGAGGACGAGGATCTTCACTGCGCACCCGACTCGCGACGGCCGGCCGCGACGATCTGCACCTCGACGGGGGCGCCGCCGGGGAGCGAGGCGACGCCGACGGCGACGCGGCTCGGCACGGAACGTTCTCCGCAGAGCGCCGCGAGCGCCCCGGACGCGCCGTCGGCGACGGCAGAGTGCTCCGTGAACCCGGGGGTGCACGAGACGTACACGGTGACGTGGACGATGCGCTCGACGTGCTCGAGACCGCCGAGAGCCTCGGCGACCGCCGCGAGCGCGTTGGCCGCGGCGAGCGCCGCCGCCTCGCGGGCGCCGTCGAGGTCGACCTCGTCCCCGACGCGCCCGGTGATGACGAGGCGGCCGTCACGCCGCGGCGTCATGCCCGCGGACCACACGAAGCCGCCGGCGGTCGCCGCCGGCCGGTACGAGCCCTGCGGGACCGGAGGGGGCGGCAGGGTGCCCTCCGGCGCCGACGGCCCGTGCTCAGGCGCCGAGGGCATGGCCGTCCTGACGGGAGTCCGAGCCGCCGTAGAGGGCGCCGGAGCGCATCTCGACGAGCTGCGCGCCTCCTCCGCCCACCCACGGACCGACGAGGGCCGCGGGCAGACCGTCGTCGAGGAGCGCGTCGGTCACCTCCGCGCCGATCCGGGCTTCGCACGAGACTCGCAGCGGCGCGTCGATCGCGTTCGCGTCGCTCCCGGGAGAGACGGAGAAACGCGGGGCGTCGACCGCGTCCTGGGGCTCGAGACCGTGGTCGAGCACGTGCGACAGGAGCTGGACGTTCCACTGCACCTGGCCATCTCCTCCCGGGGTGTTCCCGACGGCCCGCAGCGCGCCGTCGGGAGCGGTCGCGATCCACGCGCACAGCGTGCTCATCGGGCGCCGCCGCGGCGCGAGCGCGTTCGGGTGCCCCTCGATGAGGTAGGCGCCGCGAGCGAGGCGGTTGTTCATCACGACGCCGGTCCCGGGAACGGTGATGCCCGAGCCGAAGGTGAACGCGTTGGAGTGGATGAAGCTGACCGCGTTCAGGTCCGCGTCCACGACGACGAACGATGTCGTGTCACCGGCGCCTCGTAGCGGCGCCGTCAGGCCCGAGGCGCCGAGCGCGGCGCGTGCCGACTCGAGGACGCGCTCGTCGAGCAGGGTGCGCCACGCCTCCTGGTCGCTGCCGACGAGCGCGAACCGGTCCGCGAACGAGCGGATCGCGGCACGCGCCATCGTCGCGACGGCGCGTGCGCCGAGCAGGTCGGTCCGGGAGAGCTCGTCACCGCAGAGGCCGAGCTGCTGGGCGATCATGTAGCCGGGCGACGGGGGTGCGTTCACGTACACGTCGTGGCCCGCGTAGCGGGCGGTGACCGGCGGCGTGACCCGGGCGCGCTGCGCCGCCCACTCCTCGCCGGAGAACGGCGCCCCGAGCGCCCGGAGCCCCGAGACGAGCCGCTCGGCGAGCGCCCCGCGGTAGAAGGCGGCGGGATCGGCCGCGACCGCCTCGAGCGTCGACGCGAGGTCCGCCTGCACGAGCACCTCGCCCTCGCGCACGACCCGGCCCTCCGGGGCGAACACGGCCGAGCAGCCCGGGTCGTCCGCGAGCATCGACGCGCAGCCCGCGAGGTCGACCGCGTTCTTTCTGCTCAGCGCGACGCCGCGGCGGGCGAGGTCGATCGCGGGCGCGAAGAGCTCGCGCAGCGGTCGGGTCGCGCCGAGGTCCGCGAGGGCCTCGAGGGTCGACACGGCGCCGGGAACCGCGATCGACCACGGACCGGTGAGCGGCACCGCGTCGAGGCCGCGGTCCGAGAAGAACGAGAGGTCGGCACCGTCCGGCCCGAAGCCGCTCCCGTGGAGCGCCGAGATCGCGCCGGTGCGCCCGTCGCGCACGACGGCGAACGCGTCGCCGCCGATCCCGCACTGCGCGGGGAGCACGACCGCGGTGACGGCCGCCATCGCGAGTGCGGCGTCGAACGCGTTCCCTCCGTCATCGAGCACGCGGGCCCCTGCAGCGGTCGCGACCGGATGCGCGCTCGCGACCATGGAGCGGGCGCCGATCGCGCTCTGGCGGCGCGGCGCGGCGCCCGGCCACCGGCTCTGCTCGGCCGGAGCCCCACGGAGGATCTCGTCTGCTGGAATCGCCGCCTCCCGTGACCGACGTGGACGACGTGGACCGCCGTGCCCGGGAAGTCTCCGCGCCGTGGCCCGCTCGCGCCAATGGCGTTGTTGCACCAATCCCGAGCGTGATCTTCGACGAAGTGCCCAATCCCGGGCCGGCGTGCCGCCGGGCCCGGCCCCGCAGGGCGCCGGCCCGTGCCGCGGTCAGGGCGCCGCGGTCACGGCGCCGCGGAGGGAAGGGCGCCGGCGGGCTCTGACGAGGGCTCGGATCCCCGGAACGCGATCGCACCGATCGCGACGACGGCCGTGAGCGGCACGACCTGGAAGAAGGGCGCGACGAGCGGGGCTCGAAGCGCGGTGAGCGCACCGATGCACGCGCCACCGACGAGCGCGCAGAGGATCGCGACGCTGCGCGCGTACGTCGCGAACCGGTCGCGCCGAGCGATCGACGTGAGCACCGTCGTGAGCGTTCCGGTCAGGTAGGTCGTGGAGAGGCCGCTCACGCCGAAGCGCAGGACCGCCGAGCTCTGCACCCCGAGGCCGATGGCGTTGACCGCGATGAGCAGCGAGGTGACGCCGGCCGCCGGGCGGCCGCCCGTCGCCTCCCACGCGACGGCGAAGGTCGTGAGCACACCGAGCTCGACCGCGAGCGTTATCGTCACCCGCCTCGGCCAGACGTCCGGGTCGTGCTCGGCGGTGCCGGCGATGTGCGCACCTGCGAACCCCCCGGCGATGTACGCGAGGAAGGCAACGCCCGTGTGGAGCGCGAGCAGCATGCTGCCGCGTCCGACCGCGACGCCGAGGAGCACCATGTTCCCGGTCATGACGCTCGTGAACACGCCCCCGAGCTTCGTGAACCCGATCGCGTCGGTGACACCGGTGACGACCGTGAGGACGACGACGAGCACTGCGCGCAGCCGCACCGGTGCGACCGGGACGCGGCCCGCGACGGGTCCGACCTTCGCGGGAGGTGGGGGCGCGGGCGTCTGGCTGCCCTGGATCATCGCGCCATCGTGGACGGCCCGGTCGCGACCGGGCAATGCGCGTCATGCACAAAACACGGCTCGAGAAGTGGTCGCGCTGCACGATCAGCCGACGTCGCGATCCTGGACGGAGGCCGAGGGCGCACCGGGTCGAGGCGCGTGGGCGTGTGCGCACCGCACGGTCCGGGCGAGCGGGGGAGCCGACGCGTAGCGTGGTGCGATGGCTTCGAGGGTCATCACGCTCGGGCGGACGGACACCTGTGTGTCCTGCGGGGCCGCGCTCGCCGTGTCGAGCCGTGCGATGTGGGACGCGGACGCGCGCACGGCGACGTGCCTCGGGTGCGCGGGCGCCCGCGCCGGGTCGCGCGCCCGGCGCGGCGCGGGGGAGTCCACTCCCCCGGCGGGGGCGGGCTCCCGGCCGACGGGGGGCGGGGCCGGTGACTCGGCACGGCGCGAGTACGAGCGGCTCCACGATCGCCGCAGCTCGCAGATCGACGACCGGTTCGGGCGACTCGCCGGAGTCGTCAGGTTTCTCTTCGACGACCCCCAGTCGACCCGGGCGTGGTTGGTCGGCTCCGAGGGGGAGCGCCGTCTCGCGCGAAGCCTGGAGGCCAGGGTCGGGGACAGCGCCGTCCTGCTGCACGACCGCAGGATCCCGCGCTCTCGGGCGAACATCGACCACCTCGCGGTCGCGGCGTCGGGCGTCTGGGTCGTCGACGCGAAGGCGTACGCGGGGCGTGTCGAGCGGCGCGACAAGGGCGGGCTGTTCAACGTGGACGACCGCCTGTACGTCGGCGGTCGTGACCGGACGAGGCTCGTGGACGGCATGGCGCGACAGGTCGACGCGGTGCGCGGCGCGCTCGCCGGACTCGACGCACCCGTCCGGGCGGCGCTCTGCTTCGTGGACGCCGACTGGGGCCTGTTCGCGAGACCGTTCCGGTTGCGCGACGTCGTGGTCGCATCGGGCGCGCGGCTTGCCGAGTTGATCGGCGAGCCGGGACCGCTCACGCATGCCCGCGTTCTCGAGGTGGCCGACCGGCTCGCGGCCGCGCTCCCCCCGGCGGTCGGCGACCCCTGACGGGAAGCGTCGCGGTCGCCGGCCGTCACGAGCCCGCGCCGGGCGCGACGACGGGGCGGGCGGCCGGCGGTCGTGCCGGCCACCCGCCCCGCGGGTCATGCGTGTGCGCGGTCGAGGGCTAGCCCTCCTTGGCCACCACCGTGGCGAGGTTCGCCGGGCTGACCGTGCCGCGGAGCACGTTGTTCAGGTGCGAGTCGAAGCCGATCATCTGGAATCCGCTGAAGACGTTGTGGAACTTGTTGAAGTCGTCGTTTCCGGATGCCCCGTCGTAGTTGACCTTCTTGCCCCGCTTGATGAGCGCGACGCAGGTCTTGTACGTGCCGCAGGTCGTGCCCGGCGGGTTCGAGACCTTGAGCACGTCCTTCACCCAGACCTTCGGGTTCGTCGACTTCGCGTACGTCATCGCGAGCGCCGCGATCACGATCGAGTCGTACTCGTTGAAGGTCGTCGGGAGGATCGACGTCGTGCGCCACACCTGCTGGTAGTCCGCGAGGAAGTGGTTGTACGCGTTGTCCGCGGTCGACGGCGACGCGGGGAGCGCGGCGGTGAGCTCGGATGCCGCCGTGGGCCCGAACGACTTCGCGTACGTGCCCTGCGGCGCGCTCTGGAGGTCGTCACCGATCCACGGGATGTTCATGTACCCGAGCTGCTGGCCGTCGGAGAACAGCGTCGCCGCGGTCTGCGAGTCCATCGAGTCGAAGATGACCTTCGGACCGCCCGAGAACGCCTGGGTGAGCTCCGTGCTGTACGAAGACTGCCCGGGCGTGAGCGTGATGTCGTGCAGGACGGTCCCGCCGAGCGCCTTGAACGCCTTCTCGAGCGGCGGCACGAAGCCCTGGGAGTTCGCCGAGTTGTCGAACATGAGCGACGCGGTCTTCCAGCCGTGGTGGATCGCGTAGTACGCCATCGCGATGGCCTCGTTGGAGTCCGACGACGACGTGCGGAACACGTACGGGTACCGCATGTTGTCGAGCGTCGTGAGACCGCCGACCATGAAGTCCACGACGTTGTTCGGCTGGAACTGCTTGATCACCGCCTCGATCGTCGGGGAGAAGGGCCCCACGACCATCGTCGGGTGGCTGAGGAGCAGCTTGCGGAACGCGGGCAGCGCGTCGACCGAGTCGGCCGAGTCGTCGACGTACGCGCTCTTCAGCTTGTGGCCGAGCACGCCACCGTTCTGGTTGATCTCGTAGAGGCCGACCGCGACGCCGTGCGTGCCCCACTGCGAGAGCAGGGACTTCGTGCCCGTGAAGGGGAACATGCCGCCGATCACGAGCGGCGGCAGCTTCTTCGCGTGCGGAGCGCTCGCGGACGCGAGGCCGCCGCCCGCGACCGAGACCGCCGTCGCGAGCGCGAAGCCGAGCGCAGCTCCCCGCCGCCATCTTGCTTTCTTCATGCGTACTCCCCCTTTGTTGGTCCTACGTGTTCGCTGGCGGGCACTTCCCGCCGAGGCGATCTAGTGCGCGCCGGACCTTCCGAGGAAGATCGACGCGAGGTCGAGGTCGGCGATCTCGGCCGCCGGGCCGTGGACGTGGTTCGTGCCGGCCACGAAGATGTGAACGAAGTCGGAGTGCTTGAGCGCGCGCTCGACGTTCTGCTCGACCACGACGACCGCGGTGTTCAACTGCGAGATCCGAGCGATCTGGTTCCAGACGACGTCGGTGTACGCGGGCGAGAGGCCGGCCGTGGGCTCGTCGAGCATGATGACCGACGGGTCGACCATGAGGGCCCGCGCGATCGCGAGCAGGTTCTGCTGGCCGCCGGAGAGGAAGCCGGCCTTCTTCTCCGTCGCCTTTTCGAGGTCCGTGAAGATCGCGAGGATCTCGGCCATGCGCGCCTCCGGGTTCGCCCGGGATGCGAAGCCGCCGACCTCGAGGTTCTCGCGCACGGTGAGCCGCTTGAACACGTTGTCGTTCTGCGGCACGTAGACGAGCCCGTTGCGCGGGATGAGGTGGCCCGGCATGCGTGTGATGTCGACGTCGTCGACCGTGATCCGGCCCTTCGAGGGGCGGAGGATCCCGACGAGCGTCTTCGCGAACGTGGACTTGCCCGCGCCGTTCGGGCCGATGATCGTCGTGACGTTCCCGCGCTCCGCGGTGAGGTCGATGTCGCTGATGATCGTCGTGCGGCCGTATCCGGCCGAGACGCCGTCAGCCGTGAGTGCTGGCATTGATCACCTCACCTAGGTAGGCCTGGACGACTTCTTCGTTCTCGCGCAGGTCGCTGAGCTTGCCGGTCGCGAGCGTCCGGCCCTCGGCGAGGACGATCACGTGGTCGCAGATCCGCTCGACGACGTTCAGGTTGTGCTCGATCATGAGCACCGTCACCCCGGCGGCCTTGAGGTCGAGGATGTAGCCGCCGATCCGCTCGATGAGCGCCGGGTTCACACCCGCCATCGGCTCGTCGAGCAGGAGGACCTTCGGCGACGCCATGACCGCGCGCGAGATCTCGAGCAGCTTCTTCTGCCCGCCGGAGAGATCGCTCGCCCGGTTGTCCCGGAGGTGGAACAGCCCGTAGGTCTCGAGGATGTCGAGCGCGCGCGCGACGTTCTCGCGCTCCTGGCGCCGGACGGCGGACGGGCGGAAGAACACGTTGACCATCGACTCGCCGGCCTGGTCCGGGGCGGCGACGAGCAGGTTCTCGAGCACGGTGAGGCCGCCGAGCTCGCGAGAGAGTTGGAAGGTGCGCATGAGCCCGAGACGGGCGATGCGGTAGCTCGGCCAGTTCGTCACGTCGGTCCCGCCGATGTGCTCGGTGCCGCTGTCGCAGGTCATCGAGCCGGACAAGATGTTCACGACCGTCGTCTTGCCGGCGCCGTTCGGGCCGATGAGCGCCGTGATGAGCCCTTCGGGCACGTCGAAGGTCGCGCCGTTCACCGCGCGCACTCCCTGGAACGCCTTGGTGATGCCGTCGCAGGAGAGCGCGAAGCGGGTCTCGTCGGACCCGCCGGCCGGCGTCGTGGTGCGGTCGGTCGTCACTTCTCCCCCTGCGCGTCGGCGGTCGCGATCTCGACGGGAACCGGTCTGGCCGGCGCCCCCCCCGGCGCCTCACCGCGCCCCGCCACGAGGTTCGCGGGTGCGCCGAGGCTGAGCGCGCGGCGGACCCGTTCCGGCACGATCCCCTGTGGTCGGAACCAGAGCATCGCCATGAGCAGGATGCCGATGAGGACCGAGTCGAAGTACTCGATGAGTCCCGGGTGACCCGGAATCGCCGGGAGGAACGCGGGCAGGTGGATGAGCAGCGTCTCGACGACGAGCGACCCGACGAGCATCCCGACGTTGTTGCCGACACCGCCCACGATGAGCACGGCGAACACGACGAACGTCTCGCCCGGCAGCCACGCGGTCGGGTTGAATGATCCGGAGAACTGGATGATGAGGCCGCCACCGACGCCGGCGTAGAACGAGCCGATGAGCATCGACTTCAGTTGGTTGCGGAACACGTCCTTGCCGAGCGCGGCCGCGACGACCTCGTCGTCGCGGATCGCCCGGAACGTCCGTCCCTGCGGGGAGCGGGTGATCCGGCTCATGACCCACCACAAGAGCGCAGCGATGACGCCGGTGACCGCGGCGAAGAACGGGATGAACGAGTTCGTCGTGAGCTTGAGCACGCCGGCGAACGGCTCGGGGACGTTGTAGAGGCCGTCTGCGCCATTGAACAGCGGTACGAAGTTGTTGCAGATGTCGTAGAGCACGAGCGACAGCGAGATGAGGACCATCGCGAGGTAGTCGGTGCGAAGGCGCCGGAGCGAGATGAGCGCGACGACCACCGCGAGGCCGCACGACGCGAGTCCCCCGAGGAGGAGGTTGACCGGGAACGGCAGCCCGAGCCCGAGGATGTAGTGCTGGCCGGTCCCGACGGAGCTCGGGAGGGCGAGCGCCCCGGTCACGTAGGAGCCGACGGCGACGAAGCCGATGTAGGCGAAGTTCAAGATCCCGGTCTCGCCGTACTGGATGTTCAGCCCCATGGCGAGGATGAAGTAGTCGAACAGGAAGAAGACGAGGGTGAAGACGTAGTACCAGATGTTCGACATGGCGCTAGGCCTTTCCGGGACGTGCGAACAGGCCGGCAGGCCGAACGAGGAGCGTGAGGATGAGGATGACGAACGCCGTGTCGAGCTTGTACGCGGGGTTGATGAACGCGGCGGAGATCTCGGTGGCGAGGCCGATGAGCACGGCTCCGGCCATCGCCCCGTAGATGCTCCCGACACCGCCGACGATCACCGCGGCGAAGATCACGAACAGGAACAGCTCGCCCGACGCAGGTGTGAGGTTGCCCTCGGTGATGCCGAGCACGGCGCCGGCGAGGCCGGCGAGCGTCCCCGAGAGGAACCAGGTGATCGTCGTGATGCGCTTCGTGTCGATCCCGCTCGTCATCGCGAGGGTCGTGTTGTCCGACATCGCGCGCATCGACTTGCCGAGCCGGGTGGTCTTCAGCATCGCGTGGACGCCGAGCATCAGCACGATCGCGATCGCCATGACGATGAGCTGGTACTTCGTCAGCAGCAGCGGGCCGATGTGCAGCGCCCGGTCGATCGGCATCTGGAAGAACCGGACGTCTGCGCCCCAGATCGAGTACTCGATGTTCAACAGCACGAGCGAGAGGCCGAACGTGACGATCAACACGTAGAAGGACTTGCTGAACCGTCTCGCGAACGGGCTGAGTATCAGCCGGTTCAAGATGACGGCGAGGACGCCGATCGCGAGCGAGCCGGCGACGAGGGCCACCCAGATGTTCCAGTGGAGGACCTCGTTGTTCAGCACGTAGGTGATGAACGCGCCGAGCGCCATGAAGTCGCCGTAGGCGAAGTTGATGTAGTTCGTGATGCCGAACTGGAGGCTCAGTCCGACCGCCGAGATCGCGAGCACCGACGCGGTGACCAAGCCGAACCCGACCGACAGCCAGAAAAGCTGCACCTTCCCCCCTCTTCAGTGCGTCGCGCCGCGGCGCGGGCCGAGACCCGCGGTGGCGGCGGCGTGCGTCGGCGCAGAACGTAGCGACCGTCCCGGGCACACCCAAGATTGGGAGCGTTTCGCCAGGGTTTCGCGCACAAGAGGGCGTTCTGCGCATTGTGCTCACGCCCGCTGGAGCCTGCGTGCGCGGGGGCTATGATTCGCGCCAGCGGCGGCGCACGGACGGGCAGGGGCGTCCGGGGCCCGCCGGCCGCTGCCGGTGCGGAGAGCGGCTCCACGGGTCCGGGGGGTTCCGAGCGTGCGTCGTGTCGTCGGGCGTCGAAGTCTCTCGGCGCAGGTCCTGGCAATCCAGACGGCCGTGCTCGTGATCACGCTCGCTGCAGGGTTCCTGCTCGCGATCTGGTACCAGCACGGCCAGCTCGACCGGCAGTACGAGCAGCGGGCGCTGAGCGTGGCCGAGACCGTCGCGTCGACGACCTCGCTCGACCGCGCGGTCGCGGCGCACGACCCGGGCGGCGCCGTCCAGGCGATGGCGGAGAAGATCTGGCACGCGACGGGCGTGAGCTACGTCGTCGTCACGAACGCGAAGGGCATCCGCTACTCGCACCCGGACGCGGCGCTGATCGGCCAGCCCGTCTACAACGACCCGGAGCCGGTCGCGTCCGAGCCCTTCCGGACCGGCCGGCCGTGGGTCGGCATCCAGACCGGCACGCTCGGCGCGACGGCGCGCGGCAAGGCCCCGATCTTCTTCCCGGCCGGCCACCTCATCGGCGAGGTGTCGGTCGGCATCCCGGTCGCGCAGGTCCAGGACTACTTCGCGAGCGAGATCCCGTCCATCGCCGCGTACATGCTCGCGGCGCTCGCCCTCGGAACGGCGCTCTCCCTCCTGCTCACCCGGCGCCTGAAGCGTCAGACGCTCGGGCTCGAGCTCGACGAGATCGCCGGGATGTTCCAGGAGCGCGAGGCGATGCTGCACGGCATCCGCGAGGGGGTCCTCGGGCTCGACACCCGCAACCGCGTCCTGCTCGCGAACGACGAGGCCCGCGCGATGCTCGAGCTCCCGCAGGACTACGCGGGCAGGCCGCTCGCGGACCTGCTCGCGCCGGGTCGCCTCACGGACGTGATCACGGGGCGCCAGGGCGGAGCGGACCAGCTCATCGTCGTCGGGCACCGCGTCGTCGTGGCGAACCGCATGCCCATCGAGGCGCCGCACCGCGGGCATCTCGGCTGGGTCGTCACCTTCCAGGACCGCACGGAGCCCGAGGGGCTCATGCGCGAGCTCGACGCGGTCCTCGGCCTCACCGAGGCGCTCCGGGCGCAGTCGCACGAGTTCTCGAACCGTCTCCACACGCTCGTCGGCCTCGTCGAGCTCGGGCGCTACGACGAGGCGATCGCGTTCGTGACCGACGTCTCGACCTCGCGCAACGAGCTCGCCGATCGCCTGCTCGCCATGCTCGTCGACCCGATGGTCGTCGCGCTGCTCCTCGCGAAGACGTCCGTCGCGCTCGAGCGCGGCGTCGAGCTCCGGGTGACCGCCGAGCGCGGCCTCGCGGGCGAGCTCGTCGAGGTCGGCGACCTGCTGACCGTGCTCGGGAACCTCGTCGACAACGCGATCGACGCGGCGGCGCTCGGCGACGCGCAGCGCTGGGTCGAGGTGGAGTTCTCCGCCATGGACTCGGACCTGCTGCTTCGCGTGAGCGACTCAGGTCCGGGCATCGTCGAGGTGGCCCGTGAGTCGATCTTCGTCGACGGCTGGACGACGAAGGACTCGAGGACGGGCGCCCGCCGGGGGCTCGGGCTCGCGCTGGTGCGCCAGATCGTGGAGCGCCGCGGCGGCTTCGTCGAGGTCGGCAACCGCGAGGGCGCGGTGTTCTCCGTGCTGCTGCCGGGGAGCGTGCGCGCGGGCGCGGGGCTGCCCCGATGATCCGGACCCTCGTGGTCGACGACGACTTCCGGGTCGCGTCGATCCACGCCGCGTACGTCGAGAAGGTGCCGGGGTTCGTCGTCGTCGGCCAGGCGCACTCGGCCGAGTCGCTCGTGAGCCGGATCGGCCCGCTCCAGCCGGACCTCATCCTCCTCGACCTCTACCTGCCAGACCACCACGGGCTCGAGGTGCTGAAGCGCCTCCGCCAGCCCGCGTTCGCGGGGAACGACCTCGACGTCATCGTGATCACCGCCGCGAGCGACCCGACCAGCGTGCGCTCCGCGATGCAGTGTGGTGCGATCCACTACCTGCTGAAGCCCTTCGGCTTCCCCGCGCTCCACGACAAGCTCGTCGCGTACCGGGAGATGCGCCGCCAGCTCCAGGTGCTCCGCCAGGCAGACCAGTCGAGCGTCGACCGTCTGTACGCGGCGCTGTCCGGCGTCCCGGGCGCGGCGGCGGGCAAGTCGCACTCGACGCACACGCTCGACGCGATCGCGGAGCTGCTCGCGCACGAGCCCGGGGACCTCTCGGCGAGTGACGTCGCGACGAGCCTGGGCGTCAGCCGTGCGACCGCGCAGCGGTACCTGGCCCAGCTCGAGGCGTCCGGCCGGGTGACGTTGACGCTCCGCTACGGGTCGACCGGCCGCCCGGAGCACCGCTACCGCTACCAGTGGAGCGAGTCCGCCGCGGCGGAGTAGGACGTGGCGCCACCGCGCCGGCCGGCCCCGCTCGTCGCACCGGCCCCGCTCCCCCGCTCGGCTCCCCGCTCCCCCGCGACCGGGTTCGGCTCCCCCGTCGAGGCTGTGGTGCGGCCGCCTGCGCCCGCGACCCCGCGTCAGCCCGCGCGGCCGCCGCCCTACACGCGGTAGCGGCCCGCGAGCGCAGCGAGCTTGCTCGACAGTCCGTCGAGGTTCTCCGCGGCCGACCGCGACTGGCGCGCACCGGCCACGAAGTGGCCGGTGCCGGAGTTGATGTCCTTCATCGCGCTCGCGATCTCGGTCATGCCCGTGCTCTGCTCCTGGACCGACGCCGCGATGTCCTCCGCGGTCTCGAAGGCCGCGCGGATCGTGTCCGACAGGCTGCGGATGCCGTCCCCGGCGCGCTCGGCGAGCTCGAGGCCGTGCGCGACGACCTCCTTGCCCTGCTCGCCCGCGCGCACGGCGGCCTCGGTGGCCGCGTGGATGTCCGCGAGGATCGACTCGACCTGCGCGGTCGCGGCCTTCGACTGTGCGGCGAGGTGGCCGACCTCCTCGGCGACGACCGCGAAACCCCGACCGTGCTCGCCGGCCCGGGCCGCCTCGATGCTCGCGTTGAGCGCGAGGAGCTTGGAGTGGTCCGCGAGACCGTTCACGGTGGCGGTGATCTCGCCGATCTGCTTCGTCCGCTCCGACAGCGTCGTGATGTCGCTCGCGATCGCGTCGACGCGTGTGCGGATGTCCTCCATGGCTTCCACGATGGCAGCGACCGCGCCCGACCCCTCGGCGCTCACCTGCAGCGAGTCGCGTGCGCGGCGCGCGACCTCGGCCGCCTTCCCGGCGATCGAGTCGGCCGCGACGCCGAGCTGGTCGACGGTCGCGGACGCCTGCTCGATGGCGGCGGACTGCTGGCCCGCCCGCTCGGTGTGGTCGCTCACCGCGGCCAGGATGTCCGCGGTGGACGAACCCATCTCGACGACGCCGGTCTTGATCTCCCCGGAGATCTCCGCGAGCCCGGCGACCATCCGGTTCAAGCTCTCCGCGAGCTCCTGGAGCTCGGCGCTGCCGTCCGCGGCGAGGGTCGCGGTGAGGTCGCCGTCGGCGACGCGCGCCGCGAACTCCGAGTACGCGCGCACGGTGCCCTGGAGCGCCTCGCGCGACGCGAGCTCCGCGGCCGCGGCGGCGCTGACCTCCCGCTGGCGCTCGTTCAGCTCGCCGACCGTCTCCTGGAGCGCCTCGCGAGAGGCCTGCTCGCCGGCTGCGGCGGCGGCGAGCTGCTCTTGTCGGTCCCGCAGCTCCTGGTGGCGCTCCTCGGTGAGGGCCTGGAGGCGGCGGAGCGCGAGGCCGAAGCGCACGCCCGCGGCGAGCAGCGCGAGCGCCGCGAACACGGTCGCGGCCCGGCTCACGTGGTGGAGGGAGTCGACGAACAGCACCGCGATGCCGAGCGCTCCTGCGACGGCGGGCACCGAGAAGCCGTTCGTCGTGTCCGTCTGCGGCGCGTCCGTGACGCTCTCCGCGAGCCAGATCGCCGACGCGATGAGGAACAGCGAGACGGGCCACGCCATCGAGTTCAGGAATGCGCCCAGGTGGGTCGCGACCGCGCTCGGGTAGAGCGCGACGATGTCACCCGACGCGTTCGAGACGCACGCGGCCGCGATGAGGTACCAGCGCGCACGCTCGCCGCGCGGCAGGATCCGTATCGGGATCGTCGCGAGGAACAAGAGGAGCAGGTCCCCGATCGGGTAGATCACGTTGACCGCGGTCGACTCCGTCCCCGCCCCGCTCGTCGTGACGATCGCGTTGAACGCGAAGGTCGTGAAGAGCGCACCGGTCACGAGGCAGGCGACGAGCCCGTCGAGGTAGTTCGCGACCGTGAACCGGCGGACGTCGCGGCGCATGAGGGTCATCGCGCCGATGTACGCGAGCGGGAAGAAGCCGAACCACAGCACGTTCGCGGTCGACAGCGTGGCTGGCGTCGCGCCGTGCAGGGTCTCCGTCGTCATCGCGAAGTCGCCCGCGGCCCACGAGCACATCCCGATCCCGAGCCAGAGGCCGAAGGAGCGGTCCCGCCGGTTCGTGAGGCCGCGCGTGACGACGAGCACTCCGCCGGCGAGCTCGAACGACGCCACGCCCCAGCCGTCGACGAGCGTGATCGAGTCGCCCGTCGGCCGCACGAGGAGCGAGATCGCGTACCCCGCGAGCACGAGCGCGAGCAGCGTGAAGACCGTCTTCACGGCGGGGCTCGCGGGTGTGCGTCGCCGCGTCCCGTCGGCGCCGGGCCCCCACGGTTCGTCGTGCGCGGCCACCGGGGCGGCGCTCGTCGCGCCCGTCGGTCCGTACCCGTGCGCCGGGGCGACGACGAGCGCCGGTGGGCTCTCGTCGAGACTCGTAGCCATGGCCGTCCCCCCTGCGTCGCGCGGTCGGTGCACTCGTCGCGACAACACAACGGCGCGACCACGGTGGTCTTTGAGGTCGGCGCGCTACTCGACGAGCGCGAGGGCCTGAGACTCCTCGGCGAGCTCCACGGCGAGGTCCTCGGCGAGCTCGTCCCGGCGCACCTCTGGCGCGCGGCGCGACGGCCGGATCGCGACGAACGCGACGAGGAGCGCGACGGCCGCGATGCCCGCCCCGGCGACGAACGCGTCGGACCGGCCGTGCGCGATCGCCACGCTGCTCAGCGCCGCGACCCCGAGCGCCGCGCCCGTCTGCTGCATCGTCTGGAGCATGCCCGAGGCGGCTCCGGAGTCGTCGCGGGGCACCCCGGCGAGGATCGTGACGCTGAGGGGGAGGAAGCACGACCCCGCTCCGAGGCCGAACAGCACCATCGGGCCGAGGATGCTCACGACGTAGCCCTGAGCGGGCGTCGCGCGCGAGATCCACAGGCTCGCGCCGGCGAGCACGACGAGGCCGACGAGGACGATCGGACGTGCGCCGACCCGGGCCACGAGGCGCGGGGTGACCCGCGAGCTCGCGAAGATGATCGCGGTCATGGGCAGGAAGGCGAGGCCCGTCCGGAGCGCGCTGTAGCCGAGGTCGCCCTCGAGGTACTGGCTCACGAAGAAGAAGACCCCGTACATGAGGGCGGGGACGAGCAGGATGTCCAGGTACGCGGCGCCGCGCACCCGGTTCCGGAGCAGGCGCAGCGGCATGAGCGGCTGCGACCGGCGCTGCTCGACGACGACGAACGCGGCGAGGAGCGCCGCGCCGGCGGCGAACGACGCGACCGTGCCCTGCGTGCCCGCGCGCTCCGCGAGGCGGATGAACGCGTAGATGACACCGGCGAGCCCGGACGTGACGAGCGCGGCGCCCGCGACGTCGAGTCGGCCGCCGTTGCGCGGTGGCTCGGGGACGAAGCGGGGCGCGAGCAGCAGCACCGCGATGCCGATCGGCACGTTGATGAACAGGACCCATCGCCACGACACCCACGACGTGAGCGCACCGCCGAGCACGAGGCCGAGGGATCCGCCGGCGGCGGACACCGCGGTGAAGATCCCGAGCGCGCGGTTGCGCGCCGGTCCCTCGGCGAACGTCGCGCTGATGAGGCTGAGGGTGCTCGGCGAGGCGAGGGCCGCGCCGACGCCCTGGACGGCGCGGGTCGCGAGCAGCCAGGTCGGGGAGGTCGCGAAGCCGCCCAGCAGGGAGGCGAGCGTGAAGATCGCGAGGCCCGTCGTGAGCATCCTGCGCCGGCCGAAGACGTCGCCCGCACGGCCGCCGAGGAGCAGCAGGCCGCCGAAGGCGAGGCTGTACGCGTCGATGACCCAGGACAGGTCCGCCCTGGTGAAGTGGAGCGAGCGCTGGATGGGCACGAGCGCGATGTTCACGACGGTCGCGTCGAGCACGACCATGAGCTGGCAGGTCACGATGACCGCGAGGGCGATCTCGGAGCGCGCGAGGGCGATCTCGGAGCGCGCGGGGGCGCGAGAGGTGGAGGGCAAGCTGCTCCTTCGTACGGGGCGGGACGGCGGTGGCGACGTCCGGCGCGCGATGGGGACCGCGCCCGTCGTGTCGGGCGGCCCGAGCGTCTAAGCTGAGGACACCTCCGCTTACTATACGGAGTGAGCCTCCGCTTTGCAAGCGCGCCGCCGGCTCGGGCGTCCGGCCCGGCCGCTGCGGCCGCCGTCCTGCGAGACGGTCCCCCAGCAGGGGCCCGTGGGCCCGGTCCCTGGCGCCCCGGGTCCGCGGATCGCGGGTGGTTTCAGCGGAGCGAGGCGATCGCCTCGTTGAAGAGCTTCGAGGGCCGCATGACGGCCTCGGTCGTCGCCGCGTCGGGGTGGTAGTAGCCGCCGATGTCGGCGGGGGAGCCCTGGACCGAGCCCAGCTCCTCGACAATCGCGCCCTCGTCCGTCGACAGCGTGAGCGCGAGCGGGGCGAACGCCTCCGCGAGGCCCGCGTCGACGCGCTGCGCGGCGAGCTCGCGCGCCCAGTAGAGCGCGAGGTAGAAGTGGCTGCCACGGTTGTCGATGCCGCCGACGCGCCGGCTCGGCGCCCGGTCCTCGAACAGCCACGTGCCCGTCGCGCGGTCCAGGGTGTCCGCGAGGACCTGCGCGCGCGCGTTGCCCGTGTGCTGGGCGAGGTGCTCGAGGCTCGCGGCGAGCGCGAGGAACTCGCCGAGGCTGTCCCAGCGCAGGTAGTTCTGCTCGAGCAGCTGCTGGACGTGCTTCGGCGCGGAGCCGCCGGCGCCCGTCTCGAACATGCCGCCTCCCGCGAGCAGCGGCACGACCGACAGCATCTTCGCGCTTGTCCCGAGCTCCATGATCGGGAACAGGTCCGTGAGGTAGTCGCGAAGCACGTTCCCCGTCACCGAGATCGTGTTCTCGCCGCGGCGGATCCGCTCGAGCGAGTACGCGGTCGCCTGCTCGGGCGCCATGATCGAGATCTCGAGCCCGTCCGTGTCGAGCTCGCCGAGGCGGGCGCGGACCTTCTCGATGACCTTCGCGTCGTGGGCCCGGCTCTCGTCGAGCCAGAAGACCGCGGGATCGCCGGTCGCGCGCGCGCGGCTCACGGCGAGCTTCACCCACTCGCGTACCGGGACGTCCTTCGTCTGGCACATGCGGAAGATGTCGCCGGCCGCGGCCGGCAGCTCGAGCAGGACGTCGCCCGCGGCGCCGACGACCCGGACCGTGCCCGGTGCCTGGATCTCGAAGGTCTTGTCGTGGCTGCCGTACTCCTCGGCCGCCTGGGCCATGAGGCCGACGTTCGGCACGGAGCCCATCGTCGCGGGATCGTAGGCGCCGTGCGCGCGGCAGTCGTCGATCGCGACCTGGTAGACGTCCGCGTAGCTGCTATCCGGGATGACCGCGAGCACGTCGGACTCGCTCCCGTCCGGGCCCCACATGTGGCCGGAGGTCCGGATCATCGCCGGCATGGAGGCGTCGACGATGACGTCGCTCGGGACGTGCAGGTTCGTGATGCCCCGGTCGGAGTCGACCATCGCGAGCCGCGGACCCGCGGCGAGCTCCGCGTCGAACGACGCGCGGATCTCCGCGCCGTTTGGAAGCGACGCGAGGCCGCCGAAGATCGCGCCGAGACCGTCGTTCGCGCTGAGCCCAGCGGACGCGAGCGCGTCCCCGTGGCGGGCGAAGGTCTCCGGGAAGAACGCGCGGACCGCGTGGCCGAAGATGAGCGGGTCGGACACCTTCATCATCGTGGCCTTGAGGTGGACAGAGAACAGCACGTCGTCGGCTTTCGCGCGGGCGATCTGTGCCGCGAGGAAGGCCTGCAGGGGCGCGACCCGCATGAGCGACGCGTCGACGATCTCGCCCGGGAGCACCGGGACGGACTCGCGGAGCACGGTCGTCGTCCCGTCCGCGCGCGCGAGCTCGATCCGCAGCGTGTCCGCGTGCTCGAGCACCGCGGAGCGCTCGGTCGAGCGGAAGTCGTCGGCGGTCATGTGCGCGACGTTCGTGCGGGAGTCGGGCGACCAGGGGCCCATGCGGTGCGGGTGGGCGCGCGCGTAGCTCTTCACCGACGCGGGCGCGCGCCGGTCAGAGTTCCCCTGGCGGAGCACCGGGTTCACCGCGCTCCCGAGGACCTTGTCGTAGCGGGCGCGGACGTCGCGCTCCTCGTCCGAGCCGGGGTCGTCCGGGTAGTCGGGGAGTGCGTAGCCCTGCAGCTTGAGCTCGGCGATCGCGGCCTTGAGCTGGGGGACCGACGCGGAGATGTTCGGGAGCTTGATGATGTTCGCCTCGGGGGAGTTCGCGAGCTCGCCGAGCTCCGCGAGGTCGTCCGGCACGCGCTGGCCCTCGTCGAGGCGGTCCGCGAAGCCGGCGATGATCCGGCCCGCGAGCGAGATGTCGCGGGTCTCCACGCGGACGCCGGCCGTCGCGGCGTACGCGCGGACGACCGGGAGCAGCGAGTAGGTCGCGAGCGCGGGGGCCTCGTCCGTGAGCGTGTAGATGATGCTGTGGTCGGTCACCGGGACCCGCCTCTCGTCGACAACTGTCGCGTCACGGTATCTAGCTCCTGTTTCGCGTCCGCGCCAATCCCGCTCGCACCTGCCGGGCGCCGCCCGGCCGCGGGCGTCGCGCTCCGGGCGCCCGGCCCGGCTACTGCCAGTACGCGTCGAGGTCGAGCGCCGCGACGATCGCCGCGCGGCGCGGGGCGAGGCTCGCAGCCGGCGTCGCGGTCCCCGCCGGCGTGTCGAGCCGGCGAGGCGCCGCCTCGTCGTGGACGTGGAGGAGCGCGAGGAGCGCTCTGTCGACGAAGCGGCTCGGCTGCGCGAAGCCGTGGCGGTCGTCCGCGCCGCGCCGCTGGTACGGCATGCGCATCGGGGAGTACAGGTGCAGCGCGTCCCTCGCCCGGGTGAGCGCGACGTAGAAGAGCCGCTGCTCCTCGGCGAGACCGTCGGGCGAGCGGAGCGCCATGTCCGACGGGAACGCGCCGTCGACGAGGTGGGGCAGGTGCACGGCCCGCCACTCGAGGCCCTTCGCGGAGTGGATCGTCGAGACGACGACGTAGTCCTCGTCGAGGTGCGGTGGTCCGGCCACGTCCGAGCTCGACGACGGCGGGTCGAGCGTGAGCCCCGCGAGGAAGCCCGCGAGGTCGTCGCTCGCGCGCGCGGCCGCCGCGAGGCGCTCGAGGTCCGCGAGGCGCGGCGGCGCGTCGGCGTAGCGCGCGGACACGAGCGGACGGAGAAGCTCGAGCAGCGCGTCGGTGCGCGCGGCCGGAGTCGCGCCGGCCCGCGCGCGTAGCAGGCCGACCATGGTCCCGGTGAGCGCGACGCGTGACGCCGCGGGTGCGGCGGCGACCGTCTCGGCCCAGTCGTCCGCCCCGGCCGGTCGCTCGGGCGGGAGCGTCGCGAGGAGCCGGCGCGCCCGGGCCGGTCCGATCCCCTCGTGGAGGCGGAGCAGGCGGAACCACGCGACGTCGTCCGCCTGGTTCGCGAGCAGGCGCGCGGTCGCGACGAAGTCCTTCACGTGGGCGGTCTCGAGGAAGCGCAGGCCGCCGAACTTCCGGTAGGGCACGCGGCGCGCCGTGAGCTCGAGCTCGACGAGGTCGCCGTGGTGGGCGGAGCGGACGAGCACGGCCTGCTCGCGAAGCGGCGTGCCGCGCTCGTGGAGCTCGAGGATCGACGCGACGACGGCGCGCGCCTCCGACGCCGCGTCGTGGCAGCGCGTGAACGTCGGGCGGGCGCCGCCCTCGCGGCACGCGCGGAGCACGAGGCGGCGGACGTCCGCCCCGGTCGCGCCCGCGGCCGCGACGGGGCGCGCGCGGTTCGCGACGTCGAGGATCGGCTGGACGGAGCGGAAGTTCCGTTCGAGGTGGACGACGGCCGCGCCGGGCAGCGCGACGACGAGCTCGTGCAGGTGCGCGGGGCTCGCGCCGCGAAAGCCGTAGACGGCCTGGGCGTCGTCCCCGACGACCGTGAGGCCGCGGCCGTCGGGGCGCAGGCCCCGGACGATGTCGACCTGGATCGCGTTCACGTCCTGGTACTCGTCGACGAGCACGTGGTCGAACATCGCCGCGAGCTCCACGCCGATCGCCTCGTCCGCGAGCGCGGCGCGCAGGTAGAGCAGGAGGTCGTCGAAGTCGAGCTGGCAGCGCTCGCGCTTGCGCTCGACGAACGCGCGGCACAGCGCGCGGATCGCCTCGACGTGCGGCTCGCACCACGGGAAGTCGGACGCGACGACCTCCGCGACCGTGCGTTTCGTGTTCACGCAGCGCGAGTACAGCTCGACGAGCGTCGACGGCTTCGGCAGGCGCGTCTCGGTCCCGGTGAGCCCGTGCTCGTCGCGCAGCAGGTCCATGACGTCGGTCGCGTCGGCGGGGTCGAGGACGGAGAACCCGTCCGCGAGCCCGAGCGGCTGGGCCCACGCGCACAGGAGCTGGTGGGCGACCGCGTGGAACGTCCCGCCACGAAGGCGACGTCCGAGCTCCGGCCGCGCCGCGAGTGCTGCGGCGCGGGCGAGCATGTCGTCCGCGGCGCGCCGTGTGAAGGTGAGCAGCAGGATTCGCTCGGGAGCGACCCCCCGCTCGAGCAGCCGTGCGACCCGCGCGGTCAGGGTCCGCGTCTTGCCGGTCCCGGCGCCCGCGACGACGACGAGCGGGGTGTCCGCGTGCGTGACGGCGGCGAGCTGGGCGTCGTCGAGGCCCTCGTCCCACGCCGTGACGAACATATGTTCGTCAGGCTACCGCACGGGCGGCCGGTCCGCCCGCGCGGCGCCGGCGACCGGTCCGTGGGCGGCGCCCGTCACCGGCCCCGCGCCGTGGGCGGCGCCCGTCACCGGCCCCGCGCCGTGGGCGGCGCCCGTCACCGGCTGCGCGGCGCGGCCCAGCCTTCGACGCCGAGCAGCACCCGCTTCGCGTCGATGCCCCCGCCGTAGCCGCCGATTCCGTCGCTCGCCACGACGCGGTGGCACGGGACGACGATCGGGACCGGGTTGCGGCCGTTCGCCTGGCCGACCGCCCGGTAGCCCGTCGGCCTGCCCATCCGGCGCGCGAGCTCGCCGTAGGTGATGGCCGTCCCGTAGGGGATCCGGGCGAGCTCGGCCCACACGGCGCGTTGGAACGCGGTGCCGGCGAGCTTCGTCCGGAGCTCGAACGCCTTCCGCTCGCCGGCGAAGTACTCGGCGAGCTGCGCGCCCGCGTCGACGAGCACAGGAGGGACGTCGCGCGAGTCCCGCAGCGTCGCCCGCTCCGGGGAGGGGAGCAGGAGCGACGTGAGCGCCTCGCCGTCGCTCCCGAGAACGAGCGCGCCGATCGGCGACGGGACGGTCATCGTGTAGGTGTCGGGCGTCATGCAGCTCGTCCTCTCCGTGTGGTGTCGCGCGCGGGGGTGCGCCCCGCGCCGCCGCTCCTGGCGCCGGCCGCGCGGCGTGCCGGACCGGGCGGGTGCGCCGTCCAGAGGTAGGCCGTCGCGTAGCTTCGCCACGGCCGCCACGGCCGGGCGATCGCCGCGGGGTCGCCCGTGGCGCCGAGCGAGCGGAGCGCGCTCTCGACCCCGAGGTCGGTCGCGAGGAATGCGTCCGGGTCGCGAAGGGCGCGCATCGCGACGTACTCCGCGGTCCAGGCACCGACGCCCGGCAGCGCACGCAGCGCGACGCGCAGCGCGTCCGGATCCGAGCCGGGGTCGATCACGAGGTCGCCGTCGACGGTGGCTCGTGCGAGGGACGCGAGCGCGGTCCGGCGCGGTGCCGGCATCGCGAACGCCCCGGGCTCGCGCTCCACGGACGCGAGGAGCTCGGCCGGCGTGGGGAACAGGTCGCGGATCGCGCCGTCGGCCGCGGCGAGCGCGCCACCCGCCGCGTCGACGATGCGCCGCGCGACCGTCCGCGCGCCGCCGACCGACACCTGCTGCCCGACGATCGCGCGCACTGCGAGCTCGAAGCCGTCGACCGCGCCGACGACGCGCAGACCGGGACGCGAGCGGACGAGCTCGCCGATGAGGGGGTCGCCCGCGAGCGCCTCGTGGATCGCGACCGGGTCGGCGTCGAGGTCGAGCAGCTGCCGGCAGCGGGAGACCGCGCTCGTGAGGTCACGCAGGTCCGCGAGCGAGATGTCCGCGGCGACCACGGACCGGCCGCGATCGTCCACGACCGCGGCGAGCGCGACGACACCGGGCCCGTGCGGGAGGTGCAGGCTGCGCCGGTAGGTGCCGTCCGTGTACTCCTCGACGCCCGGGATCGCGCGCGCGCCGAGGAACTCGAGCAGCGGCGCCGCGCCGAACGGCTCGCGCACGGGCAGACGGAGGCGGACCCGCTGCGGCGTCCCGCCCGCGTGCCCAGGGCCCGCCGCCGCTCCCTCGCGCGCGCGCGGCGCACGAGCGCGCAGCCCGCTCGGCGTGTCGGCGAAGACCTCCCGGATCGTGTCGTTGAACTGGCGGACGCTCGAGAACCCCGCGGCGAACGCGACGTCCGCCGCGGCGAGGTCCGTGCGCTCGAGCAGGACGCGCGCGGTCTGGCTCCGCTGGGCGCGGGCGATCGCGAGCGGTCCCGCGCCGAGCTCTGCGGTCACGAGCCGGTTCAGCTGACGCACGCCGTAGCCGAGTCGCCGCGCGAGGCCGGCGACGCCCTCACGGTCGACGACCCCGTCGCGCACGAGCCGCATCGCGCGCGCGACGACGTCGGCGCGCACGTTCCACTCCGGCGATCCCGGCGCCGCGTCGGGCCGGCACCGGCGGCACGCGCGGTACCCGGCGAGCTGGGCGGCCGCAGCGCTCGGGTAGAAGCGCGTGTGCTCGCGCTTCGGCGTGCGGGCCGGGCAGCTCGGCCTGCAGTAGATGCCGGTCGAGGTCACCGCCACGATGAACCACCCGTCGAATCGGGGGTCCTTCGCCCGTGCCGCCTCGTAGCAGCGGTCCGGGTCGTCGATCACCCGGGCATCCTCGCACGCCGCGTCCCGCCGGTCTGGCGGGAATCGGACATGGCGGCGGCGGCGCCGGGCGGGCGCGGGAGCGGCGGGGGCGCGCGGTCAGGAGAGCAGGTGGAGCCCGGGCCGTCCGGGCACGCGGTCGGCCGGCGGCGCGACCGACGGACCGTACGCCGAGAGCGCGGCGCCGACCTGGTCCGCGAGGGTCACCGCGACGCGCAGTCGCTCGGCGCGCGGCACCGGCCCGGGCGGGAGGTGCAGCGCGAAGTAGCCGACCTGGGTGCCCTGCGCGAACACGGGGAGCTCGGCCCAGTGCACGGGGGGACCCGCCGGGCTCGCGCCGTCCGTGGCGACGAGGGAGCCGTCGCGCGTGACGCGGGTCGCGCCGTGCTCGGGCAGGAGCGCCACGTACCGGCACTCGCGAAGCTCGAGCATCTCGCGGATCTCGCGTGCGACGACCCCGACGACCGCGACCGGCTCGGCGCCGTCCGCGAGCATCCGCGCCGCGGAGCGGACCGTGTCGAAGTGCGCGCGCTGGCGAGCGGACGCGGCGCGCTGGCGCACGACGCGCCGCGCGCACTCGCCCGCCGCGAGCGCGACGAGCGCGAGGACGACCGTGGTCGCGAGGTCCGGCTGGCGCGCGATCGCGAGCCGGTCGTACGGCTCGGTCGCGAAGAACTCGAAGCTGAGCGACGCCGTGATCGAGCTCGCGACACCCACCGCGGCCCGACCCGAGGTCGAGAGCGCCATCACGACGCCGACGAGCGCGAGCGCGAGGTCGATGTTCGGCAGGTGCGCGCGCAGCGGGACGAACGCGGCCGAGCACGCGACCGGGACCGCGCCGCCGCCCGCGACGACGAGCAGCCGGGCGAGCGCCCGGCGGCGCGCCCCGTGCCCGCGCGGCACCGGCGCCGATGCTCCGGTGGGCGCGTCGCGCTGCATCGCGCCGATGATACGACCACCTCGCGCCCGGGCGGCGGCCGGTCCGCCTGCCGGGACGGACGGCGGCGGCGGGCGACCGGCGTCGACTGGCGGGGCCGGGCGAGGACCGGTGACGACGATAAGGTCGCGCCGGCCCGCGGGTGCGTCCCGGCGGGAGGGGGCGCGTGGGTGGACGGGGGCGAGGGCACGTGACGAGCGATGGCGCGCCGGGCTCACCCGTCGGTCGCTACGCGCCGCTCGGGGACGCGCCCTCCTGGGCTTCGACGCCCCGACCTCCCGTCGCGGGCCTCCGTCCCGAGCTCCCCGAGAGCCGCGGGTACCGCCTGAAGCAGATGCTGCTCGGCCGCCCGCTCACGAGCGACCAGCTCCACGCGGAGCGTCTCGGCAAGCCCACCGCGCTCGCGGTCCTGTCCTCCGACGTCATGTCCTCGTGCGCGTACGCGACCGAGTCGATCCTGCGCATCCTCGTCCCCGCGGCGGGGGTCGCGGCGTTCGCGCTCATCACGCCGGTGACGCTTCTGCTGCTCGTGCTGCTCGGCGTCGTGTGCCTCTGCTACCGCCAGGTCGTGAAGGCCTACCCCGTGAGCGGCGGCTCGTACGTCGTGAGCCGGGAGAACTTCGGGTTCTCGGTCGCCCAGATCCCGGCCGCCGCGCTGCTGTGCAGCTACGTGCTCACGGTCGCGGTCTCCGTCGCCGCCGGGGTCGACGCGGTGATCTCGGCGATCCCGGTGCTGGCTCCGTACCCGACCGAGCTCGCGGTCGGCTTCGTCGTGCTCCTCGCGTTCGGGAACCTGCGCGGCATCCGCGAGGCCGGGCGCGTCTTCGCGGTGCCCACGTACCTGTTCCTCGCGTCGATGACCTCGCTCGTCGGCGCGGGGATCGTCCGCCTGGCGATCGACGGCCACCTCCCGCGCTTCCCGCTCCACGCCACCGGGTACGTGCCGGTCGGCACCTCGGGCAGCGGGCTCCTGCTCGGCGTACCGGCCTTCATCTTCCTGCGGGCGTTCGCGAACGGCGGCTCGGCGATGACCGGCATGGAGGCGATCTCGAACGCGGTGTCGGTGTTCAAGGAGCCCCAGGTGCGCAACGCGCGCACGACGCTCGTGCTGATGGCGACGATCCTCGGCGTCATGTTCGTCGGCGTGTCCGTCATGGCGGCGCTCACCCACGCCGTCCCGTACCTCGGCGGGACACCGACCGTGCTCTCCGAGATCGGTCGCGCGGTGTTCGGCGGCGGCGCGACGGGCGCGGCCGGCTTCTACGCGCTCCAGTTCTCGACCGCGCTCATCTTGATACTCGGGGCGAACACGAGCTTCAACGGCTTCCCGCTGCTCGTGAGCTTCATCGCGCAGGACGCGTACCTCCCGCGGCCGCTCACGACGCGCGGCCACCGGCTCGTCTACTCGAACGGCGTACTGCTGCTCGCGGCGGTGTCCGTCGCGCTGCTGCTGCTGACCGGGGCGAACGTCTCGAGCCTCGTTCCGCTCTACGCGTGCACCGTCTTCACGGGCTTCACGATGGCGGGCGCGGGGATGACCCGGTACCACCTGCGCCGCCGCGGGCCGCACCGCGGCCGGCAGATCACGGTGAGCGCGCTCGCGTTCGTCGCGAGCGCGATCGTCACCGCGATCTTCGTCGCGACCGAGTTCACGCGCGGTGCCTGGCTCGTCGTCGTCGCGATCCCGTCGCTCGTGCTCCTTCTCACCCGCACCCACCACCGCTACGAGGCCGAGCGGGAGCTCCTCGCGGAGGACCTCGCGGTTCCCGCGCCGGCCGGGCGCGTGCTGCGGCACCACGTCGTCGTGGTCCTCGTGGACCGGCTCGACCTGTCGACCGCGCGTGCGCTCCAGCTCGCGGGATCGCTCACCTCCTCCGGCGACGTGCGCGCGGTGCACTTCGCGCTCGACGCGGCCCGCGCCGAGCGGATCGCCGCGTACTGGCGCCAGCCGGGGCTGATGCACGTGCCGCTCGACGTCGTCGAGTGCGCGGACCGGCGGCTCGTGCGCGCGTCGAGCGAGCTCGCGGCGGACCTCGCGGCCGACGGCGACACCGAGGTCACGCTCGTGCTCCCGCGGCGGTCGCGAAGCGGCGTCGCGTACCGGCTGCTGCACGACCAGACCGCCGACCGGATCGTCGCGGCCGTGAACCAGATCCCGCACGTGAGCGCCACGATCGCGCCCTTCGACGTGACCGGGACCCTGCGCCGGCGCAGCGCAGATCCGTCGGCTCGCTCGAGAACGCCGAAGCACGACACGGGGAGGTACGTGATGGTCGAAGGTGCGACGCCGCTCGGGTCCCTCACCTACCGCCAGCGCGCGGTCGTCGCCGGGCGGGTCCGGACCGTCCGGGTCCAGCCGTGGTCGGGCGTCTCGGTCCTCGAGTGCACGATCGTCGACGAGTCCGGGGCGCTCCGGATCGTGTTCCTCGGGCGACGGTCGATCGCCGGGATCGAGCCCGGCGCGGTGCTGCGGGCCGAGGGCATGGTCGGCCAGCACGGCGGACGGCTCGCGATGATCAATCCGAGCTACGACCTCGTCGCGTCGGAGGCGGGCGGCGCGGCCGACGCGACGTCCTGAGCGCCCGGAGATGAGCGGTGGCTCGCCGGCCGGCGGCGCGGGCACCGGCGCGGCGAGGACGTTCCGCGCGCTCGGGACCACGATCTCGGTCGTCACCGTCGACCCGGACGCCTCGGCGGCGGCCGAGGAGCTCCTGCGCGCGCACCTCGACGCGCTCGACCTCGCGTGCAGCCGCTTCCGGCCGGACTCGGAGATCTCGCGTGTGCACGCGGCCGGAGGCGCACCCGTCGAGATCAGCCCGCTGCTCGTCGAGATCGTCGCCGCGTCGCTCGAGGTCGCCCGCTTCACCGACGGCATCGTCGACCCGACGGTCGGCGCGGCCGTCGAGTCGATCGGCTACGACCGGGACTTCGACTCGGTCGAGCGGCAGGGTCCCGCGCTCGACCACGTGCCGGTTCCCGCGGCCGGCTGGCGGTGCGTCGCGCTCGACGCCCAGCGAGGAGTGCTCGACGTGCCGGCCGGGGTGCGGCTCGACCTCGGCTCGTCGGCGAAGGCCTTCGCCGCCGACCGCGCCGCGCGCGAGATCGGCGCGGCCCTCGCGACGGGCGTGCTCGTGAACCTCGGCGGCGACATCGCGGTCGCGGGTGACCCCCCCGACGGCGGCTGGGTCATCGGGCTCGCGGCCGACTCGGCGACCGCTCCCGAGCGCACCGAGCGCGTCGTCGCGATCCGCTCCGGCGGGCTCGCGAGCTCCGGCACGGGCGTGCGCACGTGGCACCGCGGCGCGCGTGTGATGCACCACATCGTGGACCCGCGCACCGGTGACGTCGCGCAGGGCCCGTGGAGCCTCGTGTCCGTCGCGGCGGGGACCTGCCTCGTCGCCAACGCCGCGAGCACCGCGGCGATCGTGTTCGGCGAGGACGCCGTCGCGTGGCTCGGCGCGCGGTCGCTTCCCGCTCGGCTCGTGCGCGACTCCGGAGCGGTCGTCACGGTCGCGGGCTGGCCCGCGGACGCCTAGCGGCGGGGGCCCGGCGCCCCGCTCACGTGCCGGTCGGGCACCGCGTGCCCGCGGGTGGGAGGCGGAGGGTCGTGAGGTAGCGGTTCGTCCAGCGCTGGATGCACGCGCTGAACAGGTAGGCGGTGTGGCCCGGGCCCACGCGGGTGAGCAGCACCGCGTGGCCGAGCTGGCGCGCGACGGACGTCGCCCACGAGTACGGCGTCGCGGGGTCGCCGGTCGAGCCGACGACGAGGATCGGCGGGCTCCCCTTCGCGTGGATCGGCGCGACGCTCCCCTGCGGTCGGACCGGCCAGTACGCGCAGACGAGCGAGCCCCAGACCGCGCTCGCGCCGAAGTCCGGCGCGAGCTTCGCGGCCTCGACGGCGAGGCGCTCGTAGGTCGAGATCGCTGCGGGTGAGGGGCGGTCGACGCAGTTGATCGCGGTGTTCGCGGCGAGCTGGTTCGAGTACTTCCCGTTCGTCCCGAGACCTTCGTAGCTGTACGCGATCGCGGCGAGGATCGAGCCGTCGCCCGCGAGCCCCTGTTGAAGCGCCTCGGCGAGCACGGGCCAGGTCTGGTCCGAGTAGAGCGCGCCGGCGACCGCGGTCTCGAACACGCCGAGCGTGACCCGCTGCGTGCCACCGTACTCGGGCTTCAGCTGCGCGACGAGCGCGCCGCCCGCGCCGAGCGTGCTCGCGAGCTGCGTGTAGGCGGACTTCGCTCCCGCCGGGAGCGCCTTCGCGCACGCCGCGTTCGTCGGGCACCAGGCGAAGAAGTCCGAGAGGTCCGTCTCGAAGCCGACCGCCTGCTGCACGGCGCTCGTCGTCGACGAGAGCGCGGGGTCGACGACCCCGTCGAGCACGAGCGCACGCACGTGGCTCGGGTAGCGCTGCGCGTAGAGCTCGCCGAGGTAGGTGCCGTAGGAGAAGCCGAGGTAGTTGAGCTTCGCCTCGCCGAGCGCGGCGCGGAGCGCGTCCATGTCCCGCACCGTGACCGCGCTGCCGACGTTCTCGAGCAACAGGCGCGACGTGTGCGCCGTGCACGTCGCGACGAACGACCTGAGCGCGCTCGTGACGGTCGCGATCTCGGCGGGCGTGGTGGGGGAGGGGTCGAGCGCGACGAGCTGGCGGATGCCGGCGGCGCCGACGCAGCGCACGGGGTCGCTCGTGCCGACGCCGCGGGGGTCGAAGCTCACGAGGTTGAACGACCGGCGCAGCGCGGCGGGGAAGTTCGTCTGCTCGAGGAACTGCACTCCCGAGCCGCCGGGGCCGCCCGGGTTCATCACGAGGTCGCCGACCGGCTTCGCACCGGTCGAGGGGAGCTCGACGACCGCGAGCTCGAGGTTGCCGCGCGATGGTGCCGAGTAGTCGACGGGCACCTCGAGCCGGGCGCAGCGGAAGCTCGTGTCGCAGCGGTGCCACGCGAGCGGGTGCGCCACGGTGCGACCGGCCGTCGGCTGCGGCGCGGCCGCGCCCGACGCCGCGCCGGGGGCGACGGCGAGGGACACGAGCGCGAGGAGCGCGACGAGCGGCGCGACGAGGCCCGGTGGGCGCGACCGGCGGCGCGCGGGCGGCGAGGGCCGGGAGACGGTCACCACGCCATCATGGCGCGCCACCCGGGTCGTGGTCGCGTCGGGTCGCCGGCGGACCGGCTACCCGACGGGCGACGGGCCGCGCGCGACGAGCGACTCGAGCGCGACCGCCGGCATGGGTCGCCACAGGTGGTAGCCCTGGCCGAGCATCGACCCGAGGTCGCGGAGGTACTCGAGCTGGCGCTCGTCCTCGATGCCCTCCGCGATGGCGGTCGCGCCGACGTCCGACGCGAGCGTGGCGATCGACTGGGCGAGCACGCGGGCGCGAGCCGAGTCCGGGAGGTCGTCGACGAAGGTTTTGTCGATCTTCACGACGTCGACCGGCAGGCGGCTCAGGTAGTCGAGGTTCGAGTGACCGGTCCCGAAGTCGTCGAGCGCGACGCGCATGCCGTCCGAGCGGAGCACCGCGAGCTCGGCGACGACGGCCGGCGTGATGTCGATCATCGTCCGCTCCGTGATCTCGAGGACGATCGACGCCTCGAGGCCCGTCCCCTGCACGACCGCTCGCACGCGCTCGACGAAGTCCGGCGCGGAGATCAGCCAGCTCGACAGGTTGACGCAGAGCGTGAGCGGCGGCCCGCGCGTGATCGGGTGGAGCCGGGTGAGCTCAGCGCACGCAACGGCGAGCACCGTGAGGTCCACGTCGGCGATGAGCTCGGTCCCCTCGACGCGATCGAGGAACTCCGACGGGCCGAGCAGGCCGCGCCCGGGATGTGCCCAGCGCACGAGGGCCTCGACGCCCCAGAGCTGCGCCCGGTCGAGGTCGACGATCGGCTGGTAGTGCACGACGAGGGCGTCGCCCGTCGGTACCTCGCCGAGCGCCTCGAAGGCCTCGCCGCCACGTGCCACGTGCAGCAGCGTGGCGAGCAGCTCGCCGGCGGCGATCGACTTGTCGAGGTACCCGGCGCACCCCGCGCGGCGCGCGGCGAGCACCGCGGTGGCACTCGCGGAGCCGCTCAAGATGATGACCTTGCTCGTCGGGCTGTCGGAGCGGATCTGCGCGGCCGCGCGCACGCCGTCGCCGTCGGGCAGGTGGTAGTCCATGAGCACGACGTCGGGCGCGAGCTCGGCGGCGGCGGCGACGGCCGCGCGCGCCGTCGCCGCGGTGCCGACGACCTCCACGCCCGGCGAGTCGCGCAGCAGGCGCTCGATGCCCTGGGCCAGGATCTCGTGGTCGTCGACGACGAGGACGCGCACGCACGCGGCGGGGCCGGCGGCATGCTCGGCACGCCGGCGCTCCGGGTCGGGCTCGTCGCGGCCGCCGTGCACGGTCATCGCGACAGCGCCTGTGCGACCTTCTCGAGCAGCGACGACTCGGAGAACGGCTTCTCGAGCAGCACGATGCCCGGCTCGAGATGGCCCTGGCCCGTGAGCATCGGCTCCGCGTAGCCCGACATGTAGAGCACCCGCACCTCCGGGCGCTCCGCGAGCACGCGGGTCGCGAGCTCGTTGCCGAGCATGCCGGGCATGACCACGTCGGTGAGCAGCAGGTCGAGCGCGCCGTCGTGGCGCGTGGCCATGTCGAGCGCCTCCTCCCCGCTCGTCGCGACGAGCACGGTGAAGCCGTTGCGCGCGAGGAGGCGGCGCGTCACCTCGCGCAGCGCCGGCTCGTCCTCGACGACGAGCACGGTCTCGCCCCCGCGTACCGTGCGGCGCTCCGTCCGGTCGCCGGCTGCGCCCGGCGTGAGGTCGGTCGCGGGCAGCATGACGACGGCGCGCGTCCCGATCCCCGGCTCCGAGTAGAGCTGCACGTAGCCGTCCGCCTGCGTGACGATGCCGTAGACGGACGCGAGGCCGAGCCCCGATCCCTCGCCACGCGGCTTGGTCGTGAAGAAGGGCTCGAACACCCGCCGCAGCGTCGCCTCGTCGATCCCGACGCCCGAGTCCGCGACCGAGATCCGTGCGTACTTGCCGGGCCGGAGCGCCGGTCGCTCGCGCGCGTACTCCTCGTCGACGTCGACGTCGGCGGTCTCGAGGTGCAGCATGCCCCCGGCGGGCATCGCGTCGCGCGCGTTGAGGACGAGGTTGACGACGACCTGCTCGATCTGCCCCGGGTCCGCGACGACGGGTGAGACCACGGGGGCGAGGGAGGTCGTGAGCTCGACGTGCTCGCCGATGGTCCTGCGAAGTAGCGGCTCGACCTCCGAGATGACCCCGTTCACGTCGACGATGCTCGGCGTCGTCGCCTCGCGGCGGGCGAAGGTCAGCAGCTGGCGGACGAGCTCGACCGCGCGGCCCGT
>Ga0307374_10002116_pt1 | contig 35852 bp, 34 predicted proteins | sample OX3MG_FD_202532 | JGI IMG/M metagenome (GOLD analysis project Ga0307374, IMG submission 202532) | Soil microbial communities from Risofladan, Vaasa, Finland - OX-3 | ecosystem: Environmental > Terrestrial > Soil > Coastal area > Acid sulfate soil | place: Finland: Risofladan, Vaasa | collected... | reverse complement strand
GCCCGCAGGATCTCCTCGACGCCCGGTCGGCCTACCAGGCGGCTCCAGGTCCCCTTGATCTGGATCTGCTGCGCACCGTGACCCGTCGATTCGGGCGCGAGGCCGCGGACAGACTCGAAGAGATCCTAGTCGGTTGACCCGCAGTCCACAGCGATCCGAGACCTAATGAGCCCGCTCCAAACCACGCGCCGCAGCATCGGATTCATAGCTGATCTCGATCGGAAGGGCTGACGGGCAGGGCTCTGGTCGAACGTTGGCTATCAGAGATCAACGAGCCTACTGCGACCGGCAGCACTTGGCCGGATGCAGCACGTAATACCCGGCATCCGTGATTCTACTCCTTCAACTTCTGTTTCCGACCCACAGCGGCCCTTCAACTGGCGACACAATTTACCTGATTTTGAGACTGGGCCGGCTCCGGGTACCTATGCATCAGTTCTTGGTATCGCTCGCAGGCGCGCCTAATGCCTTTAACTTTATTAGATCGACAGGGATATTCCTCACCAGATCGAGTTTCCCGGTATCGGACGTAGCGGTTATGTCGCTGATAGTGGGTTTGTATGGTTCCTCGGTCAGCCGCTTAGCAGCGGGTACAGCCGATGTATTCAGCGTCCAGATTATCGTAATGAGATCGTAACTCGCTGCACCGAAGGCGGCGGTATCGCCGATTAAGCGGAACCCTCCAGTGGACAGCGGAGCTGCATCTTCGAATTCCGTGTTACCGGCTCCGGTGAGCCAGAATTCTCCCAAATCCGCTGTGTGCTCATCGATGAGCCATGCCACGCCTTCTGCTTTGTTGGTATTGCCGTTCTCGGTCCTGCCCACGATGCATATCGCGCCGCCCGCGGCTTGGGTCATGCCTAGCGCTCTCACTCCATTCGGGTCTGCGTAGATCGTTCCAGTGATGAATTTAGCATCCGCCGATAACAGCGCTGAAAACGCGCGGGGAGCGGCTTTCTGCACGTTAGCATGACCGACCACAAGATAATTTCCGTCCTGGAGTCTCAAGAATGCATTAGAACCCTGGCTCGCCGGTAAGTCGTATCGCTGCGTGTGGACTGGCACACCCTGCGCATCGATCTCCATGATGAACAATTTGTTATCCGAGTCTGAAGTAAAGATGCTGCCCGCAATCAAAACGTGTCCTGACGGCATGAGAGCGAAACTGGTGGCCATGCCGCCCTCGTCACCAAATGCATAACGCCGCATCCACTGGGGTTTGCCGTCTGACGCCAGTTTGACCACCAGCGGGTAGAAGTATTTCCATCCCTTCGTGTTCGCAAAGCCCGGGCCTGACCATTCGTCGGGCATAGGTCGTTCGCCTGACTCCGGGTAAGCTTCCGAGTAACTCCCCACCAGCAAGTAGCCGCCATCGGAAGTCTGGATGGTTTTGGCTATTTCGGCGCTGCTGATCTGCCCACCTAGCTCCACGTTGCCTGCCCAGAGCAGTTTCCCGGAAGCATCAAGTTTTACGTACATCGGCCGGGGGTCGCGGTGCGGGCTGAATATCTTCAGCCCGGTAAAGAACATGCTCTCACTTTCCCCGCTAGTGAAATATCCTCCGTCACCGGTGGGGACGGCGTTATAGAGCATGTCCCGGTTCGTGCCGCCGAAGGTCTCAGCCCAAGCGACATCCGACTTCGGCGTCAGATGTATTACCAGGAAATCAGTAGTATCGCCAAAGCTTTTGTTCGTAAACCCAAACAAGGTGCATGCATCGTCTTTGCCGCATATGACGTTACGCGCAAGATCGAGCCCGTCGCCGCCGAGCAAGCTGAGCATCTGTGCATTGCCCGCTGCATCTTTGTAAGGCACTGTCTTGGATTGGACTGTATCGTCGGAAGCAATAGCAGCGGTAGAAACCACGCATAACGACAGCAGAATCGCGTAAATAGATCCTCTATCAATCACCGAATGCTTTGCCTGATGCATATCTCCTCCTACATGAATGCTTAGCCTTGAAACCAATCTATGAATGGTTCGACCCACCCAGAGACTCTTTCCGAATTTCTGCTTATGGCCGGATGCGGGCCTTCATACCGATCTGCTTAGATTTTACTCTCCAACTTCTGCTCCCGACCCTAACCGGACGGTCAGCGTTACAGAATGCAGACGTTCAACACAGAGTTAACCGGCGCGACGATCACCCATCGCATGGTCCACGTCAGCACTTTGAACACCGGGAGAATCTGCGTAGCCACTTGGACCAGCAACCACGCTGCGGCGGCGTAGAACGCGCCGGCGCGAAACACATTGCGGCGCTTGAGTTCGTGCAGCAGGTTCATGGTGTGGCAGTATCCTGCAGCTTATACGGCAAGCCCATCTTCTTGCACAACGCCGCAAAACGCGGGTCGTTCTGATAGGGCTGCACCATCGCATCGCTGAGCAAGTTGATGCTCGGATCGCGCGCAGTCCGTGCGCGATCCAGCCACAGGAACATCTGGTCGGGCTGCTTACGCAAGGCATAGAGTTGGGCGGTACTGTACGGCTCCTCGCTCGCATACTTTGCGACGTACGCCTTCAGCGCGACATCGGCTTTGGCGTGATCGCCAGCCACTGTATACGCAGCGGCCTGGAACCAGAGCTTCTGGTGGGGAGCGGGTTCTTTGTCGGCCCATTTCAGCACCGCAGCGATGTTGCCGCGCAACAGTTCAATGGTGGCCAGCGTCTCCTGCGCAAACGGTGAGGACGGCTTCAGTGCGACGCCCTGGCGCGCGGTCTGCTCGGCTTCGTCCAAGTGCCCAAGCGCGGCAAGGCTGTAGGACAGGTTGGTATACGTGATGTAGCGCAAGGGGTCGGCGGCGATCGCCTTGCGGAACATCGCGACCGACGCGTCCAGTTGACCCACGCCGGCCAGATCATGTGCCAGATTACTCATGGCGCCGGCGGAGTGAGGATCCAGCGCCAGTGCGCGGCGGTATTCCGCCAGCGCACCCATTGCGTTTCCATCCAGACTGCGTAGCAAATACGCATGTGCGTCATGTACAGCACCGAGATCCGGTGCCAGCGCTAGCGCGGTTGCCGATGCGGTGCGGGCTTTGGCATACGCCTGCTGCTGCTCGGCGCCAGTGATTTCTCGGCCAAGATTGATCTGCGCGAAGGTCAGGGCGGCGTAGGCATCGGCGTAGTGCGGATCGAGTGTGGTGGCTCGTTCGAAAAAACCAATCGCCTTGCGCAGATCGGCCAGGGTAAAATTCAACGTATAGAATTGCCCCTGTAGAAAGTCGTTGTAGGCGATGAGATTGCCGCTGGGCGGGCGATCGCTTTGGCTCGCAACACTGCGGCCCGGCAAGAGCTTGGATTTGAGCGCACTGGCGACGGCCGTGGTGATGGCGTCCTGCAGCTTGAAGAGATCTTTGTACGGCCGGTCGTAATGCTGCGCCCAAAGCGTGTGGCCGTCGGCGGCATTGATCAGCTCGGCACTGATTCGCACTTTGTCGTCAGCGCGCTGCACACTGCCTACTAACAAGTAAGCGACACCGAGCTTCGCGCCGATCACCTGGCTGCTGTCCTTGCTGCGGAACTGGAACGAGGAATCGCGGCCGATCACCGTGAGCCCGGCAAACTGCGACAGCGCGGTGATCAGGTCTTCGGACAAGCCATCGGAAAAATACTGTTGGCTTTCGTTATTGCTCTCATTGACGAACGGCAGCACTGCTACGGATTGAGCTGGGATGGTGGTGGCAACCGGTGCTGGGGTGGAAATTGCCGATGCAGGGGCGGCTTGAACCGCCGCGGCTTCTTTGAACGAATGGTGCTCGGAGAATCGCCAGGCATAGAAACCCGAGATCACCACCAGAATCACCACGGCGATGGACAGGGCGGCGCCGAGCTTCCAGTGCCGCCGCTGCCAAGAATCCGGCTTGGCCGGATCACTGTGCTTGATGAGCATCCAGGCGGCTACCAGCACCACCGGAAAACCTAGCAGCAGAATGATGATGAGAATGGGCACGGCGCCGGACCAGCCAAACCAAGGAAACACGCGGGTGGCCACCTGGATCAGAATCCAAGCGCCCACGGCGTAGGTTGCTACCACCCGGTAGATGTGGTGCTGCTTGAGACGCGCGAAAAAGCCCGGCGGGTTATTATCGGTGCTGGCCACGATGCACCCATCTGTAAAATGACCGCATGATTATGCCTGATTCGGCGGTCACGGGCGGATTCAGGTTCTGGCGGTAGAACAGTTTCAGTTGGCGATACAGCTCGGGTGAAAATGCCTTGAGCACGCGCGGCTCCTCAAAAAGCAGCTCGCTGGCCACAGCGAAGAACTCACCGGGATTCTACAATCCGTACGGATCGAAGGGCGCCGGATCACCGCTTCGCGGTCAACGTCAAAAACTTTTGTGGGTTCAGACATTAATGCTGACCGATGGCCGAACGGCTGGTTTTGGCGGCCAGCTCAACCGGTCAATGCAACACTACCTAATCAGTTAATCCGACCATGCTTTCCCCTGGAAAACCAATCATTCCGGCTGTACTCGATTAGATCTAGACAGGGTCGAGTTCCGTTTGAACCAACGCTCGTGACCGACTCTAGCCGTTGGTACCCCCGCAAGCAGAGGATCGAGACAGTGTTGCGTCGACCCATTGAGACCGCCGCCGAAAGCGGACGTACATTTAACCAATAAATTATAACAGGAACTTGCAATTAGACTGGATCAAGAATAGCAGAGCTCGTCACGATAATCCGCTTGGCGAGCCAGTGTTGCCGCTCGCCTTCCGAGTGACCGCTTGGTGGTGCGCATTCTAGGAGGCTGCCAGCCGAAAGCGGGCATATACACCAATATGTTATGCCTTGAAAATCAGACTACAACAGGTAACGCCACCCTCCGCTTTGGCTAGCTCCGAGGCATCCACAGTCCGCACGTTTAGCCCCTTAGCCTCCAGTCTTTCCCGGGTCTTTGGAAATGCCTCGGGATAGATCAGGGTCTTTCCGACCAGCAACGCATTGGTGGCAAATGGTTCCTGGGGCGACACATCAATGAATCGTATCTTTCCAAATGCTTTATCATCAACCCACTGGCGGTTGATCAGCAGTGTGTCTTCGGCGACCGGGGTCACGGCACTCTTCAGATGCAGGCAATCATGTAATGTTACGGCTGTCACGGTATATCCGAATGCCGAGAGAATTTTACGTAATTGTTCGATACCCTGCTGATTACTGCGGTGTGACAGCCCAACATATAAAGTTTTGCCAACCTGTAATACATCACCGCCGTCCAGTGTGCCGGGTGGCTCGATATAAAACAGCTTGCGGTACTGTTTCAGGATATCGGCGACTGAGACTGTTTCAGCACGCCGGGATTCCGCACCCGGGCGGGTGATCACCGCCAACTCATCCAGCACGACCGCGGTATCCTCGACGAACACGGAGTCCGGCAGTTGCGATTCAGTGGGCAATTTAACAAGTTTGCAGCCCAGCTGCACCAGCAGTTCTTCGTATTGCCGATGTTGCGCCCAGGCGCGCTGAAGGTTGATGGGCTCGCGCGCCAGATATGTCAGCTCACATTCTTTGATGCGCTCACTGACTCCGCGCGTGATGGCGATCAACATTGATTACTTGCTCCAGTCACAATTGACCCGCTAAATCATCTAGCAGGCTTTGCAAAAGAAAGTATCTTGATAGAAGCTGTCTCAAAAATCCCTCTCCCATCGGGAAAGGGTGCCCGCAGGGCGGGTGTGGGTCGGACACAGGATTCCCATGATCTCTAACCCTCTCCCCTGCCCCTCTCCCGGAGGGCGAGGGAAATAAAGATGCAATTCATGGATATTTTTAAGGCCATGTGCAGATGTCAGAGGATACGCCACGATGATGATGATTAACTGTATTGGATGTGGTGGTTCATTCGCCGACATCGAGGGTCCGACCCACCGCTACATGGAATCCTCCCCGGGCTGCTGGGCGGCCTACGGCGAAGTGCTAGCGCGAGAGTACAGTGACCAGGTTTATTTCCAAGTGCACAGGCTCACGGTCGATGCCTACGCCGTACAACATCCCGGCCGGCCCTCGCCCCAGAGCATCCAGTCCGTCGCTGTGCATCTCATACACTTATATCTGATATTAGAGACTGGCTTCGGGAAGCAGCGCGCCAACGACGCCATAAAGGCGGCAGCTGACTCACGGACCTATACCTGGCTCACGCCACCGCCTTCACTGGGAAGCATAACCGTCACCGATGTCCACAAAGCCAAGAACGTCGAAGAACACACGCAACTGGTTCGCGCCTGGGCTAAATCGGCGTGGGCCGCCTGGGCACCCCATCATGCGGCCATCCGTGCATGGCGGCCTGAAGGATTCTAGACGGCCGCGTCCCGGTACGATTTTCTGATCAGTTCCTGGAAATGGTGCACACCGGCTTCACGCTTGGGTGACAGACGCCCTGCATGGTAGGCGCCGGATTCCAGTCCCTGCTGCACGCGCGCGCAGATTCCCATGTCCTCTTTCTGCACCTCGTCGCTGAAGCGTAGATCCTGCGCGATCATGTCACGCACCGTTGCCGATTCGATATCCGCATAGTAGTAATCGAACACCACCCGGCATTGCCGCTGTGAGACCGGCAGCACCGTATTGACCTGCAGCCGTCCCGGCAGGATGTTGAGCATCAGGTTGGGGAAGATGAAATAGTAATGGGCTACACCGGATTGGTACGGGCCCTGTGATCCATCCAGCGGGCTGTGCTGCCAGGAATACCACTCCGCCGTATGCGTGGTGTAGTTGCGATAATCCAGCAGCCTGTTCAGGCCCGGATGCACGTGCGGCAGATGATAGCCTTCCAGATAATTGTCCACGTACACTTTCCAGTTGCAGGCCATGTCATAACTCATCTGGGTGTGGAATTGCAGCGATGACAGTTCGATGGGCGCGATGTGTTCTGTTATTCCAGCCAGCAGCTGTTCAAGTTTCACGGCGGGCTCATGCACCGCCACAAACACCAGACCTTGCCATTCACCCACATGCATCGGATCCAGATGGATGCATGAGATATCGAAGTCTTTGGCCTCCTGCATCTCGTGGGCCGCGCGCAGCTGGCCTTCGAGCGTGTAGGTCCAGCCGTGATACTTGCACTGCAACTGCTGGGCATTGCCGTCCGCGAGCGCCAGCGGCCCGGCGCGGTGCTTGCAGACATTGAAGAAACCGCGCAGCACATGGTCGTTGCCGCGCACCAAGATGGCGGGTCTGCCGGCGATCTCGGCGACCGCATGGTCGCCCACATTACGTAGTAGATCGGCACGTCCGGCAAGCTGCCAACTGCACGCGAAGATGGCTTTTCGATCAAACGTATGGAATGCGGTATCTGCATAGACATAGGCCGGCAGCGTCAGCGCTTCAGCCAGCGGTTGCGACAACATTTCTTCCGCTCGCAAACTGGCGGGCACACGCTTATCAGGTTGTGGGTATACCGGTTTCATTTGCGGGCAGCATACCAGCAAGCGCATTGCCACTAAATGGGAATACTAGAAGCCTGCACCGGGCTGTGACAGGAACTCGGTTTCTGCCGTGGTTGACACTCGGCCGAGCGCCGCGTTGCGATGCGGGTAACGCCCGAAGCGGTCGATGATGGCTTTATGCTTGAGTTCGTATTTCAGGTTGAATTCCATTCCCGGCTGACTGAACAGCTGCACCGCGATCTCATGAATGCGTCGTGACTCGCTGTGCATGTAAGGCATGTATATGAATGCCCGGCGCGCGATTGGCAATGACTGATCGTCGCCCGTCCGCACGGCTTCCTGGGCCAGCACCAACGCTATGCCGTCGCAGGCAAAGGCCTCCGGCTGGTCCCGGTACAGATTGCGCGAGAACTGATCAAGGACGATGATCTCTGCCAGCCGCCCATCCGGCGTGTCCCGCCACGCGAGCAGTTCGCCATGAGTCGCGGCCTGGTGAATCTCCTTAAACCGCTGACCAATCAGCGCGTCGCGTTTCTCATCCTTCTCGAAGTGCTGCTTCGACGACAACTCATCGAACCAGAACTGCAGAATGTCCTTCGCTTTCATGTGAGGTTTTGGACTTAGCAACTGTGCATATGCGTCTGCTAATGATTTAACTCTGCCTCAGCGTTTGCTTTTTACACGGAAGGACTCGGCGATCAGTTGCTCATCGAACCCTGCCGGCGCTTTGCCGTCCGCCGCATATCGGTAAATAGCCACCTGATAGATGGTCTGCAAAGCGGATTGCGCCAGCGCCAGCGCTATCAAATAAATCACCACAGCCGGGACAATAACCACCAAGGTAACCGGGTTGATGATCGAACCCACCAGGACGACAACCGCCACCGGTACGATACCCAGCAACAGGAACACCAGGCCAAAGCTTACGTTACCGATGATCTGCTCGCCCCAGGTGCGTTTGAACATGGACACAGATTGTTTGTAAGCGTCTATAGGCCCTTTGTCTTCTGCCACCAGCACCGGTACGACCAAGAATGAGGTGATCGACCAGGCCATCCCGAGAAGACTGACAATAATGCGTCCGATAAATCCAACCCGCTCCTCGACAAGGCGCAGTACAAAGCCGACCGTGCTGGTAAGCAATGCCCAACCAAAGATCTGCGGCAGTCTTTGCCAAGCATAATGTAACCCATACCCGAGACTGGGCTCCTCACCAGCCATTTGTTTCAGCACACAGGCTATCAACGCAGAATTGAAGAATATCAAGACGAAGTAGTTCACAAAATAAAAGAGGAACAGGCCCACATAGAAATTCGAGCTATGCTCTTTCGCAGCGTTCAGATAATTTTGTGTGCCTGTAGCGAACAGCGGTATAGCGAAGGATGCGATCACCAGCGCCAGTACCACGCCCGAGAGTAGCGGAAACACCACCAACCTCTTGTCCTGCTTGAGCAGGCGCCAGGAGGCCCCCATCAACTGCCAGGTTCTTGAAAATTTCCCCATGGCTCCGTCTCCTCTGCGGCGGACCGCATCTCTAAAATAAAACGATAGCAGTCAGGCGGCTTGATGCCGCGGCATTTTATAACCTATTTCAAATGTTTTTCCATCCATCCGACCCAGCGTCTGTACACATCGGTGGTGCGCACGATATCGCGCGGGAAATGCGTGTCCGCTGGATAGGCATAGAACTCAACGGTCACGCCATTGTCGCGAAGTGCGTGGTACCACTCGTAGCTGTTCACCAGCGGCACGTTGGGATCGCCCACGTCGCCCATGATGAGCGTGGGCGCGGTCACGTTGCGCGCGTACTGGATCGGCGACTGTTCATGCCAGATGTTCCAATACTTGGCGGTCCAGGGCGAGCCACCGAAGAAATAAGTGTCGCCCATCTGATAGAAGGCGATGGTGTAGTCCATGACCCAATCGGTGAGCGCCGCGCCGGAGACTGCGGCTTTCCACACCTGATAATGTCCCGTAAGCCAAGTGGTCATGTAACCGCCGTAGGACCAGCCGGATACGCCGATGCGGCCACTATCCACGATGCCGAGTTTCTCCACCGCCGCGAGCCCTGCCATCACATCCTTGCTCGGTCCCGCGCCGGTATCGCGGTAGATGGCATGCTGGTATTTATCCCCCAGGTTGGTACTGCCGCGGTAGTTGGGCTGGAACACCAGGAACCCAGCGGCCGAGAGCAACTGCGGGAGCGGCGAGAAAGCCGTGGTGGAAGCGCTTTCCGGGCCGCCATGGATCACCAGCACCAGCGGATATTTATGGCCCTTTTGGTAATTGACCGGGTAGATCAACGCGCCATCTTCGTGGAAACCATCCGGACCATGCCAGTCGATGGGTACAACACGGCCGAGGCTTAATGCATCCACAAAGCCATTCACGTCGGTGAGCCGCTTGGGTTTTGCCGTCATCGAGTCCATGATGTACAACTCGTCCGGGTGGCTAGACGTGCTGCCGATAAAAGCCATGGCGCCGCTCCTGGAGATGCTTACATAAGGATTGGCATTCACATCGCCGAGATCAAGCAACTGTGCTCTACCTTTCAGTGACTGTTCCCACAACACCGCGCGTGTACCGTTGTCACCCGCCAGCAGCAGATTCTTGCCATCCGGCAACCAGGCGTAGAAATTGAAATTGCGCGCCAGCGTCTGGGTGGCATCGCGGGTTTTGCCATCCACATTCACATACACCGCATTGCCATTGTTCTGGTCGCCGTTGCGCGGCCGCATGAACGCATAGTCAACCCCGCCAGGCGCATAGGCAAAATCCACGGAACCTTGTGCACTCACCAGCATGTGTACTGCACTACCGTTTACGTCCACTTCCGCGATCACCGAGCGGAACGACGGGCCCCAGTAGGAATTGGGAAATTGCGTGAAGATGAGGTGCTGGCCGTCATGGCTCCATACCACAGGCGTTGCTCCTTCCTGGTCGGTTTGCAGGCTGAAGCTGCCCTGGGTTAGCTGTTTTGCCTCCCCGCCGGCAATTGGCATCTGCCACAGATGCCAGGGCGCCACTGCGGCACGCAACTGGAAATTACCATCGCTCACCTGGAACACATCATTATGTTCCTTGATGGCTTTTTCGTTGATGGGCGGATCCTGGGCGACGAAGGCGATCCGGCTGCTGTCCGGGCTCCAAGTGAATTCCAGCACGCCCTGCTTGTTATCCGAGATGCGCTGCGCATCGCCGCCGTCCATGGGCATGACGAAGATCTGCGGCTTCTTGGTCTCTGGGTCCTTCGCTAGAAACGCTAACTTCATTCCATCTGGCGACCAGCGCGGCGAGGAGAGATCTTCGCGGTTCCAGGTGAGTGCACGGCGCACGCCGCTGGCCGCATCCACCAGATCGATCTCCTGCTTGTTCTTGTCGGTTTTCCAATCGGGCGTGGATGCGATCACGGCGATCTGCTTGCCATCCGGCGAGATCTGCGGATCGCTCAAGGAGACGAGCTTCTGCAGGTCGCTCAACTGGAAGGCCGGCGCAACGGCATTGGCTGCCAGTGCCCCTGCTGAAAGACAGAGCATAACGAATGCGATGCGCGCTGTGAATTTTATGTTGATCATTCCTCGTGCATCAGGGAAAAAGGTCTTAGCAACAGCAGAAACCATTCCAACAATATACGTTACCCATCGCGGCGAATATCGCCCTCACATTCACATTGCCGCTGCCAGTTTGCGGGTCAATTCCTGCGGGGTGTTCAATTCCTCGTTCTTCAAACGCAAATAGACGGCCTATGCATGGGCATCAAACTAGAGCCACTCGCGCTCCGCTTCGGCCGCCAGCCGCTGCATCAACCCTTCCAGTTGCTGGAGCGCCTGCTGGGTGGAACCTTTGCGCTACTCAAGTGCCTGAAGTACCACTTCAGCACACTCGCTGATCTGGATCAAATAGGCCTGTTGCTCGCTTTGCTGCAGTGCCGCTTCGCGCAAAGCCCGCACCAGATTCATTATTTTGGCAATAACTGCTCCTGGCTCAAATTGAGGCGGGCGCTCAGCAGGCGGATAATGGAAGCGAGCGTGTCTTTTTCCATACAATAATGCTACAGCATATATTTCATAAAATTTATAAGTTCTCCTTGAGAATCCCCTGTATGTCCAATCCCATCCCCAATATCGCAAGTCCAGGCCATGCTGAGCGATGAAGAACTGAAACAACTGGCCGGCGCTGCCGCGTTTTCCCGCGGCCGCGGCTATTACACCGATGGCCGGGTGCGGCTGTTGCGCAGCGGCAAGACGCAGTGTGAAGCCGAGGCCATGGGCAATGAAACCTACCGCCTCTGGCTGAAGCGCGAAAGCAATGATTGGCGCTGGGATTGTTCCTGTCCGGCGGCAGCGGACGGCGATTTCTGTAAACACCTAGTGGCCGCGGCATTGCTGTGGCGCGACGGCGCCACCGAACCCGGCGAGGGAACGGATGACCTGCTGGCGTATCTACGTGCGCAACCTGCGGAACGGCTAGCGCTGCTGCTCAAACAGCTGGCGGATGAAGACTCTGAGGTGGAGCGCTGCTTGCGGCTGTTGCAGGCGGGGGCCGACCTGGAGCATCTCAAGAAAGTGCTGGCCAGCGCACTTGCCACGCGCGGATTCCTGGATTACCAGCGCAGCATGGATTATGCGCACCGACTCGGGCCGGTGCTGACACAACTGGAAGCGCAGCTTGCACTAGCGCCCACTGCGGCCCGCGAATTGGTCGAGTACGCCCTCAAACGACTTTTGAAAGTGTACGCGAACGCGGACGATTCGGCGGGCGCCATCGGCGGCTGCCTTGAGGATCTGGCTCGGCTGCATGCGCAGGCTTGTGCACTCGCCGCCGGTGACGGCGCCGAGCTGGCCAGTACGCTTTACAAATTGCAGACGGCGGATGAATGGGGATTGTTTCCGGTCGCCGAATATTGGACCGCTTTGGGCGATGCCGGACAGGCGGAATACGCGCGGTTGATCGCGGCGGAACTGGAACGGCTGCCTCCCAAGCCTGACACAGGGGGGCGGCATGACAGCGACAGCTTCTACATCCGCCGGCGCGCAGCGGAATATGCGCAAGCGGCCCGCGACTTCGATCTGTTGATGCGCGTGCTGCAATGGGATGTCTCCCACGCCGGTGCCTTAGTGGAAATCATCGGGGCCTGCCGCGAATTCAAACGCGAGCGCGAGGCCCTGGAATGGGCGGAACGCGGTGTGAAACGGTTTCCGGGCGATGCGCGTCTGCACGACGCGCTGGCCGCATGCCTGCACGCAGCGGGGTTGGAAGATGAAGCCATCGAACAGCATTGGGCGGCCTTCCGGACGCAACCCGACGAGCAGCACTGGGACACGCTCAAACAGGCGACGAAGAAGCAGTGGCCGAAATGGCACACGCGGGCGCTTGCGGCTCTCCCGGACAATCCTGAGGGCGCGAGTCAACGAGTGCAGTTACTGATACACGATGACAATCTCGCCGCGGCGCTGGCCGAAGCGTGTGCGCGGCAGATTTATCCAGACATTCTTGTACGGCTGGCCCAGCGGCTGGAAAGCGGGGATCAGGCGGCGGCAGGTGAACTCTATTTGCGCGTTGCGCGCCATCTCGAACAGCGGCTGGATTACAAACAATACCCGGTGTTTGTCCAATATGTGCAACGCATCGTACGCCTGCTTCCGGAGACGGCGTGGCGCGAATGGCTGGACGATGTGTCAACAAAGCATCGGCGCAAGACGCGGTTGATGGAAATGCTCAGGGACAAGGGCCTGCTGCCCTGACTCAAATCACCCAGTGCTGCATGAAGTCTGTAACGGATGTGGCTTCCAATTTCTTCTGGTCGGCGCACAGGGCCTTGATGGCCTCGCACTGCGTGGCCGGCAAACGGCCGGCGATGGCGCTCTCGAATTTTTTCACCAGCAAGGGGATGCCCTGGACACGGCGTTTGCGGTGGCCGATGGGGAATTCGATGGCGACGCGCTGCGTGCTGGAGCCGTCCTTGAAGAACACCTGCACAGCATTGCCGATGTAGCGTCTCGCCGCATCGTAATAATCGTGGGTAAAATCCGGATTTTCCCGCACTTCCATCCTGGCGCGCAGTGCATCGATGCGTGGGTCGGCGGCAACTTTGTCCTCGTAGTCTTCGGCTGTCAGGCGCCCGAAGATGAGCGGCACGGCGGTCATGTACTGGATGCAGTGGTCGCGATCTGCCGGATTGTTGAGCGGGCCGGTCTTGTCGATGATACGCACACCTGGCTCCTGGGTCTCGATGAGGATATTTTCTATCTTGTCCAGCTTGTCTTTCACTCGCGGGTGCAGTTGCATGGCGCATTCCACTGCTGTCTGGGCGTGGAACTCGGCGGGGAAACTGATCTTGAACAGCACATTCTCCATCACGTAGCTGCCGTAGCCGCGCTGGAACTTGAAAGGCTGCCCCTTGAACAGCACGTCATAAAAACCCCAGGCCTTGGCGGACAGCGCCGTCGGATAACCCATCTCACCGGTGAGCGCCATCAATGCGAGACGCACCGCGCGGCTGGTGGCGTCGCCCGCTGCCCAGCTCTTGCGTGAACCGGTGTTGGGCGCATGCCGGTAGGTGCGCAGGGCACCGCCGTCGATGAATGCCTGAGACACGGCGTTGATGATGTGCTCGCGGCTGCCGCCCAATAGGCCGGTGACCACAGCAGTAGAGGCCACGCGCACCAGCAGCACGTGGTCCAGCCCCACACGGTTGAAGGAATTCTCCAGCGCCAGCACGCCCTGGATCTCATGGGCCTTGATCATGGCCGTGAGTACATCATGCAGCGTGAGCGCGGGCTTGCCATCGACCAGGTTCTGGCGCGACAGCCAATCAGCCACCGCCAGGATGGCGCCGAGATTATCCGAAGGATGGCCCCACTCCGCCGCCAGCCAGGTATCGTTGAAATCCAGCCAGCGGATCATGGCGCCGATGTTGAAGGCTGCCTGTACCGGCTCCAGCTCAAACGAGGTGCCCGGCACGCGTGCGCCGTCCTTGAGCGTGGCACCTGGAACCACCGGGCCGAGCAGCTTGGTGCAGGCCGGATAGTTAAGCGCCAGCATGCCGCAGGCGAGCGTGTCCATGAGGCAGTAACGCGCCGTTTCATAGGCTTCGTGGCTACTGATTTTGTAATCGAGGATGTAATCGGCGATATCCGTCAACACCTTCTCAGGGTCGGAGCGCTTGGCGGATTTTATGTCGTGGACAGACACTCGGATTCTCCATTGTGACCGTAGGAGCGCTCGTCTCGACCGCGATTTAATATCGCGGCACATAGCAACGCTCCTGTGAAAATTGACCCTGGTTAGATCCGGGCTTTATTAAGCCCTTTTACCGATGGGAACGAATTTCCGGTTTTCCGGCCCAGTGTAATTCGCGCTCGGGCGGATGATCTTGCCGTCGGCGCGCTGCTCGATCACGTGTGCACTCCAGCCGGTGATGCGCGCGATCACGAACAACGGTGTGAACATGACGGTGGGCACACCCATCATGTGATAGGAGACCGCCGAGAACCAGTCCAGGTTCGGAAACATGTTCTTGACGTCGCGCATGACTTTCTCGAGGCGCTCGGCGACGCTGAACAACTGCATGTCGCCGGCCTCATTCGACAGATGCTGCGCCATGGCTTTGACCACCTGGTTGCGGGGGTCGCTGATGGTGTACACCGGATGCCCGAAACCGATAATGATCTCCTTGGCCTCAAGCCTGCGCCGGATATCCGCTTCGGCCGCGTCGGGCGACTCATAACGGCTCTGGATCTCGTAGGCCACCTCGTTGGCGCCACCGTGCTTGGGACCGCGCAGCGCGCCGATGGCCCCGGTGATGCAGGAATACATGTCGGAGCCGGTGCCGGCGATGACCCGCGCCGTGAAGGTCGAGGCATTGAACTCGTGCTCGGCATACAGGATCAGCGAGGTGTGCATAGCGCGCACCCAGTCATCCGGAGGCTCGCGATCGTGGAGCATATGCAGGAAATGTCCGCCGATGGAATCGTCCTCGGTCTCCACATTGATCATGCGGCCATTGTGGCTCCAGTGATACCAATAGCAGAGCATGGAACCGAGCGAAGCCAGCAGGCGATCGGCGATGTCACGTGCACCGGCTACGTTGTGGTCGGGTTGCTCCGGCAGCACGCAGCCGAGCGCGGAGACGCCGCTGCGCATCACGTCCATGGGATGGGCGGAGGCCGGCAATTGCTCCAGGACCGTGCGCACTACTTCCGGCAAGCCTCGCAGTTCTTTGAGCTTGGCCTTGTAAGCACGCAATTCAACACGGTTCGGCAGCTTGCCGTGGATCAGCAGGTATGCCACCTCCTCGAAATCACATTTGTCGGCGATGTCGAGAATATCGTAGCCGCGGTAGTGCAGATCGTTGCCGCTGCGACCGACCGTGGACAACGCGGTGTTACCGGCGGTTATACCGGACAGTGCCACGGATTTTTTTGCTTTGAAGCCTGGATTCGACTCACTCATGGCAAGCGTCTCCTTAAATAGGGTGAGGAGAATATGAACAGCTATTTTTTGAACAGCTCATCCAATTTCTTCTCGTAACTCAGATAATCCAGCACCACGTACAGTTCCTGACGGGTCTGCATAAGTTCCAGCACGTTCTTCTGGGTGCCGTCATGGCGCAATGTGCTGTACACCATCTCAGCCGCCTTGCTCATGGCGCGGAACGCGGACAACGGATAGAGCGCGAGACGCACGCCGGCTGAGCCCAGCTCCTGGGTGGTGAACAACGGCGTCTTGCCGAACTCGGTGATGTTGGCCAGCACCGGGACTTTCACAGCTTGGGTGAATTGTTTGTATTCATCCAGGGTGGTCAGGGCTTCGGCGAAGATCATGTCGGCCCCGGCCACCACATATTTGTGCGCACGTTCAATTGCGGCTTTCTGGCCCTCGACCGCATGCGCATCGGTGCGCGCCATGATGACGAATCTGGAATCACTGCGGCCATCGACCGCGGATCTGATGCGGTCGCACATCTCGGCCGCGTCCACCAGTTCTTTGCCGGAACGATGGCCGCAGCGCTTGGCCGCCACCTGGTCCTCGATATGCAGTCCGGCGGCGCCGGCGCGCAGCATCTCCTTCACGGTGCGCTGGATGTTGAATGCGCTGCCCCAACCGGTGTCCGCATCCACCAGCAACGGCAGCTCCGTAGCGCCGGTGATGCGGCGGATATCCTCGCAGACATCGTTGCGGCTGGTGATGCCCAGATCGGGAAGACCGAAGGATGCGTTGGCCACGCCCGCGCCGGAAAGATACAGGGCCCTGAAGCCGGCGCGTTCCGCCAACAGGGCGCTGTAGGCATTAATGGCGCCCACTACCTGCAGCGGGCGTTCGACATCGAGTGCGGACCAGAGCCTGGCACCGGCAGAAAGGGGCACAGCCATAGACATCCTTGAATTGTTATTGGCCGGGAGCGGATCATTTTAACGGTTTGCGCTGCGAGCCGCTAACCGTCGCATGGCCTTGTTCAGGCAATCTTGACCAGCATGCGCCCGCGATGGCGGCCTTCCAGGATCTTCGGAAATGCCGCGGGCAAATCATCGAAGGGGATTACGCTGGACGCGATCAGCTTGAGTTTCGGGGGCTTGAGGTCGGTGGCCAGACGCTGCCAGATTCTGAGCCGCAGTGTGCGCGGCGTGGCCATGGAATTGATACCCAGGAGGTTGATGCCCCTGAGGATGAAGGGCATCACCGTGGTATGCAATTCGTGGCCACCGGTCAGACCGATACTGGCGATGCTGCCCCACCAGCCGGTGGTGCGTGTCAGCCAGGCGAGCATCTCGCCGCCCACATTATCGATGGCACCCTGCCACTGGATGCGCTCCAGCGGTCTGCTGCCGTAATCGATATCGCTACGCAATAATATCGAACTGGACCCCAGTTGTTTCAGATAGTTCTGGGCGTTGGGTTTGCCGGTGATCGCCACCACCTCATATCCGCGCTTCGCCAGCATGTTCACCGCGAGGCCGCCGACGCCGCCGCTGGCGCCGGTTACCACCACCGGCCCGCCTTTGGGCTGCAGGCCATTGTGCTCCAGGCGATGGATGGCGAGCGCCGCGGTGAAGCCGGCGGTACCCAGCATCATGGCGGTCATGGTCGTGAATCCTCTTGGCAGCGGGATCACCCACTCGCCTTTGACGCGCACGTATTCCGCATAACCGCCATCGTGGTCTTCACCGAGACCGCAGCCGGTCACCAGCACCTTGTCACCTTTCTTATAACGGCGGTCGTTTGATGAAACCACGGTGCCTGCGACGTCGATACCACCTACCAGCGGAAAATGCCGCAGAATTTTCCCGGTACCGGTAGCGGCCAGCGCATCTTTGTAGTTGATACTCGAATACTGTGCCCTGATGACCACATCGCCTGCCGAAAGATCATCCAATGTGATCTGCTCGAAGTTAGCAACGATCTGCTTGCCACGCTCATGGATACGGTAGGCGGTGAATTTACTTTTCATTACAGCCCCGGAGGTGCAGTGGCACGCCGGACATTATCCCATGACACATGAAAAAAGGCGCTCCGTTGCCGAAGCGTCTGTCTAGAATACGGGTACAGGCCAGCTGATTTGTCGGCCTGCATTATTCGAAACCCGGCCTTGATATCTCGCTCAGCAGGTCATCATTCAGAGAGCGCCTGGAAATACCACCGTCCTGTCAGCATCCAATCAGCGGCGCTCTGCTGAGAGCTGCGCACATAATTCAGGCCCATGGCAAACTGGTCGGTAAAATTATAGACAGCGCCCAAAGATCCGGTGGACTCAGAATTGTTATGGTCATGACTCACCAAACCCGCATCGTTATGGCCTATAAACGCGTTGAGTTCCAACTGGTCCAGTACCATGGCACGGATACCGATAGCTATATCATAGCCTGATGCGGTATCACTGGTGGCAACGGTAAAGCCCGGGAATAGATTGGTGCTCGGTCCCTGTTTCCAGTGATCGCTGGCATAAGCAACCGTACCCACAAAATCCATCGAGTCGGTGATAGGAATGTGCGCACCGACGGTGAGGGTATAACTCGCGGTGAAAAACCCTCCGGTCTGGTAACCACCGCTGTAGCTATTGTGCCCATAATCGGCAGCGAAGAACCAGTTGGGATAGAACTCATAACTGCCACCAAATGTGTAGCCCTTGCCACCGCTTAATTCATTAATGCTGCTCTTGGAATAACCCGCATATAAGTCATTGTAGGACGGACCGTCCGCGTTCGCGATCAGAGGAGCGGCTATCGTCGCTGCTGCAACAAGTAGAAAAATCTTTTTCATTTATATACTCTCCAATAACATTACGACTATTTACCACGCCTATAAGCATGTCAATGTACATTGACGATAATCATAGCCCACGTGGTCTCAACTTCATACAAACCAGTTGCCCTAAATAACGTAATATCCTGAAAACGTAGACCTTGGTTGCTTGAATATATTTCCAGAGTGTAAGCAATTGTAACCGTTAACTGACAGTCCCAATTATCCCTACACATCCCTCGGCGCTAGGTTCATGTCCGCCTTTGACTTACAGCTTGGAATTTTGTTCAAGTATCAGCAGCCATCAATTTCCATGTTGATACACATGCATCGCAGCTTGCTTTAGCCGCTGCGTTTGAATTTTCCCCGGCACATACGGAGCGCGGTAGCCAACTCCATACCGGTCTGAAACCGGGCGTCCGGGTTCTTTTGCAATGCACGCTCCACTACATCCTTGAGTCGGGGTGGTATATCCGGCCGCAGGAAGGTCACGTCGGGCGGCGGCGTATGGGAAACTTTGAACATCAAGCCGGTCAACGAGGGTGCCTCGAATGGCAATTCACCGCGCAACAGCTGATACAGGGTAACGCCCAGTGAATAAAGGTCGCTGCGCCCGTCCGCCTTCTTGCCAGCCACCTGTTCAGGGGACATATAGGAAGGACTGCCGAGAATTGTCCCGGTGCGGGTGCGGGCGGTGTTGATGAGTGAAGCCACGCCGAAATCGGTGATCTTAAGCTGGCCGGTCTTGCGCTCATACATGATGTTGGCGGGCTTGATGTCGCGATGCACCACTTGGCGGCTGTGGGCATATTCCAAGGCTTCCGCGACTTTGATAACCACGGCCATGGCTTCATCGATGGGTAACAGATTCCCAGGTGTGGCGTAGTGCTCCAGCGATTCGCCTGCCAGATAATCCATGGCGATGTATGCCAGGTCCTGGTCCTCACCCACGTCATAGATGGTGACGATATTGGGATGGTTGAGTTGCCCGGCGGTCTCGGCTTCGCGGAAAAACCGTTGCGAAACCTCTTCCGGAACACCACCCTCGAATTCATCCTTGAATGACAGGGTCTTGATGGCCACTGTGCGGTTGATTTTCTGGTCCCGTCCCAGATACACCACACTCATGGCGCCCCGCCCCAATTCCTTGATAAGTTCATACCGTCCCAGCACCGGTTTCTGCAGGCCATTGTCGGGTAATGAAATATGTGGTCCGCGACGGCGCGTGATGGTGGTATGGCTGTCGAGTGCCTGTAATTTTTGCAGCTGATCGTCCACATCGCCGAACTCCGGTACCAGCCGTTTCATCTCCGTATAGACTTCCATGGCTTCCGCGTAACGACGATGACGCTCGTGATCATGGCCGAGTTGCAACAGGTTTTTATGCAAGGCACTGGAAGGCATGCATTTGCCGTAATGCGTCAGGGCTTCGTCGAACCGGCCGAGCGCCTGGCAGGCGAGCGCCAACTGGCGGTTGGTTTCTGAAAAATCCTCGCGCGATACCCCATGGCGGTCTCTCAGATAATGGGCCGCCGATACCACAACATGCCCCGCGATGAGAAACAGCGCTGGCAGGGTCAGCGGCAGCCATAAACCGCGCGTGATGAGCGGAATGAATTCACCATTCACCAGAACCACCAATAACAGCACGCTCGCGGCGATGCTCAACCACAAGCGCAAACGTGGAACCGCAAACAGAAGGTAAATACCCAGCAGCAAGGTGAGCAAGCCGCGCAACCACCACGCCCAGAATGGCGTGGCCATCAGGTCATCATTGAGAATACTCGACACCATGCCGGCTGCCACCAGAGCTTGTGAGTTGGTTGAATCCGCAGTCAGCCCCACGATCACAGCCTTGCCGGTAAGGTTTTCCGCGGGCACCCTGTCATCCAGCACATCATCGATTGCATAGACTGGGATCGCATTGCGATTACGGCCAGCAGCATAGCCACGCGGGCGGGCCTGCATATATTGATCGGTGAACAGATATTCATCGCCCAGGCTGATACCGCCGGTCGCATGCGGAATGATGTCGCTGTTTTTCAAACCTAAATCACGTGCCGCCACCAGTAAGGCGAATGAAGGCAGCAGTTGCTCGCCATCACTGACAATCAGCGACTGGGCTCCGGTGAGAGAGGCATCCGGCAGGTAACCGATGCCCTCTGCCGCCTGTCCCAGCCGGGCAAGTGGAGCGCGCAACTGCACATTGATGGGTTTGAAAAAAATACCAGCGATGCCAATCTGGTCCGGATGAGCCACAATCATCTTGAAAAACAGCCACGGTGGCAGAACCGCCGCGCTGGAAGCGGAAACCGATATGCCGCGGGCCGCCAGCACCACGTTGCCTGCATTCTGGACGCTTTCCGCAAAAGCCGCATCCGTTGCCAACTCAGTCTGCGCTTGCAAAACCAGGGCCGCCACTTCATGGTTAGTACTGACCGCATGCAAGGCGGCAATTTTTTGTAGGTAATCCAGCGCCGTCGCATTCTGAGGGTTATCGAATTCAGGCACGATGGCAATGACCCGGGCTTTGTCGGCAGTCAGCTGTGAAGTCAGGTCAGCCAAAATGTTACGTGGCCAGGGCCAAGGGCCGTGTTTCTGCAAGGCAGCCGCATCGATGCCCACGACTGCCACATCGGCATTGGGTGGATGCTGCGGTACCAGCCACATACCCGCCTCGTAGGTCGCGAGCTCCAGCCCCAGGCCGAACTGAAACACCGCTGTTACTGCGATCAACAGCGTAACGATGATGCCGGCTGCCAACTTGACTCGGGTACGCGTCATAATCTGCCTGCTTTGAAACCTGGCTACACACATGCCCCATCCTCACACCTGAGGACAGCCGGCACGACTTAGATTATGCAAAATAGCTTATCCGAGATTTACCCGCCGTGATACAGGCTGGCTGATAACCATTAGCGCCGGGATTCGGCGCGCTTCTTGAGCGCGAGGTTGAAAGCCGCAAACCCGTTCCCCACAGTGGACTCAAAGCTACGCGATAAAAAAAGTGTAAGAAAACCACCATATTCCTCGGTCTGGCGCACCCGCGTATGGCCGCCGAACTGATATTCGAGAGCGAATTCATGTTCCCGATCGAGCAATCCGGGTACCCACAGATGTTCCAACCAACGAAAGCTGCGCGGCGGTGTAGCCTGCAACACCATAGACCTGAATTCACGCGTTTGACCATTTGCAGCCATCTGTGTGACATACAGGTAAGACCCCGGCACCGCCCGCCCCTCGATGCTCAGCAGATACTTGCTCCATTCGGAATATCGGGGGAAATCCATCAGCGCTTCCCAGACCTTTTCGGGTGGCGCGTGGATATCAATGCTCGCCTTGATGACGCGTTTCATGATGGTTGTATCTCGATGCTGCGCAGCAGCAGACTACGCACAAAATCGCGCAGGTTGCGACCTGCATTCGCTGCCAACAGCAGGGCGAGACCGGCGAAATTATTGAAGTTGCCGCTCATACCTATCAGCACCATCACCAGGATGGTCAGCAGCAGCGGCAGCCCGACAGTGATCCACACCATCGGTGCCAGCAATGCATAGCTTTGAGCCGCACGTTGCTCCACCCGGCGTGGTACCAGAGCAAAAAAGATGGCGGCGACCACAGGCACAAATGCCGTAAATATCAGCACTGCGAGATTCGCATGGCCGCTGGGTATCCAGAACAGTACCTGCACTATTACCAATGCGGTGCCCGCGAGACCCAGCAGGGTTGCCACCAATTGCAATCTGATTTCTGAAATGCACATGTGAGTGGAGACAGGAACGTTGTGCATGACTATGTGCGCACGTAGCCGACGATCATGAGCGCCAGCGCGACTGCGGCGAACCCCGCGTGCAGGCTCACAACAATTCCAGGCAACGGCTGGCGTCCGGCGCGGAAACCGAACAACAGCAGGCCGCCGGTGGCAGTCAGCATGAGCAATACCGTGCCGGCATTCACCAGCGTGTTATGGGGGAAGTGCAGGTCATGGATCACCAGCAGTACGATGAGCGTGATACCGGCAATGCCGTGCAGGCTACTGATCATCAATGGCAACTTTCGTCCGCGCATTCCCAATGTCGCGAAAATGATTCCAGCGAGCATCACGCAGAACAGTAGAACCAGGAGCGCCAGCAGCATGCGGTTTTTACCCGGCGATGGGACGCCAATGATAACGGCCCGTCGTTGGCTTGCAAGCCCGTTCAGGATTTGCCGGTGTAGATCACGCGCCAGATGCGTCCATGCTGGGTATCGCCGATATAAAGCGCGCCGTCGGGGCCCTGGGCAAGCCCCATGGGCCGGAAGCGTGCCGTGCCTGGAGAAAGAATGGACGTTTCACCCGCGAAACCATCCGCGAATACCTGATAACCGCTGGCAGGTCGCCGCCCGCCGAAGGGCACGAACACCACTTTGTAGCCAGCCTGCGGCAATGGCGCACGGTTCCAGGAACCATGGAAACTGATGAATGCGCCCTTGCGATAAACCGTCGGAAACAAGCTGCCGCTATAGAACAGCACTGCTTCCGGCGCCCAATGGCCCGGAAACGAGAGCAGGGGTTGGCCGTAGCTGGCGCAATCGCCGGTCTTTTTGCCATCGCCGCCGTATTCAGGCGCCAGCACCCGCTTGTCCTGCAGCTGGTCGTAATAGCAGTAGGGCCAGCCGAAATTTTCACCATGGTGGATGAGGATAAATTCCTCCGCCGGCAACTCGGCGCTCTGTTGCGCGCTGTAAATTTTCGGCCAATTGTCGTGTAGCTGGTCGCGCCCCATGAGCACCGCATACAGAGCGCCGGTCCGTGCATTCCAGGTGATGGCCACCGCGTTACGGATGCCGGTGGCATACCGGCTGCCGTCCTCGCCGAACACCTGGTTGAGTTTGTCGGCGTCAAATTCCCAGATGCCGCCGTGCTGTGCCAGCAGTGGACAGGGATTGATGCCCGGCGAACCCGGCATCCGGTCATCACGCTGACAGGCGTTGGAAGGGGCGCCCACGTTCACATATAAATGCCCTTCATCATCGAGCGCAATGGTTTTAGCCGAATGTTCATGTTGCTCGGGAAAGCCACTGACTACCACCTGCGGATGCAGCTCCGGCAGGAGCTGTCCGGGCAACAATCTATAACGCAGCACTTCGGTGTTACTGGCGAAATATAGATAACCGTTGTGGATGCCGATCCCGGTTCCGGATTCTGTGCCGAAATACTTGACCACATCCGCACGGCCGTCACCGGTAGTATCACGCAGTGCCACGATGCCGCCGCCGTCATGCAGCGATTGCAGTGCGACATACACATCGCCGTTGCTGTTGACAGCCAGGTGGCGGGCGACGCCAAGATTATCGGCGAAGACGGTGGCGCAGAACCCCGCCGGCAGTGTGATCCCCCCGTTGTCAGGATCGCACTGGCTCGCGACTGCCAAAACCGGATATATCGATACTACTGTGGCAAACAATAAAAGTATGGACAACAATCTATGCATGAAACATCCCCCAGATTCAAAGTTCCGTATCGCCGTGAATCAACACTGGCGGCGTTCCTGTCCGGATTCGCTACTGGATCGTGAACGGCACCAGCGTTGATCGCAGCAGCGCGGGAGTTAACTGATCATTGGTAAAACTCGGTGACAGGCAGTCAACGGTGTCCGGTGCTTGAAGACTTGCGCTGTAGTAACAGATTAATCCCCCCATCACCACGTAACTGCCGGGTGCAACCAGTTGTCCGTTTACATCAGTCTGGTCCCAATCGTATGTGACCGTAGAAGTTTGTCTCGCTGGGATAGTCACTGGAGCAACCCCTATGGCCAAACAAACAGTTCCGCCCGGACCCAATAGAGAAGCGGTTGCGTTCGAGGTGCCGGCAGTGAGTACGACAAATTCATATTTAGGGAAGCAGATCTGCATATATATAGTTTGATCTGTATCTGTTCGATTGCGTACATTGAGCACGAACTGAATGGTCTGCCCCGATGAGAAACTCGAACTTTGATTGCCGTTCGCATCTTCGACGGATACGGTCGTGACAAATGTTGGCGACGAAGAGCTGCTGTTGTTCTGACATTGGCTGTTACCAAGTAACAGTGCAGCGCATAAAACCATGAACGAGGTACGTAATAGGTGACACATAGTTCACCTCCTGAATATCATATAAACCATGGAGTCTAATTTTTCTGGTGTACTCCTCTTTACGCTATAAGCTTGCATGATTACTGGATGGTGAACGGCGCCAATGTTGAAATAAACACACTGGGCGCCAGTTGATCCGAGGTAGCGATTCCCGTTGGCATGCAGTTGATGCTCGCGGATGAACTGGAAGAGCTTGAAGAACTACTGCTGTTGGTACAGGTCACCCCTCCGATCGCTTCGTATGAACCTGTGGGTACTAGTTGATTGGTATCGTTGACCTGGTCCCAGGTAACGGTGAAGGTCTGTGTCTCACCCGCCTGGAATGTCAGACTGGTGGTACTTTGGGAAAACGATTGTCCCAGCGACCAGGTCCACACTTCTGTGGCGGTGCCGCTATCCACGACCTCGAAGTTGTACTGTTGCGCAGTATTGAATGAGAGTGTCTGGCTTGTGCTGCTGCGGTTGCGCACGCTTAATACAAATTGGATAGGTGCACTGAGGCTAAAGGTACTCGCGGGGTTGTTATTGGCGTCTTCCACCGCCAGGGTGGTGACGAACACCGGGCCGTCGGAACCTATACCGTTGGTAGTGCTGGTCTGACACTGGTTAGCGCCCAGTAACAACACAGCGATCAGAGCAACTCCGACTATGTGTATGAATCGCGACAACATGGAATGTTTTCCCGTCTGCCAGTCCGGCCCACAGATTATAGTCCCGCACTAGTCGTTAAAGACTGATATCGGCAAGCCCTAAATACCGTTAAATTCGAGAGCATCTCCGTCCAATCCGGTAAGATTAGAGTGCTTGGGGAGACACGCACACCATGGAACACACTACCCTGCGCTCGATTCTGATCCTGCTGGCCGTGGCCGTGTTGGTGGTGGCAGCACTCAAGCGCGTGAAACTGCCCACCATCATCGCTTACCTGGCCACAGGCTTCGTGGTCGGGCCGCATGGCCTCGGCTGGATCGCTGACTCTGCGGATACCCGCGACTTGGCGGAATTCGGCGTGGTGTTCCTGCTGTTCACCCTGGGACTGGAATTCTCGCTGCCGCGTCTCATCGTCATGCGCAAGGCGGTATTCGTGCTTGGCGGACTGCAGGTTTTGTTGACCACCGCTGGCACGGCGCTGGCTGCCTGGCTGTTCGGCGCGCAAGCGCCGGTGGCGGTGGTGATCGGCGGCGCCTTTGCCATGTCCTCCACCGCCATCGTGGTGAAACAGTTGGCGGAGCAAAACGAACTCAATCTGCAGCACGGACGTCTTTCCATCGCGGTGCTGCTGTTCCAGGATCTGGCAGTCATCCCATTCCTGATTCTGATCCCGGGACTCGCCCACGGCATCGGCTCACAATTCGCTACAGAACTTTTATGGACCTTCGGCAAAGGCGCATTGGCGGTGATCGTAATCCTGGCTTTCGGCCGCTGGCTGCTCAGGCCGCTGTTCCACCAGATCGCGACCACCCGTTCCGCGGAACTGTTCACATTGGCGGTGCTGTTGTTCACGCTCGCGGCAGCTTGGAGTACCGCGGCACTCGGACTGTCGCTTGCGCTTGGCGCCTTTCTGGCCGGCATGATGCTGGCCGAGACCGAATATCGCCATCAGGTAGAAGCTGATATCCGGCCATTCCGGGATATTCTGCTGGGATTGTTTTTTGTCACCGTCGGCATGCTGCTCAATCCGCATACCGTGCTGCATCACTGGTGGCTGCTGATCGTAAGCGTGATCGCGCTGATGCTGTTCAAAACCGTGTTGGTGACGCTGCTGGCACGTCTTCTGGGCAGCGACCGCGCCAGCGCACTACGTACCGGCATGGCGCTCAACCAGGGTGGTGAATTCGGCTTTGCATTGTTGGCCCTGGGCCTCGCACTAGCAGTGATACGCCCGGCACACGCAGAATTCGGTTTGGCGGTGATCGTGCTGAGCATGCTTGCTAGCCCGTTCTGTTTGCGCTACAGCGGCCTACTGGCTGCGCGTCTGTTCCCGCAGGACGAATCCGCGGGTGAACACGACCGCTTGCAGCATGATATCGGCCGGCAACAGCTGCATCTGGAAAACCATGTGCTGCTGGTCGGCTACGGGCGCGTCGGTCAGAACGTGGCACGTTTCCTGGAACCTGCGGGTTTTGAATTTGTGGCCCTGGACCTGGATCCGGTACGCGTCAAGCACGCGCGCGAAGCCGGTGACCCGGTGTATTACGGCGACGGCACCAACCCGGCGATGCTTAAGGCCGCGGGCCTGGAACGTGCCCGCGTCGTGGTGATCACGTATTTCAGTATCCCGGTGGCTTTGAAAATATTGGAACACGTAAAAAAGATGCGTCCGGATATACCGGTGCTGGTCCGCACCCGCGACGACGCTGAATTGGAAAAACTGATGCAGGCCGGCGCCACCGAGGTGATCCCCGAGACCATGGAATCGAGTCTTATGGTGGCCTCGCACCTGCTGCATCTATTGGGCATGCCCATGGGTGAGATCCTGCGCAAAGTTGAGGAAGTGCGCAGTCATCGCTACAGCCTGTTGCGCAGCGTATTCCGCGGCCAGGATGCCTTGCCGATCGATCCCAGCCATGCGTTCCGCGAACAGCTGTATACCGTGACGCTCAATGCTGACGCCCATGCCATCGGCAAAAGTATCGGCGAGTTGAACCTTAAAGTTGCAAAAGTGGTGGTCACGGCCCTGCGCCGCGAAGGCGTGGTTGGCCGTCAGCCATCCGCGGACACAGTGCTCAAGCAAGACGACGTGATGGTTCTCTGGGGCACGCCGGAAGATCTGGAAAACGCTGAGGAAATCCTGTTGCGTGGGGTACGTTCCAAAGCCCGTCAATTGAAAGACACCGCATGAACAAAATCGGCACACCACTCACCACCAACGCCACCCGCTTGCTATTGCTGGGCTCGGGTGAGCTCGGCAAGGAAGTCACCATCGAGGCGCAGCGTTTCGGTGTGGAAGTGATCGCGGTGGACCGCTACGCGCATGCACCGGCCATGCAGGTCGCGCACCGTTCGCATGTCATCAACATGCTGGACGGCGCGGAAGTGCGGCGGGTGGTGGAACTGGAAAAGCCCATTACATCGTGCCGGAACTGGAAGCCATCGCCACACCCACACTGCTGGAGCTGGAGAAACAGGGCTGGACCGTCATCCCCACAGCGCGCACCGTATGGCTCGCCATGGACCGGGAAGGCATCCAGCGACTGGTGGTGGAAGAACTGCAGCTGCATACCTCGCCATACCGGTTTGCCGACAATACCGATGAATTCCATGCTGCCGTGAAGATCATCGGCCTACCTTGCGTAGTCAAGTCGGTGATGAGCTCATCCGGGAAAGGACAGAGCGTCATCAAGAAGGCAGCAGAGATCGATGCCGCCTGGCAATACGCGCAGATGGGCGGCCGCAGCGGCAAGGGCAGTGTGATCGTGGAAGGCTTCGTGGACTTCGATTACGAGATCACGCTACTCACGGTGCGGCATGCGGACGGCACCAGTTACTGCGAACCCATCGGCCATCGTCAGGAACGGGGCGATTACCGGGAATCCTGGCAGCCCCAGCCCATGACGCCGAAAGCCCTGGCTGAGGTGCAGCGCATGGCCAAAGCCATCTCCGCGTACCTCGGTGGCCGCGGCCCCACGATACCGGACTGGTGACCTTGATCTCCCAGGATTTGTCCGAATTCACGCTGCACGTGCGTGCAATCCTCGGTCTGTCGATCGCCGTGACCAGTCAACTCTGTCCTGCAGCCTCGGCGGTGAACCTGCCACACGGCGATTCCAACGGCCCGCTGTTCGAGAACCTGGACACGGCGCTCATGGAAACGGATACCATGCTCAGGCTATCCGGCAAACCGCAGATCCGCGGCCACCGGCGCATGGGTGTAACCCTGGCGCGCGCCGACAGCATCAACTCGGCCCGTGATAAAGCCAGGCGTGCGGCAGCGGCGGTCAAGGTGCACATGAAATAGTCGCGCCCGGGAACACCACGATGATCCATCCTTAATATAAGGAGCAAGCATGCCTTCATTCGATGTGGTATCAAAAGTTGAAACCGACGAACTCACCAATGCCACCGATCAGGTGAGTCGCGAGATCAGCACACGCTATGACTTCAAAGGTTCCAGCGCCCAAATCGAGCGCCTGGATGACGTGCTGACATTATTCGCCGACAGCGAGTTCCAACTCAAACAGATACAGGACATTCTGTATCAGCGTGCAGCCAAACGTGGCATCGATGTGGCGAGCTTCGATCCCCAGAAGATCGAGGCCATCGGCGGCGACAAAGCCAAGCAATGCATCAATGTCAAACAGGGCATAGACAAGGAACTGGCGAAGAAGATCGTGCGGCACATCAAGGACAGTGGGCTCAAAGTGCAGGCTGCTATCCAGGGCGAGGAAGTGCGCATCTCCGGCAAGAAACGTGATGATCTGCAGACTGCCATCGCATTATTACGCAGCGCGAAACTGGGCCAGCCGGTGCAATTCGTGAATTTCCGCGACTAAGCCCGCGGCACAGTGTTCGCAAACGATGGCCGCAGCGACAGCCGGTCGACATGCCGGCCGAGTCTGGTGTGGGCTTTGTGCCACTCCAGCTCCGGTAGCCGGAAGGCAAGCCAGCCGAGCGCGCAACCTAAGGCAATGTCGGCGAGCGTGAAACGCCCAGCCACGCACCACTCCTTGTCTCCCATATCCTTATCCATCACCTCCAGCCCCGCCATGACTTTTCCGCGCTGGCGCGCAAGCCATTTTTCGCTGCGCTGAGCGGGTTCCCGCTGGGTATGCTCGAGGCGCATGAGTACCCCGGCCTCCAGCACGCCGTCGGCCAGCGCCTCCCAACGGCATGTTTCGATCCGGTCAGCCAGCGGGGATGGGATCAGGCTATCGGCGGGCGGGAATGAATCCAGGTATTCGCAAATCACCCGTGAATCGTACAGTGCACCGCCGTCGTCGCGGACCAGGCACGGCACCTTGCCGAGCGGATTGCTGTGCTGGATTTTGGTATCTGCCGCCCACACGTCTTCCAGCAGTAACTGGCAAGTTATTGTTTTCTCGGCGAGTACCACACGCACTTTGCGCACATAGGGACTCGATAATGAACCGATGAGTTTCATGAGATTTTATAGATGCTAGCTATTGTAAATCGTGTTTAAAATCGGACTCTGTTGTATCCAGTATCTGGAAACTAACCGGGATTTATTTTTTTCCCACATCTTCAGGTTCAACGCGCAGATCCACTTCGCCGATATTGACGCTCAAGTTCATACTGTCGGGACCGCTGCCGTTGAGATTGACGCTACGGCCGAGGCCGCTGTGTTCACCGGCATGGTTGATATGCTTGCCATTCATGTATAGCGCCGCCTCACCGATGTTACTGGACAGGGCAATGTTGCCCGGCTGACTTGTGCCGGTGGTGACGCTGATCTGACCGACGTTGACTTTGGCGCTCAAGGCTCCACGCGGGATGTCCATATTAAGCTCGCCCACATTCAGGGTAGCCTGGACGCCGCCGGCGACGCCATCGATCGTTGCCTCACCAACTTTCATATTCAAATCCATGGCCATGCGCGCCGGCACCTGCACAATCCAATTTTGCTTCACATCGTTGTTGCTCAATTTGTTGGACGTGGTCAAAGATACTGCCAGACGTTCCCCTTGCCGCTGTTGTGCGATTTGCGCCATCTGGATTTCCTGCGTTGTGGCTTGGCTCTGCCAGTGGAAAAACCACAGGAACTCACGGGACTTTTGTTCCAGGTTGACTTGTATATGCACCGCGTCATCGCTGGATGGCGTGATGTGGAGTTCGCCGACACCCACAGTGATGGCAAGGGTATTAATCCCTGCGGTGGGAATATCAGCATTCAGCATACGTGGGGCTGCCGCCTGCGCCAACATCGGCGATCCCAACAATAAAATCAAAATGGCAATGCGTTTCATGATTACAGACTCCTGCAGCGGCATTCAATCCGGTGAATACTCAGATTTCAGAACGGTTACGGCGCAGCCAGATGGCGCCGAATACGAAGATCGCTCCGATAGCGATGCCGATCCACATCTCCGGCTGAACAAACATATGTGCCAGCGAGCCTATGGTCATGAGAGCGCTATGACCATCAAAAACATCGGGTTTATCACCGATGCCGATTCCAGGGCCTATACTCACCCCATTGACCGAGTAATGGCCACTCATGACCATGGTGAACAGCTTGGCGAGGTGGCCAAAGATGGCGTGGGATAGATAATGAGTGCCGATGAACAGGCGTTCCACGATCATGGCGCCCATCGGAATCAGCACAGCCCACGCCAGCACCAGCTTCCTGGCCCAGGCGGAACACAGCAGAAACCAGCCAAAGAAAGGCAGTAACCACAGGGACTGCACGATCAGCGCGAACGCCAGTGTTGTCCATGCAAGGATGATGGTACCTGGCTGGAAGGCCAGCGTCAGAATGTGCACGCCTGCAAGAGACAAAGCGATGATAAAAAGAAAACCAGTGATGATCTCGGTGACGATGACTGCCGCCAGCATCAATGCCGGCGCTGTCACCATGCCGGTGAAAAGTTTGGAGAGCACCGTGCTGGTATCCGAGACCGGCATCGACTTCCAGAACAGCACGCTGCGGTCCTTGCGGTCGGCATACAACGAATCCATGAGATAGAACCACACCATGAACAGCATCACCGTATTGAAGAACGCTGCGCTGCCGAAGATGAATGCGCGTACGCCTTCAGTGCTATCCACGACGGTAACATCGCTGTTGATGTTGATCATGCCCTGGTGAGCGGCAACCAGCAGCGCTCCGGAGCCATACAGCGTAAACAATATCCCCAGGCAGCCGATCACCGCGGGTACGATCCAGAAGGATTTATGCTCCCAGATCTCGCGTTTGACGAGAACGGAATAGGCTCGCATTGCGTTGTTCATTGCACGGCTCCTTGCATCTTCGCGACGAACAGGTCGGCGATGCTCGGCGTGTGGATCTCTCCGAGAGCGGCCAGTTTGTCGTGTTCTATGCCCTCGAACAGGAACAGTTTCTTGCCGAAGACTTCACGCTCATTGATCGGGTTGAGCGCCTGGGCGGCACTGACCTTGTCCGCCGGCACCAGCACTTCCGAATATTTTTCCGCGACACCCTCCATGGAATCATCCAGCACGATCTTGCCGTTGTTGATGAACATCAGATGGGTGAGCAATTTCTCGACTTCTTCCACCTGATGGGTAGTCACCAGGATGGTGCGCTTCTCATCGAAATAATCGTTCAGCAGATTTGAGTAAAACTCCTTGCGATACAGGATATCCAGGCCGATGGTCGGCTCGTCCAGCACCAGCAGCTTGGCATCGATCGCCATGATCAGCGCCAGGTGCAGTTGCGTAACCATGCCCTTGGATAATTGGCCCACCTTGCTCTTCTGCGCAATCTTGGTGCGCTCCAGGAAGTGCTTGGCACGCTCACGGCTGAAGCGCGGATGCACCGCTTCCACGAAGTCGATGGCATCCGCCACCTTGAGCCAGCGCGGCAGGGTGGCCACATCGGCGATGAAACACACATCCTGCATCAACTGGCGGCGCGAGATGCGCGGATCATGGCCCAACACATCCAGTTCGCCTTCGAAATCGGTGAGCCCGAGGATGGCCTTGAGGGCCGTGGTTTTGCCGGCGCCGTTGGGACCTATCAACCCCACGATGCGGCCTTCCTCGATATCGAAATCCACCTTGTCGAGCGCGCGCAGACGACCATAGTTCTTGCTCAGTCCGCGGGCTTGTACCAGCATGCTCATGATTTGCTCCGTTTGCCGTCTTCCACGGCTTTCAACAATTCCTTCACGTCCAGATCCAGACGACCAATGCGTTGCAGCATCTGTGGCCACTCGGTTTTGAGGAATGCCTCGCGTTCGTTCTTCATCAGCGCCCGGCTAGCGCCGGGTTTCACGAACATGCCCAGACCACGGCGCTTCTCAACCAGTTCCTCGTCCACCAGTGCCTGGTAACCTTTGAGCACGGTGAGCGGGTTGATCTGGTAATCCGCAGCCACAGCGCGCACCGACGGCAGGGGGTCGCCTTCTTTGAGGCTGCCTTCCAGGATCATGGCCACTACCCGGTCCCGCAGTTGGCGGTAGATTGGCGAGTTGTCGCTCCACTTCGGATCCATTTGTATCTCCCTTGCTGCTCTAGCGTACTAGAGCGCTAAGTGCGGTGTACCTTAGCTGCCCGAATGCTCAAATACCAGCGCGTTGAGTAACCGCAGAGTGGCATCCGTATCCAGGTACCTACCGGGAGAAAACGCTTCCAGCGCATCAACCAAAGCGGTACTGGTCACATCTGCCGTTGTGACTGCCTCGGCCGCGGGTGCATCGCTGGTGATCCTGGCATCGGCAATTTCCGCCAGCTGCTCGGCGGTCGGTTGCACAACGATGGAGCCGAGTGCGATGGTTTTCATGGCCGGGCGTTGCACGCCGCGGGCTTCTGCATAGCGCCAATCGGCATCATCGGGTGTAACCAGAATAGCGCCGAGATTCACCCTGTCGGAATCAGAATCGGCCGGGGTGACAACGATGCTGCCAATATCGACAATATTTGGCTGTGACTGTTGACGCAGAACCATGGCTGTGACGACGGCGATGGCAGTAATGTTTAAGACTATAGCGACAGCGAAAAGCGTTTTGCTGGTGGTGTTCATGATAGTGCTCCTTACTTTCCTCAGTTCCGGCCCAAGGGCCATTTCAGTTTTGGTGTTGTAGATAACTATAACACTAGAATTTAAAAAAGCAAGGGTTTGGGAAGAAATTTTCCGGAAGTATGTACTTAGCGAAACCCGAGGCTTCCCGAGGTGCTTTTAATGACCATTAGTCAAACTTAAAGGGCGGAATGAGGCCAGGTGGCCCAGATCAAGTAAACGATCCCGCATAGGATCAAGAAGCCCATGGCGAGCACAAAGGCCAATCCGTCTCTAGGACTAAGTCGAATACATGAGGATGCGGTATAGCAAACCAATAATGCCAGCGGCTAGCAATATCCCAGCGGCTATTTGAAGTATCAGCACAGAACTACCCTAATTCCAGCTATGCGCCACATATACCTAAGGTATACCTAGCCAATGGGTTTCTCAGGTTTCGGCAAAGCACCCTTAACAGCCTTCTTCCAGTTCTCAGGGTTTTTAAGGGTGTGGTTTTGAGCCGCGTTTATTTTTTGTATCTTTATGCGGCATGGGGTTCTATTCCTGGCAAATCCGGCCGCATCTGAGCCGCTATTTCAAGAAACGAATCAGGTTCGACACTAGGCTTGATTAAATCTTCCTTTATTTTTAAAAGTGGATCACCAGCCAAATAGTACCTACTCCGACGTTCGCCCTTTGCAATAAGTAACCCTTTATCAACGAGACTTTTTAAGTCTTTAAGCGCACTCTGCTCCGAAATCTCAATAGATTGAGATCCTTTTAAGCTTTGTCTGTATCCAGAATTCCTTACACGAATTCCAATCGTTGCATCCGCAAGTGCCGCCATTGTTCTAGGATGCAGTTTTTGTTCTTTTATCAAATTGTCTAAGGCAGCCCATACAAGTCCCATTTGTTTAGCAAGAGTGAATAATTTTTCGGCCTCGCGATAATGCGCCACCAAACAAAATTTTATGAACGGGAGAGGGCTATTCTCGGGGTGCCAAGAACCTTGTCCAACTTCTGCCAAGATAGCGTAATAATCGTTCCTATGTCTTCCAATATATGCATCTATACTAGAAAAGACAGGATCAACAACGCGTTCTCTTCCTAATACAAGTGTCTGAATCGCGCGACCCATACGCCCATTCCCATCCGAGAATGGATGGATCATTGCAAGATTAATATGAGCTAATGCAGCACGAACCATAACTGGTAAATCATCCTTTGCATTTAATGATTCAACAAATTCATTCATTAATCCCGGGACAAGCTCTACATCAGGAGCTTCGTAAACAATCGTTCCTTCCGGTTCGTGTTTTACCCATATAGCCCCCGGACGCCATCTACCCGGATGCTTGTTAATATCATGTTCAATCATCATGAACTGCAAACCGCGAATTGTTCCAAGGTCAAATACAAATGCAGGATCCGCTGCAATCTGCAAAATATGATTCATCGCCCTGGTTGTACCTTGAGCCGCGAGCCAGTCTTCCTTTTGAGCATCTAAAGGTTCTTCTCCATCTACGGCAGCTACTGCGTCTTCATATGTGACGTTATAGCCTTCGATACTGTTTGTGCCTTGAACGGCACGAGCAAGGCTAGAGCGACGCAAGACAAGGGGCCACCGCGTGTGATTGTCACTAATCAAGAAGCGCAGGTTTTCCCGCAAGCTATTGATCTTGGCAATAACTTTCAAACATTCTTCGGGTATGTTTCGTACACTGAATATCATAGGGTTATATTGTTTCAAACAATAATTCATATGGATATTATCCACTATGTTTTACGGTTGTTAACAGTATATCCATACTTATGGATTAAGTTAAGAAAGGCCCCGGTGCTGAAAAGGAGCATTTCAATGAATAACCCCACGATACAAGCTGCTGGCACTCTCCTAGCCTTGGAAATGGTCATTCGGCTTTTGTTAATAAACGCAGCAAGAGACGGCCAAGATGGTTTAGAGGCGGTAAGGAGCTGGCGCGCTGCTGCTTGTTCAACAGCTTCAAGATACTCTCGCTAAAAGGGAGATAAGCGGAAATCAGGCGGTAGAGGCCGCGTTGCAGAAGATCAAGACGATTTTCGATGAGGCCTTGCAAACTGCCCTGACGGTGCGTCCAAAGGGTCATTAGACATAATATAGGTAGCTCCTTTCGCCAAGTACATACTTCCGAAATTTTCCTCGACATAGGAATACTTATAAATATCAATCTCTTACAAATTCTAAGCTTGAGTTTCCAATGCCCTGAACCGCTCGTTCGAGGTATTTTCGACGAAGCCGGCAGAATGACCCCTCTGGCATACTGGACCCCACTGCACAGGAATCCCACACATGCTGATTTACGGCGCCTATGGCTATACCGGTTCATTGATTGTGGAAGCCGCCCTCGAACAGGGTTTGCGGCCCCTGTTGGCTGGGCGCGATGCCGGCAAACTAAAACCATTGGCCGAGCGCTTCGGCCTGCCATAT
>Ga0307374_10002113_pt1 | contig 35864 bp, 33 predicted proteins | sample OX3MG_FD_202532 | JGI IMG/M metagenome (GOLD analysis project Ga0307374, IMG submission 202532) | Soil microbial communities from Risofladan, Vaasa, Finland - OX-3 | ecosystem: Environmental > Terrestrial > Soil > Coastal area > Acid sulfate soil | place: Finland: Risofladan, Vaasa | collected... | reverse complement strand
GCTCCTGCAACCTGTGCGGCGCATTCCTCCAGGGCCTGCGCCAAGCAGCGGAGTTGGGCGCTCAGTTCCGTCAGCTCGGCCGCATTCCCGGACAGGGTCCACCCCGTCTCGGCGACGTCGAGGTCGAGGTCGCGTCCGATCAAGACAGCAGTCATCTGCTCCCTCCGAGCTCACCGCGGCTCCCCAGCCCCGGAGTTTGTGCCGGGCTCAACCCGACGACTCAACCTAACCAGGCAGGCAGTGGCTGGCAATAGGCCAGCGCGGCGACATTCGACCGGGCTTCCGCCCGCGAATCGTCTCTGATCTCACTTCACGTGATCTCGGTCACCTTCCGTGGGCAATCTCCAACAGATGAAGTTCGAAGGGACACGCAGATATATTTCAGAAGTGTTAAGAAACGAACGATAATTCTCCATCACAAGACAAATTCAGGATCCCGGCGGGTGTGTTTCAACTTGCATGTCCCGGCTGGCTGTCATATCAGGCGCAGCCGCAGGCCCGGCTTGAGGCGCCTCGTACTGAGGCCCTACTCGCGCCAGTCGGGGCCGGCCACGAAGGTCCGATATGCCTGCCGGGCGATGAGCAGCCCGCCTCCCAGGATCACCCAGGCCGGCCAGAAGGCACCTCCGCCCCCCAGCGCCCAGATGACAACGCAGACCACCATCAGAAACCCCGTCCGCTGCGCTCGAGAGACGAAGTGGCGCAAGCTCGCGGTTCGACGTTCCAGGCTCAACTGTTCTCCGATCCGGGAAGATGAGCGGCCCGACAGAGATTCTGGTCCGGCATCCGGCCCAATTCTGCGCCGGAACCCAATGGCGGGCAAGGCGGATGGCTCCGGCGGCCGATCCGGGCCTGTGGAACACTCTCAGGGTGGGCAGGGCGGATTCCGAGGCGGGGCTCTGCGGCCACCCGGACGGGCCCTCCCTCACCAAGTCGGCCGAGGTTCAACTCGCCCAGTTGGAGCCGGAGGAGCGCGAACAGCTGGAGATGGTGCTCCGCGCCCTGCGGTCAGCCGAGGACGTACAGCGCTATGGGTGGCCCGTCAGCGACAGTCCGGCCGGGGAGGTGTGGCGGGTGCGGGCCGGTCGGGTCGGGCTGTTCGTAGCCATCGATGAGGACAGCCTCCTGGTGGTCGGCTTGGCGGTGCGCCGCCCGGGCTCAGGCGAGTTCTACGGAGGCTGGGACTGAGTCGGCAGCCCGGGCGGCCGGTGGTCGGACGGGGAGACCGGCGGACCAATCGGGCGGGTGAATGAAGCGGGCGAAGCAGTTGGAGGGGATCAGACGAGGGGAAAGGTGGGGGGAGGGTCGGTTTCCTCCAGGATGGCCTTCATGCGCGCTTCGACGGCGGGCTTGATGGAGTCGGGGTGGGTCAGTACATAGAACCGGTCCGCTTCGACGGCGGCGGCCACATGATCGGCTACCTCGGTCGGGTCCATGCCCTCGGCCAGGAACCGTTCCTGGACGGCTCGGCGCATTCGCTCCTGCTCGGGTGAAGGCGAACCCTCCGAGCGCAGATGATCGGGGCGATTCCGCTCGGCGCTGATGATCCGGGTTGCCACCATGCCCGGGCAGAGGACCGAGACGCCGATGGGGGCTCCGGCGGCCCGCAGGTCGTACCAGAGGCCTTCGGTGAGCCGGGTCACGGCGTGCTTGGTCACGGCATAGATGGAAGCGCCGCCGGTGGATAGGCCGAGGACCGAGGAGGTGTTCACGACGTGTCCGGGCTGGCCGCTGGCGATCATCCCGGGGAGGAAGGCGCGGATGCCGTTCACTACCCCCATCAGGTTCACTCCCATCACCCACGTCCAGTCCGACGGGGCGGTCGTCCAGATCGCTCCCCCACCGCCGCTGACCCCGGCGTTGTTGCACAGCAGGTTGACCGAGCCGAAGCGGTCCACAGCAGAACGCTCCAATTGGGCGACCTGATCGACATCCGAGACGTCGGTGCCGACGGCCAACACGGCGGCACCCATCCCGGATACCTCGGCTTCGGCTTTGGCCAGGACGTCGGCTTCGACGTCGGCCATGACGACATTCATCCCCGCGGAGGCGAAGCGCTTGGCCAGAGCCAGGCCGATGCCGCTGGCGGCCCCGGTCACCACGGCCGTTCCCTCGAGTTTCAAGCTTCTCGCCCCCTTCCCGGACGACCGTGCGGCCGATCCGGTTGGACAATACGGCCTTGATCAGCCGCCGTCATGACCGGGTCAAGGGGGCGGGGCAGACCTTCCAGCCTCGACACCGTCTGGGTGTCGGGCCAGACGGCCACCAACAGCCTCACGCCTCCAGTAGACGCCGGCGCAGAGCGTCCATCAGGGAGATGGTGCAGAACTGCCGCACCCGGTCGCGGTCGCCAGGCAGGTGCAACTCCAGCGCGTCAGTGGGTTGGCCGGGCAGGGCGAGACCAACGAACGCTGTCCCCGGCGCCACTTCCTCCTGCGGGTCGGGGCCGGCCACGCCGGTGGTGGAGATGCCGATGTCGGCCCCCGTCAGGCGCCGCACGCCCTCGGCCATCTCCTTGGCGCAAGCCAGGGTCACCACTGGGCCCCGGGTCACCCCGAGCAGGTTGAACTTCACCTCCGAGTCGTAGGCCACCACCCCGCCCTTGAACCAGTCGCCGGCGCCGGGGACGTTGACCAGGCGAGAGGCCACCAGCCCCCCTGTTAGCGACTCGGCCACGGCCAGGGTCAGGTCCCGCTCGATGAGGGCGGCGCCGACGGCGTGTTCCATGGATTCGTCATCCACGCCGAAAACACGGTCCCCGAGCAGGTTGCGCAGCTCGGCCTCCTCGGCCGCGATCACGGCGTCGGCGGTCGCCTCGTCCGACGCCTTGACGGTGATGCGCACTTTGATTCCCTCGATACCACTGGCCAGAAAGGCGATGGTGGGGCGGGGGGCAGAGAGGGTCGCTTGGTCGTTGGGGTGGTCGAGCAACTCGAGCCGGGGTGCCACCAACTCGGCCACCGCCGACTCGGCCAGGCCCCAGGTGCGAAGGGTGCGGGAGCGGATGACCGCCTTCTCCCCGGAGCGGGACTGGAGGTCGGGCACGACGGCCCGGTCCATCATGTCCATCATCTCGTAGGGGACGCCGGGCATGGCGTAGATGACCTTGTCCCCCAGCGGACAGATGAGGCCGGGAGCGGTACCCCGGGTCTGGGGGATGACGCGGGCTCCCTCGGGGACTTCAGCCTGACGCAGATTGTTCTCGGACATGGTCCGGCCCCGCTGGGCGAACATGGACCGGATGCGCCCGGCCACCGCCTCATCCGGGACGAGCTTCGCCCCCATCACCTCGGCTATGGCCTCGCGGGTGATGTCATCCTGGGTGGGCCCGAGACCGCCGCAGACCAACACGGCGTCGCTGCGATCTAGAGCCAGGCGGAGGGCCGAGACGATACGAGCGAGGTTGTCGCCCACCTTGGTCTGGTAGTGCGAGTCGATTCCGGCCTGGGCCAGACGCTGGCCCATCCAGGCGGAGTTGCTGTCGACGATCTGACCGAGCAGCAACTCGGTCCCGACCGCCACGACTTCTACCTTCAACTAGCGGGTTCCGGAGTGACTCGGGAGTGGCGGTAGGCGGTCACGTACTGCGCCCCGGTCCAGAGCGACAGCACCACGGCCACCCAGAGGAAGGTACGGGCCACCACCAGGTGGCGGGGGGCCAGCAGCGGCAAGACGGAGAACCCGACGGCGCAGTCCTGGGCCAGGGTCTTGAGCTTGGCCAGGCCGGTGGCGGGAACGCTGATCCCCCGTCGCCCCAGCCGGCTGCGCATGATGCTGATTCCGAGTTCGCGCAGGGCGATCAGCGCCACGGGCAGCCACCACTGCTCATGCTTGTCCACTAGAACCAGGAGCGAGCCGATCACCAGGATCTTGTCCGCCAGCGGGTCGAGGAATGCGCCGGAACGGGTCGTTCCCATGCGCCGGGCGATCCAGCCGTCGAGGATGTCGGTCGCCACCAGCGGCAGACCGACCGCCACGGCGGGCCAGCAGGCGCCCCGAGCCGCCACGATGATGATGAACACCGGCGTGGCCAGGAACCGGGCCAGGGTCAGGGCGTTGGCCGGCGTCGCCAATGCCGACGGCCCGAAGCCGCCCCGGGATCCACCGCTGGTCCCGGCGGTACCGGGCCCAGCCGCCACCGTGCTCATGCCGTCACCGTAGCCAGGCCGGCGGTCTCGGCGCCCACCGGGACGGGAACCGCCTCGAGGTCGGGCCCGCCTGCGCCGGTTACCACGAAGGTCCCGATGGAGCCGATGGGAACCTCGGGCGGCACTTCGATGATGCCGTCGATCTCGGGGGCCTCCCGGTGACTGCGGCCTTGGCCGGGCGCGTCCACCAGCACTTCGATGCGCTGACCGATGAGCCGGCGGCGCCGTTCATGGGTGATGCGGTCCTGAAGTTCGGCCAGCTCGGCCATCCTCTCGCCGACCAGGCCGTCCGGAACGGAGAGGTCGAGACCGGCGGCGTAGGTGCCCTCCTCGGCGGAGTAGGCGAAGAAGCCGGCCCAGTCGAGTTGGTTCTCCTCCAGGAAGGCCAACAGGGCGTCGTGGTCCTCCTCGGTCTCACCCGGATAGCCGACGATGAAGGAGGAGCGCAGGGCGGCGTCGGGGTACTGGGCCCGGATGGCGGCTATGCGCTCGGTGAAGCGGGAGCCGTCGCCCCAACGCTTCATTCGGCGTAGGAGGGGGCGGGAGACGTGCTGGAGGGACAGGTCGAAGTAGGGCACGCCGGTCCGGCCGATGGTGTCGACCAGCCGGTCGGTCAACTCGGAGGGATAGAGGTAGAGGAGTCGGACCCGGTCGACCCGCTCGGCCACCAGGTCCACCAGTTGGTGGATGTCACCGGGGCGCCCCTCGTCCCGCCCGTAGGAGGCGAGGTCCTGGGCCACCAGGACGATCTCCCGGGCCCCGAGGGCGTCGACCTCGGCCAGGATCGCCGGGATGGATCGGGAGCGCTGCTTGCCCCGGAAGGAGGGGATGGCGCAGAAGCCGCAGGCCCGGTCGCAGCCCTCGGCCACCTTCAGATAGGCCCAGGGGGCGGTGGCGGCCGGGCGGGGCAGCTCAAGTAGGTCGATGCGGGCCCGGTCCCGCGCCCGGGCACTGGGACGGGGACGGGTCGACAGGGTCACCGGCACGGCCGGGGCGGCCAGCAGGGAGGCGCCGAAGGGGGCCACCAGATCGACTTCGGGCAGGGCCGCAGCCAGGTCGGCGCCGTAGCGCTCGGCCATGCAGCCGGTCACGACCAGGCGGGAGCCGCGGGGCCGCTCGTCATCCAGGGCCAGGATGGTGTCGATCGACTCGCGCCGGGCCGGCTCGATGAAGGCGCAGGTGTTGACCACCACCAGATCGGCATCACCGGGCCCGTCGGCGGGGACCATGCCCTCGGCGGCGAGCACGCCGGCCAGCTTGTCCGAGTCGACCTGGTTCTTGGGACAGCCGAGAGTCTCCAACCAGTAGCGCTCGGCCATAGCGAAAATTCTACTGGCCGGGTTCCGCGGCCCCGGGCCAGCGCTGACCTCCGCCGGCGGCGGCACTCAGCCGTCCTCCACCACCAGGCCGGCCCGGTCGGCCTCCAGGACCAGGCATCGTCCCGGCAGGGACAGTTCGGCCAGTAAGTCCTCGCCCCGCCGGCGGAGGTCCGCGGCCCCGGCAGACGGGACCATCCCCAGGATGGTCGGCCCCGCCCCCGACCAGCAGGCGGCCAGGGCCCCCGACGCCAGCAGCCCGGCCATGAGCGGCGCCGCTTCGGGGAAGAGGGCCTCTCTGTAGGGCTGGTGCAGCCGGTCCTCGGCCGCCTCCGGGCGCAGGCGGCGGTGATCGGCCAGGCCAGCCAGAAGCAGCGGCAGGCGGCCCAGATTGAACCGGGCATCGGCGTGGGACACGGTGGAGGGAAGGGCCCGGCGGGCGTCCTCGGTGGCCAGATGCCGGTCCGGTACAACGACCACGAAGGACAGGTCGGGGTCGAGATCCAGGCTCTCCACTACTGGCTCCGCTCCGATCAGGGAGGCGGCCACCAGCCCCCCGTAGACGGAGGCGGCGGCGTTCTCGGGGTGGCCATCGAAGCGGACGGCGACGGCGTGGGCGGTCGGATGGTCAGCGCCGGCGGCGCCGGCCGCCGCCGCGGCCAGAGCGGCCGAGGAGCCCAGGCCCCGGCCCACCGGGATGGCGGAGTGGACCCGGATGGAGACCCGGTCGTGGCCGAGGACGTCCCGGGCCACCCGGGCGGCCAGGTGCGAGGCGTCGACCGGAAGCTCCCCACCTTCTCCCGACGCCGTGATCGAAAGCGTCCCGGCTGGCTCCATCTCCACCTCGACCCACAGCGACAAAGCCAGAGCCAGGGTGTCGAAGCCCGGCCCGAGGTTGGCCGAAGAAGCAGGAGCCCGGGCGCGCATGGCGGCTGGCAAGTTATCGGCCCCCACGCGCCGGTGGGCCAGCCTGGGCGGTTAGCGCGATTCCAGCTCGTCGACGGTCATGAGCACGGCCCGGGCCTTGGAGCCCTCGGACGGACCGACCACTCCCCTCTGCTCGAGCAGGTCCATGAGCCGCCCGGCCCGGGCGAAGCCGACCCGCAGTTTGCGCTGCAGCATCGAGGTGGATCCCAGCTGGGAGCGGACGACCAGTTCCATGGCGGCTTCGAGGAGGTCATCGTCGTCATCTTCCCCGGGGGCTCCGTTGCCGCGGCCGACGCCGTCGGCATCCTCGCCCTCCACTCCTTCGACGTAGTTGGGCTGGGACTGGCGGCGCCAGTGGGCCACCACGGCCCGGACCTCGGCTTCGCTCACCCAGGGGGCCTGAATGCGACGCGGCACCGAGGACGATGCGGTCAACAGCAACAGGTCACCCTTACCGATGAGCCGTTCGGCGCCGGGCTGGTCCAGGATGACCCGGCTGTCGGCCAGAGATGAGACCGAGAAAGCCAGACGGGATGGCACGTTGGCCTTGATCACCCCGGTGATGACATCCACCGACGGACGCTGAGTGGCGATGACCAGATGGATGCCGACGGCGCGGGCCATCTGGGCGATGCGGCAGATGGAGTCCTCGACGTCGCGGGCGGCCACCATCATCAGATCGTTGAGCTCGTCCACCACGATGAGGATGAACGGAAGGCGCTGCCACTGGCGCTCCTCGCCCGGGGCGCTGCGCAGTTCGTTGCGGTCGAAGGCCTGGTTGTAACCGGTGATGTCGCGCACCCCGGCCTCGGCCAGGAGGTCGTAACGGCGTTCCATCTCATGCACGGCCCAGGACAGGGCGTTGGCGGCCCGCTTCGGATTCACCACCACCTGAGTCAGCAGATGGGGCAGACCGTTGTACTGGCCCAGCTCCACCCGCTTGGGGTCGACCAGGATCATCCGGACCTGGTCGGGCGTGGCTCGCATGAGGATGGACGTGATCATCGAGTTGATGCAGGAGGACTTGCCCGCTCCGGTGGCTCCGGCAATGAGCAGGTGGGGCATGGCGGCCATGTTCTCCATAACGGCCCGTCCGGCTATGTCGCGACCCATGGCCACATCCAGGGGATGGGTGGCGCGCCTGGCCTCTTCGGTGCCGAGGATGTCGGCCAGGGCCACCAGCTGGCGCTGGCGGTTGGGCACCTCCACGCCGATGGCGGAGCGGCCCGGGATGGGCGCCAGGATGCGCACGTCGTGGGAGGCCATGGCGTAGGCGATGTCGCGGTTGAGGCTGGTGACCCGGGCCACCTTCACCCCGGGACCGAGCTCGAGCTCGTAGCGGGTGACGGTGGGACCGATGGTCATGCCGACCACCTTGGTCTCCACCCCGTGGCCGGCCAGGGCCGCCTCCAGGGCCTGGCCGCCGGCCTCGATCAGCCGGCGGTCGTGGACCTGGGTCCGGGACGGTTTGAGAACGTTGCTGGGGGGCAGCTTCCAGACCGGGGGCTCGGCCGCCGGCCCCAGGTCGATGGCCAACTGGACGGCCGCACCGGCGCCGGCCTCGGCAAATTGATCTTCCTGGCCGGCCCGTCCGTGGCCGACTTCGGAGCCCGCGTGGCCACCAGCCTCATCAGCGTCGAGTCCATCGTGATGGTCGGTGTCAGCGAGGTGGACCGGGTCGATGGACTCAGCCGCCTCAACCCGCCCTCCGGCGGCCCCACCGAACCCGGCCGAACCGGCCCCGACCCCGTCGCCCGAGTCCTCGGCCGGATCCTTCGAGCCGGCCTGATCGGTCGCCCGGGAGCCGACCACGGCGGCCAGGCTGGTCCCGGTCCAACGGGCCGCCCGCCAGCCGAGCGCCCCCAGGGCGGCACCGGCCCGCAGGAGGGCCTGCACCGAAGTGGAGGTCAGCACCATCCCGCCGATGGTCCCGACCAGGACCAGGATCACGGACGCTCCCCAGGAGGCGACCACCGTCCGCAGCCCGCCCCCGAACAGGGCGCCCAACCAGCCCCCGGCGTGGCGGAGCACGTGGGTGGGGGCGGCCAGAGTGGCCGGTCCATTGGCCAGATGGGCCAGGCCGGACAGGCTCAGCAGCGGCAGGGTGGTTCCGACCACGGATCGGACCACCGAGCTGCGGGGGCTGTCCGGGCGCAGCAGGACCCAGCCGACCCAGGCCAGGGCCGGGGGGACCAGCAGTCGCGCCACGCCCACCAGGTCCCCGAAGCCGAGGTTGAGAGCTCGGCCCACCGGTCCGGACAGGTTGAGATAGGTCCCGAGCCCACTGAGCAGGCCACCCAGCAGGAAGCCGATCCCGAGGGCGGCCCGGCCGTGACGCTGCAGGTGGGGGGCTAGGGCGTCGGCCAGCCGTTCGGACAGTCCAGGTCCGGGAGTGGCCCGGGAAGGACGCCGGCGAGCGGGCGGGCGACCCTTGCCCGACGGCCGGCGGGTGCGGCGGGCGACGGATCCACCCCGGCCTTTACCCGGGGCCGGGCGGCCCCCGGAGCGGGTCGGGGCCCGGCGCGCCGGACTACGGGTGGATGTCACAACAGCCACAACCGTAACAGCAGCAACAGGGCGGACCCTGGCATTGCCCGGGGCCTGGAACGGTCCTGGCCTCAGGCCTCCATGACCACGGGCACGATCATCGGCCGGCGCCGGGTCCGCTCCTGGACCAGGCGGCCGATGGCGGAACGCACCCGGCGCTTGACCGCCTCGGGGTCATCGGCAGCACCGTCCCGGAACGTCTCGGCCACTGCCGTGCGAACCACGGCTCGGGCCTCGTCCAGCAGGGGCTCGGCCTCGGTGGCGTGGACCCAGCCCCGGGTGATGACCTCCGGCCCGGTGAGGATGTCCCCGGTGCTCACGTCGATCCCGACGATGACCACGATGACGCCCTCCTCGGCCAGCACCCGGCGGTCCCTCAGCACCCCGTGGCCGACGTCGCCCACGATCCCGTCCACATACAGGTACCCGGCGGGCACCTCACCGCTGAAGTCGATGCCGCCGTCGGTGAGGGTGATCACGTCCCCGTCCTCGCACAGGAGGATGCGGTCCGGATCGAGGCCCATGTCCTGAGCCAGGCGGGCGTGGTGGTGGAGATGGCGGTACTCACCGTGCACGGGCACGAACCACTGGGGTCGGGCCACGTTCTGGAGAATCTGCAACTCCCGCCGCATGGCGTGACCACTGACGTGGACCTCGGCCAGGCCGGAATGGATGACCTCGGCCCCGCGCCGGTGGAGCCCGTCGATGACCCGGCTGACCGCCGACTCGTTGCCCGGGATGGCGTGGGCGCTGATGATCACGACGTCATCGGGGCCGACCTTCACCCACTTGTTCTCCCCGGCGGCCATAAGGGAGAGAGCCGACATGGGCTCGCCCTGGGACCCGGTGGAGATCACGCACACGTCAGATGGGGGACGTTCGCCCACCGCTTCGATGTCGATGAGGGCCGACTCGGGGATGTGCAGCAGACCGAGCTGGCGGCCCAGGGCCACGTTCTTACCCATGGAGCGACCCAGGGTGGCGATAACCCGGCCGGTGGCCACCGCCGCGTCGGCCAGCTGCTGGATGCGGTGGATGTGGCTGGCGAAGCAGGCGGTGACTATCCGCTTGCCCTCGTACTGACGGAACAGGCCTAGTAGAACAGCGCCGACTTCGGTCTCGCTGCGGGTGTGGCCGGCCTCTTCAGCATTGGTCGAGTCGGCCAGGAGCAGGCGGACCCCCTCGGTACCGGCCAGGGCGCCGATGCGGGACAGATCGGTCAGCCGGCCGTCCACCGGGTTCATGTCCAGCTTGAAGTCCCCGGAGTGCAGCACTACGCCCTGGGCGGTGTGGAAGGCCAGCGCGAAGCCGTTGGGCACCGAGTGGGTGACCGGGATGAACTCGACCTCGAAGGGGCCGACGGCGCGCCGCTCCCCGTCCGCCACCGGGATCATCTCGGTGCGATTGAGGACTCCGGCCTCCTCGATGCGGCTGCGGGCCAGCCCGAGGGTCAGCGCCGATCCGTACAGAGGGAAAGACAACTCCCGCAGCAGGAACGAGAGACCGCCGGTGTGGTCCTCGTGCCCGTGAGTGAGGACGCAGGCCTCCACCCGGGCGGCATTCTCCCGGAGCCAGGTGAAGTCGGGCAGGACCAGGTCGACCCCCGGCATGGTGAGGTCATCGGGGAACATGATCCCGCAGTCGATGAGGACGACGCGGCCGTTCTGCTCCACGGCCGCGCAGTTGCGCCCTATCTCCCCCAGGCCACCGAGGAATGTGATCTTGACCGGATCAGCCAAGCGGTCCGTCCGAGCCCAGTTCCTCCAGCAGGCGCCGGGCCCTGTCCTCCAGGCCGCCGGGCGGCGGCCCCACGGGCAGCCGGCACTGCCCGACCCGGAGGCCCAACAGATTCATCATCACCTTGGCCGGAATGGGATTGGGGGCCTCATCACCGGTCTGGAAGTGGTGGGAGTCAAGGAGGAGTGCGTCGAGACGGCGGGCCTCGTCCACCTGACCCTGCTGCTGGGCGGTGATCATCCGTCCCACCAGGGCCCCGGCCCAGTGCGACTCCACACTGATGGCGCCCACCGCCCCCACCGCCAGCAACGGCAGGGTGACGCGGTCCTCACCGCTGTAGATCTCGAAACCGGCGGGAGCGTCCCGAGCCAGCCGGGCGGTGGCGTAGGGATCCGAGCAGGCGTCCTTGACCCCGACGATGTTCTGCACATCGTTGGCCAGCTCGATCATGGTCTCGTGGGCGATCTTGCGGCCGCTGCGGATCGGGATGTCATACAGGTAGACCGGCAACGAGGTGGCTTCGGCCACGGCCTTGAAGTGCAGGGCGATGCCAGTCTGAGGAGGCCGGCTGTAATACGGCGTCACCACCAGGAGCGAGGAGACGCCGGCTGCCTCGGCGGCCTCGGCCAACCGGACGGTGTGGCGGGTATCGGCGGTGCCCACGCCGGCCATGACCGGGGCAGATGTCTCCGAGGCGACGGTGCGCCAGAGCTCGATCTTTTCCCCATCGTCCAGGCTGGTGCCCTCACCGGTGCTGCCGGCCAGGACCAGGGTGTCCGTGCCGTGGGCCACCAGCCACTGGGCCAGCTCAATGGCCGCCTTGACGTCCAGCCCTCCGGAGTCATCGAAGGGCGTGACCATGGCCGTGGCCACCCGGCCAAGCCGCCCGGGGGGAACATGCCGGCCGGGAGCCGGGGCGGAGTTGGAACTCATCGGGCCGCTTCCTTGGACCGCTCGATCCCGAGACTGGAGAGCAGGTCCTCATGGAGCTCGAACCAGACGGTGTGGTACGAGTCGATGACGGGACGGGTGAACCAGTCATCCTGGCCATCCATCACGCGGTCCAGGGCCAGCTGGAGCCGGGGCCCGTAAGAGGCGAATCGATCCATGGTGTCGGCCAGATCGCTGCAGATGGGCCGGGCCGTCTCGTGGATGGCGGCCAGCCGGGCCCGGACCTCATCGTCATATTCGGCATCGGCATGGTCGTTGATGATCCGGAGGTCCCCGGCCGTCTTGAGCTGCCAGGCCGTACAGGTGTCGAGCAGATCGGCGTTGATGACCATGAAGCGCCGGTAGGCGTCATCGATATCAGAGCGCCGATTGGAATCGTCCACGTCGGACAGGACCAGGCGCTCGTGTTCGGCCCGGCCCTCCGGAGTCAGGGTCCAACCCGACAGGCGGCCCTCGCGCCGTGACACCAGGCCCTCGGAGGCCAGATCGACCAGGATCCGATCCAACTCGGACGGCGCCTGACCACTGGATGAACTGAGAGCAGAGGCGTCGGCAAAACCTTTGAGCTTGAGGGCGTGCAGCGCCAACAGCCGGGGTTGGGAGGAATGCGCCACCTGCTAGACGCTACTTCGGACCCGAGCCCCTACGGCAGCTGATAACCGGCGAAGCGCTCCCGCAGATCCTTCTTGGAGAACTTGCCCACCGAGGTCTTGGGGACCTCCTCGATGAAGACGACATCATCGGGTAACCACCACTTGGCCACTCGGGGCTCCAGGAAGGCCAGGAGCTCCTCCTTGGTCAACTCCTCCCCGGGACGGACCACGACACAGGCCAGGGGACGCTCCACCCAGCGCTCGTGAGGGATGGCGATTACGGCCGCTTCGGCCACCTTGGGATGGGCCATGATCTCGTTCTCGAGTTCGACCGAGGAGATCCATTCCCCCCCCGACTTGACCAGGTCCTTGGTCCGGTCCACCAGGTGGATGTAGGCGTCGGGGCTGATGGTGGCGACATCCCCGGTCCGCAGCCATCCGTCCGGGGTGAAGGACTCCGGGGCCCGGTCATCGTTGTAGTAGGTGCGGGCGATCCAAGGACCGGCCACCTGGAGTTCACCCGAGGCCTTTCCATCCCAGGGCAGCTCCTCGAGGGTGTCCTGGTCGACTATGCGGGCCTCCACGCCGGGGGCGGGTTGGCCCTGGGTGGCCCGGATGTCGGCCAGCTCCTCCTCGGGGCGGCCGGCCAGGGTGCTCACCACCTGGCAGACCGAGGCCAACGGGCTGGTCTCGGTCATGCCCCACGCCTGCAGGATGGGCAGGCCGATCTTCTCCCGGTAGGCCTCCGAGAGGATCTTGGGCACGGCCGAACCACCGCAGACGATGGACCGCAACGACAGGTCCTTGCCCTCCAGCAGCGGGAGGGTGCCCATCCAGATGGTGGGCACACCGGCGGCCAGGGTCACCTTCTCCTTGACGATCAGATCGGCGACGGCACCGGGCGACAGATCCCGGCCCGGGAAGATGAGGTCGGAGCCGGCCATGGCCGCGGCCTGGCAGAGCCCCCAGGCGTTGGCGTGGAACATCGGCACCACCGGCAGGATGCGGTCGGCCTCGTTGACCCCGAGGGTGCCGGTGAACATGGCGGCCATCGAATGCAGCACGACCGAGCGGTGGGAGTACACCACGCCCTTGGGGTTGCCCGTGGTGCCCGACGTGTAACACATCGAAGACGCCCGGTCCTCGTCCGTGACCCGGAAGTCGACCGGGCTGGCCGCGGCCAGCAGCTCCTCGTAGTCGAGGATGCGGGGATCGTCCGGGATGTCGCCCGTCCCGTCGTCCATGACGACCACGTGCTTGACCCCGGGCAGCTCGGGCATGAGCGGCCACAGGAGGCCGAGCAGGCTGCGGTCGGCAAAGATGACCTCGTCTTCGGCATGGTTGACGATGTAGGTCAGCTGCTCGGCAAACAGCCGGATATTGAGGGTGTGGAGGATCCGGCCCGTGCCCGGTGCGGCGAAGTACAGCTCCAGGTGCCGCCCGCTGTTCCAGGCGAAGGTGGCCACGCGACCATCGGCGGAAATGCCCAGATCCTCCAGCACCCCGCCCAACCGCCGGGTCCGCTCGGCCCAGGCGCCGTAACCGGTGCGCCTGACTTCCCCGCCGGGGACGGCGTCCACGATGGTCTTGTTCGGGTACATGCGCTCGACCCTCCGGAAGATTCCGTCGATGGTGAGCGGATAGTCCTGCATGAGACCCTGCATGGTCCCCCCTTCTTGGCCGGCTAGATAATGCCCGTTCAGATGCCGAGGACGCGCTCGAGGCCCACGGTGACCCCCTCCAGGCCGGGAATGGCCCTGATCGCCATAAGCACCCCGGGCATGTAGGACTGACGGTCGTAGGAGTCCTGTCGGATGGTCAGGGTCTGCCCGGTCGTGCCCAGGATGATCTCCTCATGGGCGACCATCCCGTTCATGCGCACGGAGTGAATGCGCACCCCGGAGGGGTGGACGGCCCCCCGGGCCCCGGCCAGGACCTCGTCGGTGGTCGGATCGGCCGCCCAGGGCGCGTCGCCCCGAGCCCGTCCCATCCGCTCGGCGGTGGAGATGGCCGTTCCCGACGGGGCGTCCACCTTGGCGTTGTGGTGCAGTTCGATCACTTCGGCGGTGTCGAACCATGGAGCGGCCAACTCCGCGAAGCGCACCGCCAGCACGGCGCTCAGAGCGAAATTGGGCACGATGATGCAGTTGGGCCGGCCCGGGCCGCCGGGGAACAGTTCCCGGGCCCGGGCCACCCGGTCGGGCCCGAAGCCGCTGGTTCCCATGACCACGTTGATCCCAGCCTCGGCACAGGCCTCGAGAGTGTCCATGGCCGCCCCGATGTGGGAGAAATCGACCACCACCTCGGCTCCGGCGCCCCGCAGTGCGGCGCGCTCCGGGGAGATCGCCAGGCGCCCGGCGGCGGGAGCGGCCCCGGCACCGGCCGCATCGACGGCGGCCACCAGGTCCAGGTCGGGGTCGGCCTCGACGGCCAGGCAGACCTGGGATCCCATCCGCCCGGCGGCGCCCACCACGCCCACCCGAAGCACGTCAGGCCACCCGGGGGGCCTGGAAGGAGTCCTGGCCGAACGGCCCGACCACGGCCAGGACGGGAGTCTGGTTCAGGGTCGCCTTGGCCACCTTGGCCACGTCCTCCAGGCTGACCGCCTCGACCCGGGTCACCACGTCTTCCACCTCCAGCACCTCTCCGTGGAGCAGCTGGCTGCGGGCCACCCGGCTCATGCGGGCGGCCGAGTCCTCCAGGGACAGAGCCGTTTCGCCTCTCATGTGGCCCTTGGCTACGGCCAGCTCCCGTTCGGTGGCGCCGGAGTCGGCCATCCGTTCCAGCTCGCCCATCATCCGGTCCAGGACCTCCCGGGCCCGGGCCGGAGCGGTCCCGGCGTAGAAGGCCAGAATCCCGGTGTCCTCGAAAGTGGAGCGGTAGGAGTACACGGAATAGGCCAGACCCCGACGCTCCCGGATCTCCTGGAACAACCGGCTGGACAGTCCCCCGCCCAGAACATGGTCGAGGACCGAAAGGGCGAAGCGTTCGGGGTCGTGACGGCCGGGAGTGGGGAAGCCCACCACCACGTGGGCCTGCTCGGTGGGCCGGTTGGTGACCGACACGGGCAGAGCCGGCTCCTCCGGCCCGGAGCGGGTGGGCGCCGAACCACCGGTGCGGCCGGTGAAGCCGGCGTCGATCATCTCGAGGGCCCGCTCATGCTCGACCGCTCCGGCCAGGGCCACCACGATGTTGCCCGGCCGGTAGTGATGGGCGTGAAAGCCGCTGATGGCGCCCCCGTCCATGGCCTCGACGGAGTCTTCGTCCCCCAGGACGTCCCGGCCGAGGGGATGGCCGGGGTACATGGCTTCCAGGAGTCGGTCGTGGACCAGATCGGCGGGCTCGTCCGAGTGCATCAGGATCTCCTCCAGGATCACCTGGCGCTCGGCCTCCACCTCCTCGGGCCGGAAGGCGGGGTTCCACATGACGTCGGAGAGGATGTCGAGGCCCAACTCGAGGCTCTCACCCAGGACGCGCACGTAGAACGCGGTCAGCTCCTTGGTGGTGAAGGCGTTCATGTCCCCGCCCACGGCGTCGACCGCTTCGGCTATCTCCTCGGCGGTACGGGTGGGGCTGCCCTTGAAGAGCAGGTGCTCCAGGAAGTGCGAGGCACCGGCCAGGGCCGGCTCCTCGTCCCGCGATCCGGTTCCGACCCAGAACCCGGCGGTGACCGAGGCGACGTGGGGCATCGTCTCGGTCACCACCGTGATCCCGTTATCGAGACGGGTGGTCCGGATCAAGAAGCGGGCCTGGTCAAGGGCTAGGAGCGACCGCCGCCACGCCGGGGGTTCCGGCGGGGCCCACGGTCACCGCCCGGGCGACGTCCGCCCGAGCCGGTCGGAGCGGTACCTGGACCGAGGTTGCCGAACTCCGCCTCCAGCTCCTTTTCGAAGCTGTCCTCGAAGGAGACGACCTCACCCTCGGCGGCGTCGCCGCCCCCGTTGGACTCTCCGTTGGACTCGGCCCTCGGGGCCCTCGGGGCCCGAGCCGGGCGGGAGTCGCCCCGATCCTCGGAGCCGCCGCCGTCGGTGCCCTCGTCCTCCCCCCCGACCAGGGACAGGGAGACCTTGCCCTGGGGGTCGACGTCATCGACGCGGACGGTGATCTCATCACCGAGGTCGACCACGTCCTCCACCCGCTCGACCCGCTTGCCACGCCCGAGCTTGGAGATATGGACCAGGCCGTCGCGGCCGGGAAGGATGTTGACGAAGGCGCCGAACTTGGTCACGTTGACGACCCGTCCGGTGTAAGTGGCGCCCACCTCGGCCTTGGGCGGATCCAGGATCAGCTCGATGCGGCGCTTGGCCTCTTCGACTGCCTCCCCGTCCTTGGCTCCGATGGTGACGGTCCCGACCACCCCGTCGTCATCGACGTTCACATCGGCACCGGTCTCCTGCTGGATGGCGTTGATGACCTTGCCCTTGGGGCCGATCACTTCACCGATCTTGTCCATCGGGATCTCGAAGCTGACGATCTTGGGGGCCGTCTTGCTGACCGCGGGCCGGGCCTCGGCAATGGTGTCGTGCATGACGGCCAGGATGATCTCCCTGGCCTCCTTGGCCTGGGTCAGAGCCTGGGCCAGGACCTCGGCCGGCAGACCCTCGATCTTGGTGTCGAGCTGCAGGGCGGTGACGAACTCCGAGGTGCCGGCCACCTTGAAGTCCATATCCCCGAAGGCGTCCTCGGAGCCGAGGATGTCGGTGAGGGCGGTGTACTTGCCCTCGGCATAGACCAGCCCCATGGCGATGCCGGCCACCGGGGCCTTGATGGGAACCCCGGCGTCCATCAGCGAAAGGCTGGAGGCACACACCGAGGCCATGGAAGTCGAGCCGTTAGAAGCCAGGACCTCGGATACCAGACGCAGGGCGTAAGGGAATTCGTCCTCAGGCGGGATGACCGGGATGAGAGCCCGCTCGGCCAGGAGGCCGTGGCCGATCTCCCGGCGCTTGGTGCCGCCGACCCGGCCCGTCTCGCCATTGGCGAAGGGCGGCATGTTGTAGTGGTGCATGTAGCGCTTGCGGTCATCGATGGTCAGGCTGTCCCTCAGCAGGATGTCCATGGCCATACGGGGCATGCCCAGGGTCGTCACGTTCAGGACCTGGGTCTCGCCCCGCTGGAAGATGGCCGAACCGTGAGCGGTGGGCAGGATGCCGACCTGGGCCGACAGGGCCCGGATATCCGACGGGCCGCGCCCGTCCATGCGGATGCCCTCGTTGACGATGCGGCTGCGCACCAGCTTCTTGGTGACACCGCGGACAGCCGCCTTGACCTGGGCATCCTGACCGGGGAACTCCTCGGCCAGCTTGGCCCGGATGTCGGCGCTGGCGGCGTCATTGGCGGCGTTGCGCTCGGCCTTATCGGCCATGGTGTTGGCCGCCGACAGGGCCTCCAGGCCCAGGGCCTCGACCCGGGCGTAGATCTCGGGGGTGTAGTCGGCCTGGGGCTCGAAGGGGATCGGGGCGTGGACGCCGGCCTTGGCCACCAGCTCGTTCTGTAGGTCGATCGACTCGCGGATCCAGGTCTTGGACTGCTCGAGCCCATCGGCGATGACCTGCTCGGTCACATGCGGCGTGCCTGACTGGTAGAGCTCCCAGGCCGCCTCGGTGCCGCCGGCTTCGACCATCATGATGGCTACGTCGGAGCCGTCCTCGGTCAGCCGTCCGGCCACCACCAGCTCGAAGGCGGAATCATCGCCCTCCTTGAAGGTGGGATGCGGCGCCCACTTGCCCTCCGCCGTCCATGCGATGCGTACGGCCCCGATGGGGCCCTGGAACGGGATGCCCGAGAGCATGAGGGCGGCGCTGGCGGCGTTGATGCAGAGCACGTCATGGGGGTTGTCCATGTCGGCGCCGAGAATGGTGCCGATGACCTGGGTCTCGTTGCGATACCCGTCGGCAAAGCTGGGGCGCAGCGGACGGTCGATGAGCCGGCAGGTGAGGATGGCCTCATCGGAGGGACGGCCCTCCCGCCGGAACACGGAACCGGGGATGATGCCAGCCGCGTAACGCCGCTCCTCGATGTCGACGGTGAGGGGGAAGAAGTCGATTCCCTCCCGCACCCCCTTATCGGCATTGGCCGTCATGAGCACGGTGGTCTCGCCTATGCGGCCGACCACGGCTCCCTGGGATTGGGGGGCCAACAGGCCCGTTTCGAATGAAAGTGTCTTCTCGGTGCCACTGATCGGGCCCGAGACGGTGATGGCCTCTGCCATTACCTCTCCTTCCCGCCCCGCTCGGGGCGAGCTCGGGGCGGCCTGGCCAGTTCCCAGTCGGCTAACACCCCGGCCACCCGGCCCGGGTATACGTCGACTGGCAGCTGACCTCCGGCCGCCGGTGCTACCTGCGCAGTCCGAGCCGGGCGATGAGAGCGCGGTAGCGCTCCACATCGTTGTCCCGTACATACCGGAGAAGGCGGCTGCGGCGGCCGATGAGCTTCATCAGGCCCCGCCGGGTGTGATGGTCTCCCTTGTGGGTCCGAAGATGCTCGGTCAGGTGCGATATGCGCCTGGACAGGATGGCGACCTGGACCTCCGGCGAACCGGTGTCGGTCTGGTGGAGTCGGTACTCCTCGATGGTGGCCGTCTTGTCAGGGGGCATGCGCGCAGGGATTCCTTCGTAAGTACAGGGACTCGGTGTCCGGTACCGTTCCGCCGCTCCTCTCCTGGTTGACCAGGAGCCGGGCAGGTGACCCCGGTCGTCCGGGATCCCGGAAATATTAGCAGGCGGGGCTACCTTGGCCGGGTGGCCGACCCGGCGCCGCCCTCCGAGGACGTGCTGGTGGTCACCCGGAACTGCCGGATACCCCTGTCCGAACTTACCTGGCGGTTCACCACCAGCGGCGGTCCTGGGGGCCAGCACGCCAACCGCTCCCACACCGCCGCCGAGGCCGTCTTCGACGTGGAGGCCTCCGGGGCCCTTGGCCCCCGCCAGCGGGCCCGGCTGCTCGAAGAGCTGGGACCCGTCGTCCGGGCCTCGGCCTCCGAGGAGCGCTCCCAGGTCCGGAACCGGGCCCTGGCCCAGGAACGGCTCCGCTCCCGCCTGGCGGCCGCTCTGGCCGTGGAGAAACCCCGGGTGGCCACCCGGCCCAGCCGGGGGGCCAAGCAGCGGCGGCTGGACGATAAGCGCCGCAACGCTGAACGGAAGCGGGAGCGCCGCCTGCCCCCCGAGTAGCTGGCTGTCGCCTAGTGGGTCAGGCGGGAACGGACCTGGGCCACGTCCTTGCCCATCTGGGCCACCAGCTCCTCGGCGGAGTCGAAGCGGAGTTCGTCCCGCAGCCGGCCCAGGAAGCGGACCCGGGCCTCTTCCCCGTAAAGGTCCCCGTGGAAATCGAGGAGGTGGGCCTCCAATAGGAGCGGGGCCCCCTCGGGATAGAAGGTGGGGCGCCGGCCGAGGGAGAGGGCGGCGGTTATGGAACTGCCGTCCGGGCGCTGATATCGGCCGGCATAGATGCCGTCGGCGGGTAGGAGGATGTCAGCGGGCACGGCCACGTTGGCGGTGGGAAAGCCCAGTTCGGCCCCGGCCCGGCCGTCCCCGTGCACAACCTGGCCCCGCACCTCGTGGGGCCGGCCCAGGAGCGGGATGACGGCCTCGACCGAGCCGTCCGAGAGCAGCCGGCGGATGCGGGTGGAGGACACCGCCTCCGTGCCGGCGTCCTCCCCGACCAGGCGCATCCCCAGCACATCGAAACCGAGCTGATTGCCCATCTCGGACAGGAGGGCGACGTTGCCCCGTCGGCCCTGTCCGAAGTGGAAGTCGTGACCGACCACCACACTGCGGACCCGGAGCCGGTCCACCAGCATCTCGGACACGAAGGCCTCCGCCGATTCCTCCGAGCGGACCTGGTCGAAACGGACCACCAGGGTCCGGTCGACCCCGGTGTCGGCCAGCAGCTCGAGCTTCTGGGCCAGATCGGTCAGGAGCGGGGGCGCCGACTCGGGCCTGACCACGCTGGCCGGGTGCCGGTCGAAGGTGACCACGATGCTCTCGGCCTGCTGGGCCGCAGCCCGCATGCGGACCTCGGCTATCACCGCCCGGTGCCCGACGTGGACGCCGTCGTAGGCCCCGATGGTTATGACCGATCCCCTCCGGGGAGGCTCGAAATCCTCGGTGTCGTGGATCACCTGCACTGCCGTCGAGACTAACGGCGGTGCCGGCTCGGTCCTTACCCGCCCGGACCGGCGGCGTTGGCGGGCTGGAGGATGACCGCCGCCCGCAGCTGGGACGCCGCGGCCGCCTCGTACACCCCGACCAGATCCCCGGCCTCGTCCAGGGCGGCCCAGGGGCCGGAGCCGGTTGCGCCCAGGCGCTCCCGATCCAAGGGGCGGCCCTGGCTGGCATCGGCTCGGGCGGCGGCGTCGAGAAGCACCGAATCCAGGAAGGAGACGGCCCGGGCGGGCGGAGCCAGCCGCGACGGTTCGACCTCATCCAGGGAGACGGCCCCGTCCACGTCGAAGGGGCCGACGGCGGTGCGCCTGAGCCGGCTCAGGTGGGCTCCTCCGCCCAGGGCCCGCCCGAGATCGTCGACCAGACTGCGCACGTAGGTGCCCGAGGAACACTGCACACGGAAGCGGTAGAGGGGCCCGGCCGGGCCGGCGGCGGGCTCGACTTCGAACACCCACACCGTTACCGGGCGGGGCCGACGCTCGACCTCCACGCCCTCCCGGGCCAGCTGATGGAGCCGCCGTCCCCCCACCTGCACGGCCGAGACCATCGGGGGTACCTGCTGAAGCTCACCGGTGAGGGCGGCGGCGGCCGCCTTCACCTGCTCGGTGGTGACGCGCGACATGTCCCAGGTCCCCGTCACCCGGCCCGAGGCGTCGAGGGTGTCGGTGCTAGTCCCGAGGACCATCTCCCCCATGTAGGTCTTGGCCAGCGGGGTCAGGAAGCGGAGCAGGCGGGTGACCCGGCCCACTCCGAGCAGGAGGACCCCGGTGGCGTCCGGATCCAGTGTTCCGCCGTGGCCGACCTTCTTTTCCGACAGCGCCCGGCGGCAACGGGCCACCACATCATGGGAGGTGCACCCGGCCGGCTTGTCCACCACGAGCAGGCCGTCGAGGCCCATGGCGCTCAGGGGCCGCCAGCTTCGAGGGCCCGGCGTACGGCCGCCACGGCGGCCTCGATCCCCAGGGTGGTGACGAATCCGGAGGCATAGCGGTGTCCCCCTCCGCCCAGCGACTGCGCTACGCGGCCTACGTCGGGGCCGTCAACCGAGCGCAGGGATACCCGGGTGCCCTCGGGCGCCTCCTTGGCCACCATCACGACCGTCGCCTCAGCGGTGCGCCGGACCAGGTCGATTAGGCCCTCCGTCTCGTCCAGGTCGACCCCGTGACGGGCGAGATCGGCGGTGGTCACCCAGGCCGTGACCATGCCCATCGCTTCGTCCAACTCGGCCCGGGCCAGAACATCGGCCACCAGCTTGAGATAGGCGAATCGGCTCTTCTCGAACAACTCCCGGGTGATGAAGGCGATGGGCAGATCGAAGCCGGCCAACTCCTCGGCCAGGGCGAAGACCTCAGGAGTGGTATTGGAGTACTGGAACCGGCCGGTGTCGGTGACCAGGCCGGTGTAGATGCACTCGGCCGAGTCCCGGTCCAGCGCCCAGCCCAGACGCTCGGCCAGCCGGCGAACGAGGACGGCGGTGGCGGCGGCGTCGGGATCGATCAGGTTGATCGTCCCGTAGTGGTCGTTGGTGGCGTGGTGGTCTATGACCACCAGCTGGCCGGCTTGGCGGGCCGCTTGGCGCAGTGATCCCAGGCGCGCCATCGAGCCGCAGTCGAAGGTGACCATGACCTCAGGATTGGAAGGGAAATCGGCCACCTTGGTGACCGTGTCCAGTCCCGGGAGGAAGGCGTAATGGGGGGCGACGTGGTCGGGCTCGGGCCAGGCCGCCACTGAGGCCTTCCCGTGGTTACGGCACAACACATGCAGAGCCAGCATCGAACCCAGGGCGTCGCCATCGGGCTGCACGTGGCAGGCCAGCGCCACCTCCCGGGCGGAGCGGATGGCCGCGGCCGCCTGGTCCAGGGCGGTCTCGACGTTCATGGGGCCGGTTCCTGCCCGGCGCCCGGAGCCTCGGGCTCCGGCTCCTGGCGAATACGCCGGATGGCGTCCTCGATGGCGGAGCCGGCCACCACGGCCGGGTCGGCCCGGAAGCTGAGTCGGGGCGTACGCTTGAGCCGGGTCTGGCGGGCCACCGCCGCCTGCAGGGCAATGCGATCGGCCTCCAGCCGCTCGGCGGTCTCCTCCGGCAGGGAGGCCAGCCACACGGTGGCATTGCGTAGGTCGGGATCCACCGTCACCCCGGTGACGGTCAGGAGCTGATCGTCCCGCTCGGCCCGGCGTTCGAGCTCCTCGGCCAGCACCTCTCTGAGCACCTGGTTGAGCCGATAGGTACGGGGATAGCGGGGGCTGCTGCGGTCCGGGCGGGGCGAGGGCATCAGACGTCCTCCCTCTCCAACCAGCTGCGCTCCACGCTGAGGACTTCGACGTCGGGGTGGGACCACACGAAGCGTTCAACTTCATCGAGGACCTCCTCGGCGTGCGACACGGTCGAGGCCACCACGGCCATACCGAGGCTGGTCCGCTGCCACTGGTCCTGATGGTCCACCTCAGCCGCGGCGACCTGGAAGCGGCGGCGGGTGCCTTCCAGTATGGGCTTGACCACGGCCCGCTTCGATTTGAGCGAACGGCTCTCAGGGAGGTGGAGCTCGACCCGCAACGCCGCTACGTGCGTGGGATCTCCCTTTCCTCGAAGGTCTCGATCACATCCCCGGAGTGGAGGTCCTGGAAGTCGGACAGCCCGATGCCGCACTCGAAGCCGGCCTGGACTTCGCGCACGTCGTCCTTGAACCGGCGCAGGGAGTTGATAGCGCCCCGCCAGATGATGGTGCCCTCCCGCAGGAACCGCACCTTGGATCCCCTGGTGATGACGCCGTTCGTGACGTAGCAACCGGCGATGGCGCCGATGCGGGGGACCCGGAAGATCTCCCTGACCTCGGCGTCCCCGGTGACGACCTCCTCGAACTCCGGCGCCAGCATGCCGAGCATGGCGGCCTGGATCTCCTCGATGACCTTGTAGATGATCTCGTAGGTCCGGATCTCCACGTCGGCGGCCTCGGCCAGTTCCCTGACCTTGCGGTCCGGGCGGACGTTGAAGCCGATGATGGTGGCGTTGGAGGCGGCGGCCAGGTCGACGTCGTACTGACTGATGCCGCCGACGGCGCGGTGGACGAAGGACAGCTTGACGTCCTCCCGCTCCAGCTTGCGCAGCGACTCGGTCAGGGCCTCGAGCGAACCCTGGACATCGGCCTTCACGATCAGGTTGAGAACAGCGGCCTCGCCCCGCTGGATCTGCTCGAAGATGTCCTCGAGCTTCGCTCCCGGCGTGGCCGACGGCGTCGGGTTGTAGCCCTGGGTCCGGTAGCGCTGTTCGCGCGTCTCACCGATGGTCCGGGCGGTGGAGAGGTCGCTGGTGACCCGGAATTCGTCACCGGCCCGGGGCACATCCGACAGACCCAGGACCTGGACGGGCATGGACGGGGCCGCCTCCTTGATGTTGTCGCCCAGGTCGTCTATGAGGGCCCGGACCCGGCCCCAGGCCGCCCCCGCCACCAGGTGGTCCCCCACCCGCAGCGTGCCCGCCTCGACCAGCACGGTTGCCACCGGGCCCCGCCCGATGTCCAGGTTGGCCTCCAGCACGGAGCCGCGGGCCCGGCCCTCCGGGTTGGCGGTCAGCTCTTCGACGTCGGCTACCAGGATGAGCTGCTCCAGCAGATCATCGACACCGAGGTTCTGCAGGGCCGACATCTCGACCATGATCGTGTCCCCGCCCCATTCCTCCGGGACCAGGCCGAGTTCGGACAGCTGCTGCCTGACCCGGTTGGGATCGGCGTTCTCCCGATCGACCTTGTTGATGGCCACCACGATGGGCACGTCGGCGGCCTTGGCGTGGTTGAGAGCCTCGACGGTCTGGGGCATGACGCCGTCATCGGCGGCCACCACCAGGACGGCGATGTCGGTCACCTCGGCGCCTCGGGCCCGCATGGCCGTAAAGGCCTCGTGGCCCGGGGTGTCGATGAAGGTGATGGTGCGCCCTTCCTTCTCCACCTGGTAGGCGCCGATGTGCTGGGTGATACCGCCGGCCTCACCGGCCACCACATTGGTCTCCCGGATGCGGTCGAGCAGCAGCGTCTTGCCATGGTCGACGTGACCCATGACGGTCACGATCGGTGGCCGGGACCGCTGCAGCGACTCGTCATCATCGCTCTCGTCCTCGAAGTAGCGGGCGTGGAGCTCGGCTTCCTTCTCCTCGCCCGGATCCACCAGGCGGACCTGGGCGCCGACCTCGGCGGCAAACAGTTCGATCATGTCATCGGTCAGCGACTGGGTGGCCGTGACCATCTCACCCTGAAGGAGCAGGAAGCGCACGACATCACCGGCCGAGCGGAACAATTTGGGCCCGACATCCTGGGCCGTCGAGCCTCGCTCGATGATGACTTCGTCAGTCGGCACCGGGGCATTGGAAGGCACGTAGGCGGTGGGGAGCGTCGGCTCCAGTTCCTCCAGGTTCCGCCGGCGCCGACGGGACCGCCGCTGAGGCGGACGGCCACCACGTCCCGGGGGGCCACCACGACCGCCGCCGGGGGGGCCGCCGAAGCCGCCACCACCTCCGGGTCCACCCGGACCACCACCACCGGGGCCGGCGCCAGGGCGGCTGCCGAAGCCGCCACCGCCGCCTCCACCGCCGCCGGGGCGGGGAGCGAAGCCTCCGGGACGAGGCCCGCCAGGGCCTCCGCCGGGGCGCGGCGTGAAGCCGCCGGGACGCTGCATGGGTTGGCCCACGCCGCCCGGGCTGCGCCCGGGCATGGGCCCTCGGCCACCCTGCCCCGGGGGCGGGGGGATCGGCTTACCGGTGAGCGACGTCGGGGGGCGCCGGGCGCCGGGAGGCGGCGGGATGGGCTTTCCGCTCAGCGACGTCGGGGGCCGGGGGGCGGCGGAGGGCGGGGGCGCGGGCCGGCTGCCCAGGCCCGGTCCGCTCGCCACCTGGCCCGAAGGGCCTGAGGCGGCCGCCGTCTGAGCCGAGGCGGGGCCGGCGGGGGAAGCGGCGGTAGGCCGCCGATCGGTGGTTGTGGACGCCGCCGCCGGGCGATCGGGCGCGGGGCGCTCAGCGCCGGGGCCGGGCCGGGCTATCGAGGGGGCTGGGGTTGCGGGCTGGGCGGCGGCAGTCGGACGGGGGGCGGCGGGCGCCGCTGCCGGAGCCGGAACCGGAGCCATGGGAGGGCTGGGGGGTGACGCCGCCGCCGGGCGGGAGGTCAGCGGAGTCCCGGCCGGGCCGGTCTCGGGCCTGGCTGTCTCGGGCCTGGCCATCTCGGGCCTGGCTGCCTCGGGCCTGGCTGCCTCGGTGGCGACCCGGGCCGCGGCCGGCATTGGGGCCGGACGGGGCGCCGGTTCGGGCGAAGAACGGACCGCGCCCGGCTCGGAGCGGACCAGGCCGGGGTCCGAGGAGCTCCGGTCCGGGCTCACCGTCGGGGAGGCGGACGCCGGAGCCGTGCCCGAGGTCGAGGCCCGGACGACCCGGGAGCTGGTCGGGGGCTCGGCCGGAGCCGGGGCGTCGTCGGTGATCGGGGCCCGCCTCAGCCCGTCGGCGTCGGCCTTGCGGCGGACGCGGTCAGCCTGGGCGTCCTCGATGCTGGAGGAGTGGCTCTTGACGCCTATTCCCAGCGCCAAACAGAGGTCGAGCGCTTCCTTGTTCTCGAGGCCGAGCTCTCGGGCGAGCTCGTAGACCCTGATCTTCTTGGCCAACTGCCGAATCAACCTTTCCTACATATTCAGACGTCCTTTGGACGCGAGCCCTACATTCTCCCACAAGGGAGCCCCCACCCGGTCTGGAGCCGCTACTCGGCCGGGGCTTCGGTGGTTTCGACGGCGTCAGCGACCGGAACGGCCACCTCGGCGACGTCGGCCGCGACGGCCACATCCGGGTCGGCGGCAGCCGGCGGCGCAGGCACGGAGGCGACTTCGGGGTCTTCCCCAGCCACCGCCCACTGCTCGGCCGACAGGGCCTCACCGCCCTCGGCGGGCTGCCAGACCATCTCACCCGCCTCGTTCTCGATCCACTCGCCCTCGGCCCACTCCTGGTTGGCGTAGGCCGCCTCTTCCTCGGCCAGCTGGGTCTCGCTCTTGATGTCGATACGCCACCCGGTCAGCCGGGCGGCCAGGCGGGCGTTCTGGCCCTCCTTACCGATGGCCAGGGAGAGCTGGAAGTCATGGACCACCACCGTGGCCGTGCCGGTCTCGTCATCGAGGCGAACCTCCTTGACCCGGGCCGGCTGGAGGGCACGGGCCACGAACTGAGCCGGATCCTCGCTGAAGGGGACGATATCCACCTTCTCGCCCCGCAGCTCGTTGGTCACCATGCGGACCCGGGCGCCCCGGGCTCCCACGCAGGCCCCCACCGGGTCAACGTTGGAGTCGTTGGACCACACCGCGATCTTGGTGCGGTGACCTGGCTCCCGGGCACAAGCCCGGATCTCCACGATGCCCCCGCCGATCTCGGGCACCTCCATCTCGAACAGGCGCTTGATCAGGCCCGGATGGGTCCGGCTGACCACGATCTGAGGCCCCTTGGAGGTCTTGCGGACCTCGACGATGTAGGCCTTGAGGCGGGCACCGTGCTCATAGCGCTCGTAAGGAACCTGTTCGGCCTGGGGCAGGAGCGCCTCCACCTTGCCCAGGTCGAGCAGGGTGTAGCGGTTATCGCTCTGCTGGATGATGCCGGTGACGATGTCGCCCTCCCGGCCGGCGTACTCCTCGTACTTGAGGTCGCGCTCGGCCTCCCGGATGCGCTGGAGGATGACCTGCTTGGCCGTCTGGGCGGCTATGCGGCCGAAGTCGTCCGGGGTGTCGTCCCACTCCCGGATGACATTCCCATCCTCGTCCAGCTCCTGGCCGTAGACCCGGATCTCCCCCGTGTCGGGATCGACGGTGACGACCGCCTCCTCAGCGGCGTCGGGCAGGCGCTTGTACGCCGCCACCAGGGCGTTGGCCAGGGCGTCGAGCAGGGTGTCGACCGAGATGCCCTTGTCCCGGGCGATCAGCTGCAGCGCCTCCAGGAACTCGAAATTGGTCTTGCTCATCGGGGTGTCGCCTCTTCGTGTACGTCAGTTGTCTTGGATGCGGAGGTCTTCTTCTTCTTCCGGGACGGTCCGCCGGCAGGCTTGCCCGGCTTGGGGGCGGGGCCCCATTCGAAGACCGTCCTGGCTCGTTCGATCTGGTCGTAGCCGATCCGGGTCGCACCGGACCCCTCGGCGTCGAGGTCGACCCCGCTGGAGTCGGCCCCGGTCAAAAGGCCGGTCAGGCGCCGCTCCCCTGGCGTACCCGGCAGGGTCCGGACCGAGATCTTGGCGCCGATGAAACGGGAAAAGTGCTCCGGAGTGCGTAGGGGCCGCTCCAGCCCGGGGCTGGAGATCTCCAGCTGGTAGCTGTCCGGCATGGGGTCGGACTCGTCCAGGGCGGCGGTGATGACCGGGCTGATCCGGGCGATGGCCTCCAGATCGATGCCACCGGGCCGGTCCAGGCTCAGGCGCAGGATGGGGCCCTGGATCTCGACGTCGACCAACTCCAGATCGGTGGAGGCCAGCAAGGGCTCGACCAACTCACGCACCAGCTCGGACTGGCCCATCGCACCTCCTCGAGTATTCAAGGGACCGGAAAGCAAACAAAAGCGTGGGCCAAGCCCACGCTCACCGTCCCGGGGGACCGGCCCACTGATTATAACGGAAGGGTTCCGGCCAACTCCCCGAGGGCCAGCTCCGATCTCTCCCCCGTGGCCCGGATCTTGACCTCCACGACCCCCTTGGCCAGGCCCCTGGCCCCCACCAGGACCTGGACCGGGATCCCGATGAGATCCGCATCGGCGAACTTCACTCCGGCCCGGGCCGGCCGGTCGTCCCACAGAACGCTGGTGCCGGCTCCGGTCAGGTCCAGATAGAGGGCTTCGGACGCCTCCAGCACCTCCGGGTCGGTGCCCAGGGAGACCAGATGGACGGCGTAGGGGGCCAGGGCCGGGGGCCAGGACAGACCGGCCTCATCGTGGGTGGCCTCGGCCACGATGGCCACCAGCCGGCTGACCCCGATCCCGTAACAGCCCATCCAGAAGGGCGCCTCGGCCCCCGACTAGTCGGCAAAGGTGGCCCCCGCCAATACTTCGGAGTAGCGGCGGCCCAGCTGAAAGGTGTGGGCGGCCTCGACCGACCTGACCAGGTCGACCGGGCCGGCGCAGACGGGACAGGCGTCACCGGCGGCGATGGTGGCGATGGAGACCCACTCCCCCACCTGGAAGTCACGGCCGGCCACGGCTCCGGTCACGTGGTGGTCGGCCCGGTTGGCCCCGGTCACCCAGGCCACCGGTTGGCCGACGGAGGGGTCGGCCACCACCCTGAGGCCCCGGGGCAGGAAGGCGTAGACACCCGAGGAGGTGCGCCGGATGTAGCCACCCCGGACCAGCAGCTGGTGGCTGGCCGCCTCGGCATCAGCCGGGGCATCCCGCCGGGTGCGCAGCAGTAGACGGCTCATCCTCATCGCATGGGAAGCTACCGGCATGCCCCCCCAGAACATCCTGACCCCCCAGTCCGAGGATTTCCCCGCCTGGTATCAGGACGTGGTGGCCCGGGCCGAGATGGCCGACAACGGTCCGGTGCGGGGCACCATGGTCATCCGTCCCTGGGGTTACGCAATCTGGGAACGCATGCAGGCCGAACTCGACCGACGCATCAAGGACACCGGCGCCGTCAACGCCTACTTCCCGCTCTTCATCCCGGAGAGCTACCTGCACAAGGAGGCCAAGCACGTCGAGGGCTTCAGCCCGGAACTGGCCGTGGTCACCCACGGAGGGGGCAAGGAGCTGGAGGAGCCGGTGGTGGTCCGGCCCACCAGTGAGACGATCATCAACGCCTATTTCTCCAAGTGGGTCCAGAGCTATCGCGAGTTGCCGCTCCTCATCAACCAGTGGGCCAACGTGGTGCGCTGGGAGCTCCGGCCCCGTCTGTTCCTGAGGACCACCGAGTTCCTCTGGCAGGAGGGCCACACCGCCCATGTCAGCGAAGGCGACGCCGGGGCCTACGCCATACGCATCCTGCAGTCGGTCTATGCCGACTTCATGCGCTCGGTCATGGCCGTGCCGGTGCTGGTGGGGCGCAAGACGGCCAAGGAGCGATTTGCCGGGGCCACCACCACCTGGACCTGCGAGGGGATGATGCGCGACGGCAAGGCCCTGCAGATGGCCACCAGCCACGAGTTGGGGCAGAACTTCGCCAAGGCCTTCGACATCACCTTCGCCGATGCCGAAGGCCGGCAGTCCTACGTCTGGCAGACCTCGTGGGGCGCCTCGACCCGCATGATCGGCGCCCTGATCATGGCCCACGGTGACGACAACGGGCTGCGCCTGCCCCCCGACCTGGCTCCCATCCAGGTGGTGGTGCTGGTGGTCCGGGACGAGCCCGAGGTGGTGGCCGAGGCGAACCGGCTGGCCGCCGAACTGGCGGCGGTATCGGTGCGGGTGCAGATCGATGACCGCACGTCCACCTCCTTCGGGCGTCGGGCGGTGGACTGGGAGGTGAAGGGCGTCCCCGTCCGGCTGGAACTCGGCCCCCGGGACGTGGCCGCCGGCACCGCCACCCTGGTCACCCGCCACGACGGGGCCAAGGTGTCCGTCCCCTTGTCCGAGGCGGCGGCCCGGGCCCGGGCCGCCCTCGAGGGCGTGGGCGCCAGGTTGGCCGAGGAGGCCGAGGCCATGCGCCTCTCCCGCACCCGGGAGGTGGCCTCGGTGGAGGAGGGACGGGAGGCGGCGGAGGGCGGATTCGCCGTGATGGGGCTGGACGTGCTCGGAGCCGACGGTGAATCCGCCCTCAACTCGTCCGGAGTGACCGTGCGCTGTGTTCAGCGCCGGGACGGCGGCCTGCCCGGCCGGGACGATCCCGATACCGAGTTGGTGGCGGTGGTGGCCAAGGCCTACTAATGGCGACGGGCACCCGGGTCCTTCGGACCACGCCCGTCGCGTGCGGCGGGGACCCCAGCCCCGCCGCTTAGGTCCGGTCAGCCCGGTGCCGGCGGATGAGTTCGACCTTGGCTTCGCTGCGGTTGGCATCGCCCTGGTCCTCGAGCAGGGCCCGGCGGTCGGCCTCGGCCTCGGCCTCGGCACCGGCGTCGGCGGCGGCCAAGCGGGCCTCGATGCCCTCGGCTACCAGCTTCTCGGCCTCGTCCACCAGGGCCTGGACCATCTGGTCCTCGGGGACGACGCGGACGATCTTGCCCTTGATGAAGAGGTGCCCCTTCTGGCGCCCGCCCCCGATGCCGATGTCGGCCTCCCGGGCCTCGCCCGGCCCGTTGACCACACAGCCCATGACCGCCACCTGCAGTGGGATGTTCCTGGCCTCCAGGGCGATCTGGGCCTCGGCGGCCAGGCCGATGACGTCTATCTCGGCCCGTCCGCAGGAGGGACAGGCGATGAGGTCGAGACCCTTGCGCTCCCGCAGCCCCATGGCCTCCAACAGCTGGCGGCCGGCCCTGGCCTCCTCCACCGGGTCGGCGGTGAGCGAATAGCGAATGGTGTCACCGATGCCCTCGGCCAGCAGGGTGCCGATCCCGGCTGTGCCCTTGATCAGGCCGGCCGGCGGGGGCCCGGCCTCGGTGACGCCCAGATGCAGCGGATGGTCGGTGACCTCCGAGAGCTGGCGGTAGGACTCGATCATGAGCGGCACGTTGGACGCCTTGACCGAGATCTTCACGTCCTCGAAGCCGACCTCCTCGAAGTAGGCCAGCTCCATCTGGGCCGACTCGACCAGCGCCTCGGGGGTGGCGCCGCCGTATTTCTTGTACAGATCCGGATGCAGCGAGCCGGCATTGACCCCGATCCGGATCGGCACGCCGCGGTCCTTGGCCTCACTGGCCACCAGGCGGATCTCCTCCGGCTTGCGCAGGTTGCCGGGGTTGAGGCGCAGGCAGGCCACCCCGGCCTCCAGCGCCTCCAGAGCCCGCTCGTAATGGAAGTGGATGTCGGCCACGATGGGTACCGGGCTGCGGGGAACGATGCGGGCCAGCCCCTCGGCGGCCTCGGGTTCGTTGCAGGTACAGCGCACGATGTCGGCACCGGAGGAGGCCAGGGCGTAAATCTGAGCCAGGGTGCCGTCGACATCGGCGGTCTTGGTGGTGGTCATGGACTGCACCGAGATGGGGGCCCCACCTCCCACCGGGACGTTGCCGACCGTGATCTGTCGGGTCTTTCGCCTCTCGGCCATGGTGCCGGTGGACTTCATCGGGGTCTCCCCCCAGTTGGTTGAATCAGGCTTGACATAAGCGTCCTCACTGGAACGTCGTCACTGGAACGGGTTGGCCGGCGGGTGGAAGATGTCGGCCCAGATGGAGGCCAGCCCGATCACGATCAGGGCGACCAGCACCACGGCCGTGACCGGGGCCCACTTGGCCATGTCGGCCCGGTACCGCCGCCCCCGGCGGGAACGGATGCGCTCGTAGATGGCGGTGACGACGTGGCCGCCGTCAAGGGGCAGCAGGGGGGCCAGGTTGAACACGCCGATGAAGATGTTGAGCTCTATGAGGAGACCGAGCACGTCACGCAAGCCGCTGGCGGCGGCGTCGTGAGCCAGGTAGACGATGCCGACCACCGATGTGAAGCGGGGCTGGCCGGCGGCCTGCTTGGCCGTGACGTGGCCGGTTATCTGACTGGTATAGGCATCTAGGCCCTGCGAGGAGAACACCTGGCCCAGGGCGCTGAACACACTGGTCACGGTGGAACCGAAGTCGTCCCCGGCTTGACCGATGGCGGATATCGGGTTGACCCGCTGGCCCACCACGGCCGGGCCGATGCCGACGAAGCCGTAACTGGTCGTGCCTTTGGGAACGCTCACGTCCACGCCACTGACCTTGGCGGTGGCCAGGTTCACCGGGGTCACGGTGGTGGTCAAGGTGCGGCCGCTCCGGAGGAAGGTGACCGTCACCGGCTCATCGGCATGGCTGACGATGAAGTTGCGCAGGTCGCTGAAGCTGGATTCGGGATGGCCGTCCAGGGCCGTGATCCGGTCGCCCAGGTGCAGCCCAGCCATCTGGGCCGGTGTGGAGGTCCCCGGAAAGCGGGTGAGGGATCCGATGGTCGTGCTGTTGTCGTTGGGGGCACCCACCACCGCCAGCAGCACGAACAGCAGCACGAAGGCTATGAGGAAGTGCATGAACGAACCGGCGCTCACCACCATCAGCCGGCGGGGGAAGGTGGCCGAGCGGTAGGTGCGCGACTCCTCGGCCGGATCGACCTGTTCCAGGTTGGTCATGCCCAGGATGCGGACGTAGCCGCCGGCCGGGATGGCCTTGACCCCGTATTCGGTCTCACCTCGGTGCACCGACCAGAGCCGGGGGCCGAAGCCGAGGAAGTACTCGCTCACCTTCATGCCCGACCACTTGGCGGTGGCGAAGTGGCCAAGTTCGTGGAGCATGATCATGACCACGATGGCGGCTACCACCGCCAGGGTGCGCAGCACCCCGAAGGCGGCCGCCACCACCACACCGACACCGACTATCAGGGCCAGGCGCAGGAGGGCGGCGCGCTGTTCGGCCGGGCCGTTGGGGCCGGGGAATCGACCACCCGGGCCGCCCGGACCATAGGGGCCGTCAGGCCCACCCGAGCCGGAGCCACCGGGACCGTCGGGCCCTTGGACGTCGGCGCCGGCCGGGGTCAGGGTCGTGCTCATGCCACCTCGGCCCTGACGCCGACGGCTTCGGCGGCGCGGCGCCGACCGGAGGCATCGGCGTCGAGAACATCTTCCACCGTCTCGGCCGGGCGGGGTCCGTACGCCTCCATGGCCGACTCGACCACGCCGGCTATGTCCACCCAGCGGATGCGCCCGTCCAGGAAGGCGGCCACGGCTACCTCGTTGGCGGCGCTCAGCCAGGCCGGGGCGCAGCCGCCCAAGCGGCCGGCCTCGTAGGCCAAGGCTAGGCAGCGGAATCGGGCCGGGTCGGGGGGCTCGAAGTCCAGCTGGGAGATGGACGTCCAGTCGATGCGGCCGAAGGGAAGCGGCCAGCGATCGGGGTAGGACAGGGCGTAGGCGATGGGCAGGCGCATGTCGGGCATGGAGAGCTGGGCCAGGGTGGCCCCGTCACTGAACTCCACCATCGAGTGCACAATGGACTGGGGGTGTACCAGCACCTCTATCCGTTCCAGGCTGATGCCGAACAACTCGTGGGCCTCGATGACCTCCAGACCCTTGTTCATGAGCGTCGAGGAATCCACCGTGATCTTCGGACCCATGGCCCAGGTCGGATGGTCGAGGGCGTCCGCCACCTCCACCCTTTTCAACTCCTCGGCGCCGGTGGTCCGGAAGGGCCCCCCGCTGGCCGTGATCACCAGGCGGGCCACCTCCGCCTGGGGGTCGAGGCTGGAGCGCAGGCACTGGTGGATGGCGGCGTGCTCGGAATCAACCGGGACGATCTCGCCTCCGCCCTGCCGGCGGGCGGCGTTGACCACCGGGCCGCCGGCAATCAGGGACTCCTTGTTGGCCAGGGCCAGACGGGCCCCGTTGCGCAGAGCGGCCAGGGTCACCGGCAGCCCGGCGAATCCGACCACCCCGTTGAGGACAACCTCAGCCCCCAGTGCCGACCCGCTCAGGGCTTCGGGCCCGTGCCCGACCTCGACCCCGGCTGGCAGTTGCCCTTGAAGGGCGGCGGCGGCCTCGGCCTCGCCCACCACCACCCGTTGCGGGTGGAGCAGCCGGGACTGCTCGATCAGTACCTCGAGCGAGCCTCGGGTCGCACCCCGGGCCGCCAGGCAGACCACATCGAAAGCGTCGGGCCGCCCGAGGATCACGTCAACCGCCTGACGCCCGATCGATCCGGTGGAGCCGACCAGGCTGACCGTTCTCACCCGATGCCCAGCACCCTGACCAAGTAGTAGGTGGCCGGCAGGACGAAGAGGATGGCGTCGATACGGTCGAGCATCCCCCCGTGGCCGGGCAGCACCGCCCCCATGTCTTTGACTTCGAGGTCCCGCTTCACCATCGACTGGCACAGGTCGCCCACCGGGGCGACCACGGCTCCGACCACCCCCAGGGCGATGGCATCCTTGAGGCTCCAGGGCGAGATCTGGCTGACCACCACCGAGGTCACCACCAGGCTGGTGAGCATGCCCCCCACCAGGCCTTCCCAGGTCTTGTTGGGACTGATGCTGGGGGCCAGGGGCCGGCGTCCCAGTCGGCGGCCGAAGGCGAAGCCGCCCACGTCGTAGCCCACGGCGGCGATGACCGCGGCCATGAGGAAGGCCACCCCGTGGCGGTGGGGGAACTGGGTCGGATCCAGGAGCAGACCGGCGAAGGAGGCCAGGAAACCCACCCACATGAACATCACCATGCTGGCGCCGATGTTCATTACGGGGCGGGCCCGGACCACCCCGGCCAGGTACCAGATGAGGGCGAAGACCATGGTGAGGACGGCCACCAGGGGCAGGGCCGTCTCCCCCTTGAGATAGGCGCCGACCATCAGGGAAACGGTCCCCGTCAGCCCGAGCAGGGTGGCCGGCCGGTAGCCGGCCCGGCGCAGGGCGGAGTAGCCCTCGATGGCGGCCAGAAGAACGGCCAGGGCGCACAGAGCCAGCAGCGGAACCGGCCCGAACTGGGCCACCAGGACGAGAAGGAGACCGATGCCCACCCCGGTGGCCACCCTTACCCCGACGGAGGCCGGGCCGCCGCCCCGACGGCCGGGTTCGGAGCCGGCCGGGCCGGGCCCGGGCCCGGCGCCTGCGCCGAGAGGGCCCACCTGCCGGCTGGAGATACGAACCTCCCCGGTGGGGGTCATGACCTGGGTGGCCCCGACAGGCAGGGGCAGCTCCGGGTCCTCCCAGACGTCGTCTTCGTCAACCAGCAGGGGTTCCGGGGACGGATCGGTCAGAACGTCCTCCGGCGCCGGCTGGCCGCGGCGCCCGGCGGGCCGCGCCGTCCTGGACCTCCCGGCCACCCGACCCCACAGCCGGCCTCCACCCGAGCGACCCCGGGCGACCGGCGCCGGGGCCGGGGCCTCCTCCGGTTCATCGTCCAGGTCGTACTCGTAGCCGAAGGGGTCATCCGGGTCGGGGACGACCGAACCGGCCACCATCTGGTCCGGTTCCAGGTCGTCCTCGAATCCGGCGTCGTCCCAGTCCCGGGGTTGGTCCCGCCAGCGGGCGCCGCCGGCGAATCCCGACCAGGCGGCCATGTCATCGTCTTCCTCCCGGCCGGCGCCCGCCCCTGAGGCGGAGGAGAGGATGGCCGGCACCTCCCCGGTGGCCGGCTCAGTCCAGTGCGGCATCTCGGCGCCGGACGAGCCGGCGCCGGCCAGCGGGGCCCGGGGCAACTGGCTGGGATCCACGGCATCGGGCAATGGGAATCGGGCCGCCGGAGTAGGGCCGGCGGCCGGGGCCTCGGGCACGTCCCCGAAACGAGGGGCGTCATCGGGCCGGCGCCCGGCGGCCTGCCCGGCCTCCAGGGCGGCGGCCGCCTCATCGGCGCCGATGATTCTTACCCCCTCATTGCGGGGAGCGGCCGGAGCCTTGTCTTCCCGGTCTTCCTGGTTGTCAGCGTCCACGGTTGCCTCCTCCTCGGCTCGGTTGAGCCC
>Ga0307374_10002112_pt1 | contig 35875 bp, 36 predicted proteins | sample OX3MG_FD_202532 | JGI IMG/M metagenome (GOLD analysis project Ga0307374, IMG submission 202532) | Soil microbial communities from Risofladan, Vaasa, Finland - OX-3 | ecosystem: Environmental > Terrestrial > Soil > Coastal area > Acid sulfate soil | place: Finland: Risofladan, Vaasa | collected... | reverse complement strand
CGTAGGCTCGACGGAGGCGGTAAGGGAGCGGAGGCGCCGGCTCGGCCGGCGTTGGAGCGGGTATGAGCGCGGCTGCCGAAGCACACCCCCACCACGGCCCGCCGCCGGTCCACTACAGCTCGCGGGTCTCTCCGTCGGTGCTCGGGATGTTCCTGTTCATCGCCTCGGAGATCATGCTCTTCGGTGCGTTCTTCACGGTCTACTTCTTCGACCGCGTGGTGAACCACGGAGTCAACGGGCATTGGCCGCCAGACGGCTTTCACCGGCCGGCATTCGTTGCGGGCGTCAACACGGTGATCCTCGTCTCCTCGAGCTTCACGATGCACTGGGCGGACTCGTCGATCAAGAAGGGCAACCGCAACGGCCTGCGTGCCGGCATGGTGCTGACCTTCCTGCTCGGCCTGACGTTTCTGCTGACCCAGGTGATCGAGTATCACCGCATCGGCTTCAACACCAGCGACACGTCCTTCGCTGCGACGTTCTTCGGCCTCACCGGGCTGCACGGCGCCCATGTGTTCATCGGCCTGACGATCCTGGGCGTGATGACGATCCGCTCCTTCCGCGGCCACTTCTCTCCGGAACACCACCACGGAATCGAGCTTGGCGGGATCTACTGGCACTTCGTCGACGTGATGTGGATCGTCGTGTACGTGACGGTCTACCTGCTCTAGGCAACCGCTGTGCGCAATCCCTTCCGGAGCGAGGCAGATGCGTTCCGGTTCGTCTGGCTGACGATCGGCTACTTCGCACTGATCGTCCTCGGTGAGGCGATCAGCACCTGGGTCGGCGTCTCGGTGTTCGTCGTGCTCACGGCCGGCGCGCTCTGGGTGCTGTTCGGCCGTAAGACACCAAAGCTCCCCGCATCCAAGGCGCCTGCGAGCGCTCCGCCGGTCGAGCACCGCATGCTCGTCGTCGCGAACGAGACGGTCGGAGGCATGGAGCTGCTCGCTGAAATCCGAACCCGCGCGGCCGGCCGCAGTGTCACCGTTCTGGTCGTGTGCCCCGCGCTCAACTCCTCGCTGCGCCACTGGGCCTCCGACGAGGACGACGCGCGAGCCGCCACACTGGAGCGACTCGACCGAAGTATCGCGGCGATGCGTGCGGCCGGCGTGGATGCGGCCGGAGCGGTCGGCGACGGCGATCCGATCCAGGCAATCGACGACGCGCTGCGCACGTTCGGCCCCGACGAGCTCCTGATCTCGACCTATCCGGCCGGCCGCTCGCACTGGCTCGAGCGCGGGGTGGTGGAGCGCGCACGCCGGCGCTTCGATCTGCCGCTCACGCATGTCGTGGTCGATCCCGACGGCGCCGATCCGCACTGATCATCGAGCCGGTAGATCCGTTGCCGCTACGCGGCGAACTGCGCGAAGTGCACCGTGCCGCGCTGGGCGTGGGGGCGCTGTCCGACGAATGGGCGCAGCGCCGCCTGCCGGCGCACGCCGAGCGGGACGACTTCGTGTTTCTCGTCGCCCGTGAAGCAGGCGAGCTGACGGGCTTTGGCTACGGCTTCACCGGGGCTCACGGACAGTGGTGGACGGATCGGGTCGCCGCAGCGCTCGACGCCGGCCAGCGGGCGCAGTGGCTCGACGTGCCGCACTTCGAGATCGTCGAGTTGCACGTGCGCCCCGCCTGGCAGCGGCGCGGCGTCGGTAGCGCGCTGCTGGCGCAACTCCTCAGCCGCCAGCCGCACGACCGGGCGCTTCTCTCCACCCAGACCGCCTCGCGCAAAGCGCGGAACTTCTACGCGAAGAACGGGTGGTCCGAGCTCGCAGCCGTCGACTTCGGCACCGCGTACCCGGCGTACCTCGTGCTCGGAAAACGCCTCGCGCCGTAGGCGAGCCGCCTCGCCGAGGCTCTGCTACTTGCCGGCGACGCTCGAGACGTACGCCGCGACCGCCTGGATCTGCGCGGCGGTGAGTCTGCTTCGGAACGGCGGCATGATCGCCCCGCCGTTTGTCACCTGGCGAACGATCCGGGCGACCGCCGGCTTCAGCTGGTCGAGATTCGGGCCCGTCGTGCCTGTTGCGCCCGCGTCCTTCAGCGTATGACAGCCGGCGCAGCCGGCGGTCGTGAAGACCTGCTTGCCCGCTGCTACGGACGGTCCGCCGCTCGCGGGCACCGTCGTGGTCGTGCTCGCGGTCGTGCTGGTGGCCGTCGCGGGCGGTGTCGACGTTGCAGCCGTGACACCACAGTTCGGGTTGCCCGAGCACTTCGCGATGTAGAGCGCGATCGCGTCGGCGTCGGCGCCCCGGACGAGGTTCGTCGGCATCGGCGCCTCCGCGTAGGCGATCTGGCCGCGCACGATGTCGGCCATCGTCTGCTCCGAGAAGCCCTGTGTCTTGTCCGAGGAGAATGCGTTGTCGAGATTCGGACCGATCGTGCCCTGCGCCTTGGCGTCGGCGAGTGTGTGGCACGAGGCGCACTTCGCCTGGAAGAGCGCCTTCCCGAGGCTGGGGTCGCCGGAGGTGACGCGTCCGACGGCGCCGCAGCCCGACGCGGCGAGCGCGACGAGGAGAACCGCAGCTGGTGCGAGGAAACGGCGCAGGGTCAGAGGAGGAAGGGCGGTTGGGAGGTGCCGTCGGCCGGCGAGCCCGCACGGGCGCTCTCGGTCGGTTGCTCGGTCGTGATCTCGAAGTTCATCGGTGCCCCCCGGGTACGTCGGTGGCAGGCGGCCTGCCGCGTGAGTCTAACCGGCGCCCGTGGACGTGGTGGTGGGTGCGACCTGTGATTTGAGGCTCTTCAACGTCTGCTTCACCTGTGGGGCGAGCGGGTCCGTAGGAGCGAGCTTGAGGAAGGTCGTGAAGGCCGCGATCGCCGTTGGGGTGTCCTGGGCTGCCTGGGCTGCCTGCCCGAGCTGAATCTGCGTGGTCGCGTCGCTCGGGTTGAGCGCCACGAGCCTCTTGAAGGTTGCCTCGGCGCTGCGCTGGGCCGACTGGTAGTTCGAATACGCCGTTGTCTGCGCGGTCGAGGCGATCGTCGAGACCGCAGTGGAGATCGGGTCCTGTAGCGCGGTCGGGTCGTTGAACGCCTTGCCGAACGGCGTCGTCGAAGGCGGCGCAAACAGCGCACCGGGCGGTGTCTGGGCCGCTACCTGCTGCTGCGCAGCGGCGTAGTCGCTCGCGTACGAGTTGGCGAGTGTCGAGTATTCGGAGGCGAGCTCGGCGAGCGCGCCGTTGTCCTTGGGGCGCAGCGCCGTATAGCGCTCGAGCGCCGTGATGGCGTCCTGCGTGAGCTGCTTTTGCTCGAGCGCGGTTGCGAGGTCGCGCCAGGCCAGCGGGTCCTGCGGGTGCTTGGCTGCGTTCGACTGCAGCTTGGAGATCGAGGTGCCGCCCGAGCTGCCGAAGCTGAACGCGTTCTGCAGAGCGCTTGAGATGCCGCTCGAGCCGGAGCCGACGCCGAGGAACACGAAGGTGAGCATGAACGCAACGGCGAGGAAGACATAGGCCCACTTGGCGTGGAGCCGCAGGCGCACGAAGAAGAGCTCCTCCTGCCACTGCGGCGCCTTCTGCTTGCGGGCAGGCGCCTCTACCGCCTTGCGGTGAGCATTCTGCGCCGGGCGGCGCTTGCGGTGCTGCGTACCTCTTGCCACTTGACCGTGTCTTCTCTCCTGTAGCGGGCTTCGCCGTCGACGATCGTCTCGAGCACTCGTTCCGGCGAGCCGCCGAAGACGACGGCCGCCGCGGGATCCTCGACCGGGTGGTAGGGGCTTCCCGCGAGCGACACGACCGTCAGGTCGGCGCGCTTGCCGGGGCTCAGCGTACCCACCCGGTGGTCGAGCCGCAGCGCGCGGGCGGCACCCACGGTCGCCATGGCGAGTGCCTGCGAGGCGCTCAGCGCGTCCGCGCGGCGCGCGCGCGTGCGCGCCAGGTAGATCGCCGCTCGCAGCTCGTCGAACATGTCGAATGACGGTGTCGAGGCGGGCGAGTCGGTGCCGAGTCCCACACGCAGACCCGCCTCCCGCAACAGCGCAACCGGCGCGCCGGCGCAGCCGAGCAGCGCGTTCGAGCGCGGGCAGTGCGCGATGGGAACGTCTCGTTCGGCGAGCAGCGCTATCTCGCGCTCGTCGACCTCGACGCAATGGGCGCAGAGCAGATCCGGGCCGAGCACCGGCTCGAGCGTCGCCACTGCCCGGAGCCCCGTCGGCGGCACGAGCAGCGGGCCCAGCGCGGCCAGCGGTCCCGTGCCGTGCTCGAGCCACTCGTTCTCGCCGGAGCTTTCAGCGAGGTGCGTGCCCACGGGGATGCCGAGCGAGAGGCAGTAACGGTAGGTGTCGAGCGAGCACGTGTAGGGCGCGTGGGGCGAGACGCCGACGGTCACGAGCCCGCCCTCCTCGACACGTGCGCGCTTTCGCTCGAACTGGCTCCGCGCCTCGCCGGGGTCGCTCCCGAACACCTCGAGGTAGACGATCGCCCGCAGGCCGAGCTCGCGTGCAGCTGCCACGGCTGCTCCTGAGAAGCTGTAGTCGCCCGTCGTCGTGATGCCGGAGCGCAGCGAGTCGAGTGCGCCGCTTCGCGCGAGTGCCAGCATGTCCTCCGGGCGCAGGCGGTTCTTGCGCTCGACGTGCGTCGCGATCCACGGGCCGAACGGCAGGCCGTCACCGAAGCCGGCATACATGGCGTATTCGAGGTGCGAGTGGGCGTTGACGAACCCGGGCACGATCACCGCGTCGGCGAAGTGGCGGCCGGCACGGCCGGTGCTCACCTCGACGACCTCACCGTCCTCGAAGCGGACGAGGCCGTCCTGCACGGGCGGCCCGTCGAGCGGCAGCACCCAGTCGGCAGAGATCGCGCTCAAGTCTCGGCGGGTGAGGTCTCGGGCCGTCCTGCGCGCCGCTCGAGCAGTACGGAGACCCAGATCGAGGCCTCGTAGAGCACGAGCAACGGGATCGTCTCGAGCGTGGTCGTCACCGGATCGACGCCCGGCAGGGCGACTCCGATGCAGCAGACCACGAAGTAGCCCACGCGGCGGCTCCGGCGCAGCTTCGCCGTCGAGAGGACGCCGATCCGCGTCAGACCGACCACGAAGAGCGGTAGCTCGAAGACGATCGCCATCGCGATCAGCACCTTGGCAGCGAAGCTGATGTAGTCGCGGGCCCGGATCAGGGTCGTGTACTGGCCGCTGTCGTAGTGCGCAAGGTAGTGCGACGCCGCGGGCAGGGCGAGCTCGTAGCCGAAGACGATCCCGATCGCGAGCAGCAGGCCGGAGATGAGGACGAAGATGCGCAGCATGCGCTCGTGCGCGGGGTCGAAGGCCGGTAGGAAGAACGCCCACGCCTGCCAGAGGATGACCGGGAGGGAGACGAGGAAGCCGGCGTAGACCGACAGCCACATCGAGGTCATGAAGGGCTCGCCGATCGTCAGCGTCGTCAGGTGCCTGTGCCCCTTCGGGAGCTCGAGCTCGAGTGCGTGGATCAGCCGCTGGTGGAAGATGTAGGCGACGACAAAGCCGACGAACACGGAGCCGATGCACACGAAGAGCCGCTGGCGCAGCTCTTCGAGGTGGTCGACGAGCGTGGCTTCCTCGCCGTGCCCGAGGCGACGCGGCAGGCGGAGCCGGCGCATGTGCGGCTAGCCGACGGTCTCGTTTTCGCGGGCTTGCACCGGAGCGGCCGCGTCTTCGGTCCCGGCCGGGAGCTGGGACGGCTGCGGGGGCTCCGGCTTCGTCGGCTCCATCTTCGTCACGCCGGTGACCGAGTCCTTGAACTCACGCATGCCCGAGCCGAGCGACCGACCGATCTCCGGCAGCCGCTTGGCGCCGAAGAGCAGGAGCGCAACGAGGAGCAACAGGATGATCTCTGGAGCACCGATGTTTCCCATGGGAGCAGCGTATCAGCGGTCGGTGCACCGGGGAAATGCGGGCGCGGGGGTGGCCTCGGCTACGATGAGCAGCACGACGGAACGGGCGAACCCGCCTGTCTGAAGCAAGCCCCCAGGAGTCGCGAAATACCCATGGCAACGCTCGAGTTGAAGAAACTGCACGTCGCCCTCGAAGACGGGACCGAGATCGTCAAGGGCGTCGACCTCACCGTCTCGTCGGGTGAGGTGCACGCGATCATGGGGCCGAACGGCTCCGGCAAGTCGACGCTCGCGTACGCCGTTGCCGGCCATCCCGCCTACCAGATCACCGAGGGGCAGATCCTGCTCGACGGTGTCGACATCACCGAGGCGGGCGCCGACGAGCGCGCGCAGGCGGGCCTCTTCCTCGCGTTCCAGTATCCGCACGCCATTCCCGGCGTCACGGTGACGAACTTCTTGCGGCAGGCGATGAACGCCGTGCGCAAGGCGAGAAACGGCGGCGTCGACAGCCCGATGCCGGTGCCCGAGTTCCGCAAGCTGTTCCTCGCGAAGATGGATGACCTGAAGGTCAGCCGCGAGCTCGCCTCGCGCTACCTGAACGACGGGTTCTCGGGCGGCGAGAAGAAGCGCGTCGAGATCCTGCAGATGGCGATGCTCCAGCCGAAGATCGCGGTGCTCGACGAGACCGACTCCGGGCTCGACATCGACGCGCTGAAGATCGTCGCAGAGGGCGTGCAGAAGCTCGTCGGCCCCGAGATGGGGGCGCTCGTGATCACGCATTACAACCGCATCTTGAAGTACATCACCCCAGATTTCGTACACGTGTTCGTCGATGGGAAGATCGTCGAGGAGGGCGGCCCCGAGCTCGCAGAGAAGCTCGAGGTCTCCGGGTATGTCCAGTGGGAGAAACCGAAGGAAGAGGCAGCCTGATGGCACAGACCGAATCCGAGATTGTCCAGGGGATCGGTTCCGACTACGGGGCCAAGTACGGGTTCTCGAACCCGGACGAGGCGAAGGACTACTTCTTCAAGAGCGGACGCGGCCTCTCGCACGAGCTCGTCGACGCGATCTCGGCGCACAAGGGCGAGCCGCAGTGGATGAACAAGTTCCGCCACCGGTCGCTCGACTACTTCCTCGCTCGGCCGATGCCCACCTGGGGTGGGATGCCGTCGCTCGCCGAGATCGACTTCGAGAACATCTACTACTACATCAAGCCGACCGAGAACCAGGCCGAGTCGTGGGAGGACCTGCCCGCCGACATCAAGGACACCTGGGACAAGCTCGGCATTCCGGAGGCGGAGAAGAACTACCTGGCCGGCGTCGGTGCCCAGTACGAGAGCGAGGTCGTCTACCACAAGCTGCAGGAGCACCTCACCGCGCAGGGCGTGATCTTCCTCGACACCGACACCGCGCTCCGCGAGCACGAGGACCTGTTCAAGCAGTACTTCGGGACGATCATCCCGCAGAACGACAACAAGTTCGCGGCGCTGAACAGCGCGGTCTGGTCGGGCGGCTCCTTCATCTACGTGCCGCCGGGCGTTCGCATCGAGCTGCCGTTGCAGGCCTACTTTCGCATCAACGCGGAGAACATGGGCCAGTTCGAGCGCACGCTGATCCTCGTCGACGAGGATGCGTACGTGCACTACGTCGAAGGCTGCACGGCCCCGATCTATTCGACCGACTCGCTGCACTCGGCGGTCGTCGAGATCGTCGTCAAGAAGGGCGGCCGCTGCCGCTACACGACGATCCAGAACTGGTCGAACAATGTCTACAACCTCGTCACCAAGCGGGCCGTCGCGGAGGAGAACGCGACGATGGAGTGGGTCGATGGGAACCTCGGCTCGAAGCTGACGATGAAGTACCCGGCGATCTGGTTGACCGGCAAGGGGGCGCACGGCGAGGTGCTGTCGATCGCGTTCGCCGGCAAGGGCCAGCACCAGGACGCGGGCGGCAAGTGCGTGCACGTCGCGCCGAACACCACGAGCGTGATCACGTCGAAGTCGATCTCGAAGAACGGTGGCCGGGCCGGCTACCGCGGCCTGCTCGAGGTCGCCAAGGGAGCGCACGGCTCGAAGTCGAAGGTCGTCTGCGACGCGCTGATCCTCGACGAGGACTCGCGCTCCGACACCTACCCGTACATCCGCATCGACGAGAACGACGTCGACATCGGTCACGAGGCGACGGTGTCGAAGATCGGCGAGGAGCAGCTCTTCTACCTGATGTCGCGCGGCCTGTCGGAGTCCGATGCGTCGGCGATGGTTGTCAGCGGCTTCGTCGAGCCGATCACCAAGGAGCTGCCGCTCGAGTACGCGGTCGAGATGAACCGCCTGATCCAGTTGCAGATGGAGGGCAGTGTTGGCTGACGGTGGTGTCGGTTGAAAGTCGAACGGACCGACTTCATCTCGGTGCCCGTCACCGACATGGAACGGTCGAAGCAGTTCTACGGTGAGACGCTCGGTCTCGAGCAGGTCAGCGACGGCGGCTTTCCCGAGTACCAGCTCGGTGAGAACCTCAGTATCTACCTGCTCGACATGAAGAGCATCGGCTCCGAGTTCACGGCGCCGCACACCGCTTCGATCGCGCTGCGCGTAGCGGACGTCGAGGAGACGCGCCGCGAGCTCGAGGCGAAGGGGATCGCCTTCGAAGGGGACACCTTCGACACGACGGTGTGCCACATGGCTCACTTCCGCGATCCCGACGGCAACGTCTTCATGCTGCACCGTCGCTACGCGCCACCGGCATGACCACGCTCACCCGTAGTGACGCCGCGAAGCGGTTCGCAGAGTTGCCCCTGCCGTCGACCTCGGACGAGCACTGGCGCTTCACCGACCTGCGCGGCTTCGACCCGCAGGAAGTGTCGAACACCGGCCCGGTGTCGGACACCGGGCCGGCGCTCGATCTCGACGTCGCCGGCCGCGTGCGCGTGACCGAGAACGGGATCGAGATCCTCTCCGCGCCGGAGGGCGTCCGCTTCGAGCTGCTGTCCGCTGACTACGAGGCGACGCTGATCCCCGACGACGACAAGTTTGCGCTCGAGAACCTCGCGCGCTGGCAGCACGGCCTGCTCGTGCACGTGCCGAAGGGCGTCGAGGTGGAAAAGCCGCTGTACGTGCAGGTGACCTCGAGCGGCGGCTCCCTCTTCTGGCGCATGGTCGTGATCGCCGACGAGGGCGCGCGCTTCACGCTGATCGAGGATCTCTCGTCTGCGAGCGACGACACCGTCGCCTACACGAACGCCGTCGTCGAGTTGTTCGTGCACCCCGCCGCGAAGATCGAGTATGTCTCGCTGCAGAACCTCTCACGCGAGACCTGGCATTTCGGCCGCTACAAGGCATGGCTCGAGCGCGACTCGGAGCTCGACTGGGTGATCGGCGGGTTCGGTTCCAAGCGAGGCAAGGTGTGGATCGAGAACGACCTCGCCGGGCAGGGCGCGACCTCGCGGGTCACGGGCGCGTACTTCGCAGACGGCGATCAGCACCTGGACTACGACACCTTCCAGGAGCACATGGCGCCGAACACCGAGAGCGACTTCGCGTTCAAGGGCGCCCTGCGCGAGAACGCGAGCGCCGTGTGGCGCGGGATGATCCGTGTCGAGGAGGGTGCGCAGAAGACAAACGCCTACCAGGAGAACCGCAATCTCCTGCTCTCCGACAAGGCGCATGCCGATTCGATCCCCGGGCTCGAGATCATGGCCAACGACGTGCGCTGCACCCACGGCGCGACACTCGGCCGGATCGACCGCGAGGAGCTCTTCTATCTGATGGCGCGCGGTCTCTCCCGCGCCGAGGCCGAGCGGCTGATCGTGCGCGGCTTCTTCCAGGACGTGCTCGACCGCATCGAGCTCGAGCCCGTGCGCGAGGCGCTCGGCGCCGCGCTCGAGGCCCGCATCCCGCAGGCCTGACCATCTAGATCCTCACCACAGCCCCCGTTTCACCGAATCACTCGTCTGAGGGATTCCCGGAGACCGCGTGCTGCAGCGACGATGAGTGGGTCAACCAGCGGAGGTGCTCGATGCCCGTCTCCACCGCTGCGGCTGCACTTGCGATTCTCGTGCTCGTCTTTCTCTGGCTCCTGCGCGCCGTGCTGCGCAGCTAGGGGCCGGTAACGCGCGAACCTGGTTCGCCGCCGGCGAACCAGGTTCGCGCGTTACGTGCGCACGAGCGGTTTGTACTTGATCCGGTGAGGCTCGAGGGCCTCGGGGCCCCGGGTTTCGCGAACCCAGTCCGCGTACTCGGCCCAGTCGCCCTCGAACCACGTCACCTGGCTGTCGCCCTCGAAGGCGAGGATGTGCGTCGCGACGCGGTCGAGGAACCAGCGATCGTGGGTGATCACGACCGCGCAGCCGGCAAAGTCGAGCAACGCGTCCTCGAGCGCGCGCAGCGTGTCGACGTCGAGGTCGTTCGTCGGCTCGTCGAGCAGCAGCACGTTACCGCCGCTCTTGAGCATCTTCGCCAGGTGCACGCGGTTGCGCTCACCGCCCGACAGTTTTCCGACCGGCTTCTGCTGGTCGCCGCCCCGGAAGTTGAACCACGAGGTGTACTGACGTGAGTTGATCTCCTTCTTGCCGAGCAGGACGATGTCCTGGCCGCCGGAGATCTCCTTCCACACGGTGCTCTTCGCATCGAGCGAGTCGCGTGACTGGTCGACGTAGCCGAGCTGCACGGTGTCGCCGATCCGCAGCTCGCCCGAGTCCGGCGTCTCTTCGCCCGCGATCATGCGGAAGAGCGTCGTCTTGCCGGCGCCGTTCGGACCGATCACGCCGACGATCCCTGCGGGCGGTAGCGAGAACGAGAGGTCCTCGAACAAGAGGCGATCGCCGAAGCCCTTCGAGACGCCCTGGGCTTCGATCACGAGGTCGCCGAGCCGCGGCCCCGGGGGGATGTGGATCTCCACCTTGTCGAGTCTCACCGCATCCTCGTCGGCAAGCAGCTTCTCGTAGGCGCCGAGACGCGCCTTCGACTTGGCGTGGCGCGCCTTCGGTGCCAGGCGCACCCATTCGAGCTCGCGCTGGAGCGTGCGCTGCCGGGCCGACGACTGCTTCTCCTCGATCGCGAGGCGCGCCTGCTTCTGTTCGAGCCAGCCCGAGTAGTTGCCCTGGTAGGGAATGCCTTTGCCGCGGTCGAGCTCGAGAATCCAGCCGGCGACGTTGTCGAGGAAGTACCGGTCGTGGGTCACGGCGACGACGGTTCCCTTGTAGTCGGCGAGGAAGCGCTCGAGCCAGAACACCGACTCGGCGTCGAGGTGGTTCGTCGGCTCGTCGAGGAGCAGCAGGTCGGGAGCGCTCAGGAGCAGCCGGCAGAGCGCGACGCGCCGGCGCTCGCCGCCCGAGAGCGACGTGACGTCGCGGTCGCCTTCGGGCAGGCGCAGCGCGTCCATTGCGTGGTCGAGCTGCTCCTCGAGCTGCCAGGCTCCGCGCCGGTCGACCTGATCCTGCACCTTCGACTGCTCGGCGAGCAGCGCGTCGAAGTCGGCGTCGGGCTCGGAGAACCGCGCTGAGATCTGGTTGAAGCGATCGAGCAGGTCGCGCAGCTCGCGCACCCCGTCCTCGACGTTCTCACGCACCGTCTTCGCAGGGTCCAGCTCGGGCTCCTGCTCGAGGAGCCCCACCGTCGCGTTCGGTGCGAGCTCGGCGACGCCCGACGACGGCTCCTCCTTGCCGGCCATGATGCGAAGCACGGTCGACTTGCCCGCACCGTTCGGCCCGAGCACGCCGATCTTCGCCCCGGGCAGGAACGAGAGGGAGATCGAGGCAAGCACCTGGCGGTCGGCGCCGTAGAACTTGTCGACCTTGTACATGGTGAAGATGTATTCAGCACTCATTCTTCGTTTCGGGGCCGGCCGAGCCGACCCCTGCGCTCCTTTGTTGCTAGGTAACAGCCGGGCCACGATACATTCAGGATTCCCCGGCTCCGTTCGCCTGGTGTGTCACCCGTGGATGCCTCGGTACAGTGTCGGCATGGCTGTGCTCCCCGCAACGAGGCTCGACGCCGAGCGCCTGAGGGCCGATTTTCCGGTCTTCGATGAGCTCACGAACGGGCGGCCGGTCGCGTATCTCGACTCGGCGGCTTCGACGCAGAAGCCCCGCCAGGTGCTCGATTCGATGCGGGAGTTTTACGAGCACAGTTACGCCAACGTGCACCGCGGGGTCTACACGCTCGCCGAGCGCGCAACGGCCGGCTATGAGGGCGCACGCGAAAAGGTGCGGGCCTACATCAATGCGCCGTCGAACCGCGAGGTGATCTTCACGCGCAGCGCGACCGAGGCGCTCAACCTGATCGCGTACTCGTGGGGCCTCGAGAATCTCGGCCCGGGTGACGTGGTCGTGATCACCGAGCTCGAGCACCACTCCAACTTCGTCCCGTGGCAGTTCATTGCCAAGAAGACCGGCGCCCAGTTCGCGCACATTCCGATCGACGACCTCGGCGAGCTGCAGCTCGACTCGCTCGACGAGATCGCCGCGCGCGGCAACGTCAAGGTGGTCGCGAACAACCTCGTCTCGAACACGCTCGGTACGATCAACCCCGTCGAGAAGCTCGCGGCGTGGGCGCACGAGCAGGGCGCGATCATGGTCGTCGATGCGGCGCAGGCCGCACCGCATCGGCACATCGACGTGCAGGCGCTCGGCTGCGACTTCCTCGCGTTCTCGTCGCACAAGGTGTGCGGCCCGACGGGCGTCGGCGCGCTGTGGGGACGCCGCGAGCTGCTCGATGCGATGCAGCCCTTCAACCTGGGTGGCGAGATGATCCGCTCCGTCTCGCTCGACCGGACGAGCTGGAACGAGTTGCCGTACAAGTTCGAAGCCGGTACGCCGGCGATCGCCGAGGCGTACGGCTTCGGCGCCGCTCTCGACTACGTCTCCGCCGTCGGTCTCGACGCGATCGAGGCGCACGAGCACGAGCTCGTCGTGCAGACGATGGACAGACTCGGCGAGATCCCGGGCCTGCGCATCTTCGGACCGCCCGCCGAACGCCGCACCGGCATCGTCAGCTTCGAGCTCGAGGGCGTCCACCCGCACGACGTCGCGCAGATCCTCAACTGGGAGGGCGTCGCCGTCCGGGCCGGCCACCACTGCACGCAGCCGCTGATGACCCGCCTCGGCGTCGCCGCCACGACGCGCGCGAGCTTCTACCTCTACTCGCTCCCGGAGGACGTCGACCGCCTGGTCGCCGGTCTGCTCAAGGTGAAGGAGACGTTTTCGTGAGCGATTGCCGGCGTAGGCTCGACGGAGCCGGTCAAGGAGCGCAGGTGCCGGCTTTGCCGGCGCCGGAGCGGGAAGCGAGGTCGCTCGGATGAGCGATTGCCGGCGTAGGCTCGACGGAGCCGGTCAAGGAGCGCAGGTGCCGGCTTTGCCGGCGCCGGAGCGGGAAGCGAGGTCGCTCGGATGAGCGATTGCCGGCGTAGGCTCGACGGAGCCGGTCAGGGAGCGCAGGTGCCGGCTTTGCCGGCGCCGGAGCGGGAAGCGAGGTCGCTCGGATGAGCGACCTCGAGCAGATGTATCGGGAAGTGATCCTCGACCACTACAAGAACCCGCGTGGGCATGGGGCGCTCGAGCACGCGCACGCGCAGGCCGAGGGGCAGAACCCGCTCTGCGGCGACGAGGTGACGATCTACGTCCGGTTTGCCGAGGACGGCGAGACGATCGAGGACGTCGGCTTCGAGGGCCGTGGCTGTGCGATCTCGCAGGCCGCCACGTCGATGCTGACCGAGCTCGTCAAGGGCCGGAAGGCCGCCGACGTGGCCGCCCTGCCCAAGGAGGAGCTGCTCGGCGAGATCGGCATCCCGCTGACGCCGATTCGCCTCAAGTGCGCGATCCTCGGCCTGGGCGTGCTCAAAGTCGCGCTGCACCGCTCCAAGGGCACACCGTTGCCCGCCGAGTGGCAGGGCCTCGCCGACGAGCTCCAGCTCGACTGATGGCCCAGATCGAGGTTGCACCGATCGGCGAGTTCGGCCCGGGCTCGACGAAGATCGTGACCGTCGGCCTGACGTCGATCGGGGTCTACAACTGCAACGGCAAGCTCTACGCGCTCGAGGACCGCTGCTCGCACGACGACGGGCCGCTCTGCGAGGGCGAGTGGGACCAAGACCTCTGCCGTGTCATCTGCCCGCGCCACGGCTCGGCGTTCGACCTCGAGACCGGCTCGCCGCTGTCGTTGCCCGCCTACGAGCCCGTCGCGACGTACCCGGTCGTCGTCGAGGACGGCGTCGTCAAGGTCTCGGTCACATAGAGCGCTGCTGGGACACCGCCGACGCTCTGTACCTCGCCTACCACGACGGCGAGTGGGGCCGTCCCGTGCGCGACGAGCGAGTCCTCTACGAGCGGCTCTGTCTCGAGGGCTTCCAGTCGGGCCTCTCGTGGCTGACGATCCTGCGCAAGCGCGAAGCGTTTCGGGCCGCGTTCGTGGGCTTCGATCCCGAACGGGTCGCGGCGTTCGGCAAACGTGACGTGGAGCGGCTGCTCGCCGACGCGTCGATCGTCCGCCACCGCGGCAAGATCGAGGCGACGATCGCGAACGCGCGGGCGACGGTTGGCCTGCGCGAGACGGAGCCGCTGCATGAGGTCTTCTGGTCGTACGCCCCGAGCCGCCATCGCACGCCGCGGAGCCGCAGTGAGTGGGCCGCCTCGACGCCGGAGTCGACGGCGCTCTCGAAGCGGCTGAAGCAGGCCGGCTTCCGGTTCGTCGGCCCAACCACGGTCTACGCCGCGATGCAGGCGTGCGGCGTCGTCAACGACCACCTCGAGGGCTGCTTCGTCCGGGCGGCCGTGGAGGAAATCCGGTGTCGTCCGTCCTGACCGATGAGGTAGATTCTCGACATCCGCGGAAAGGAGGTGGTCCGGCGTTGGAGACTTCAAGTACGGGCAGTGGAGGTACCAGCTCGTAGAGGTGTGTCCCCGGGACCTGACGGGGAATCGCCTAGCCAGCGTGGGGGACTCGCGTTACGCGCCGCCTTATCGGCCGGAAGCGCCTCTACGAAATCCAAGCTGGTAACCGACGAAACGGGGCCCTTCGGGGCCCCGTTTCGTCTAGTTTCCGCGTCAAGGGCGTACCGCGCTCAGACGGCGCGACGGATCTGCTCTTCGAGCGGCACAAGCGGGAGCCGGAAGGTGTCGGCGGCATCCGTCGAGGAGACGACATTGTCGGCGCCCTGGAGCATCGTCACCTGGTCGACCGACAGGGGTGCGCCCGGAAGGCGCTCGGTCAGCCGCGCCCCTGCCCGGGCGACGCGGAACGGAACGTGCACGAGCGGGCGCCTCTTGCCGAGCACCCGGGCGATCGTGCGGTACAGGCCGTTCCAGTCGACGGTGTCGGGGCCGCCGAGGTCGAAGGTCCTGTTTGCGGCCTGCGGCGCGGCGACCGCCTCGGCGACGTACTCGGCGACGTCGTCGACCCAGATCGGCTGCGAACGCTGCAGGCCCGGGCCGATCACCGACACGACGGGCGAGTAGCGCACCTGCTTGACGAACGTCGGTAGAGCTCCACCGTCGCGCCCGAAGACGAAGCTCGGCCGGAAGATCACGTGCTCGAGCCCTGACGCGGCGACCGCCTGCTCCTCCGCCCATTTCGCCGCGTAGTAGGGCACGGCGGGCCCGGACTGGACGTTCGTTCCGAGTGCGCTCATCAGGACGAACCGCTCGACGCCTGCGCCCTGCGCGGCCGCGACGAGGTTCTGCGTGCCCTCGGTCATCACGCGGTGGAAGTCGCCCGGGCGGCCCCGAATGATCGCGACGAGGTGGACGACGTGTGTGCAGGCTTCAGCGGCAGCGTGCAGGCTCGCGACATCGGTGACGTCGCCCGGCGCGAGTTCGACGCCCCAGGCCTCGAGCTGCGACGCGCGCTCGGGCCGCCGGACGAGGGCGCGCACCTCGTAGCCCCGCGCGCGCAGCGCATGGACGATCCGGGGACCGACGAAGCCGGTCGCCCCGGTGATGAGAATCTTTCCCGCTCCGGCGCCGGCCGAGCCGGCACCTGCGCTCTTTGCCGGCTCCGTCGAGCCTACGCCGGTGTTTCCCGCTCCGGCGCCGGCCGAGCCGGCACCTGCGCTCTTTGCCGGCTCCGTCGAGCCTACGCCGGTGTTTCCCGCTCCGGCGCCGGCCGAGCCGGCACCTGCGCTCTTTGCCGCCTCCGTCGAGCCTACGCCGGTCATGAGAAGTTCTGCCAGTAGCGCGACGGGGTCGGCCCGCGCTGGCCCTGGTACTTCGAGCCCAGCGACGTGCTGCCGTACGGCGCCGACGCCGGTTCGGTCATCTGCATGAACGAGATCTGCCCGATCTTCATCGCGTGATAGATCGTGATCGGCAGGTTGGCGACGTTCGAGAGCTCGAGCGTGACGTGCCCGTCCCAGCCCGGATCGATGAACCCGGCCGTCGAATGGATCAGCAGACCGAGCCGGCCGAGCGAACTCTTCCCCTCCAATCGAGCCACGAGGTCGTCCGGCAGCGTCACCCGCTCGAGCGTCGAGCCGAGCACGAACTCGCCCGGATGGAGGATGAACGGCTCGTCGTCCGAGATCTGCAGCTCCTCGGTGAGACCTTCCTGCGCCTGCTTCACGTCGATGAACGGATAGCGCGCGTTGTGGAACACGCGGAAGTACCGGTCGACGCGCACGTCAACACTCGACGGCTGGAGGAGCGACGCGTCATACGGGTCGATCTTGATCCGGCCTTCGTCGATGAACCGGGCGATCGTGCGATCGGAGAGAACCACAGTGTGATTCTTCCATCAGCGTGGCGCCGGGCGCGCCGGGTTCCCCTCAGGCCCGGTTGCGGGACCTGCCGGCGGGCAGGTAGTAGCGCTCGGTGTACTCGATCACGGCCCGCTGCATCGAAAACCGCGGCGCGAGCCACCCGATCGACCTCTTCATCAGCTCGACCCAGGCGCCGCGGTCTGCGTAGAGCGGCACCACGTCCTCCTCGAGCACGCGGTAGAGCTCCTCGGCGTCACCCGAGTCCGAGAGGCCGGCGAGCGCCCAGCCCACCGCCGGGTCGTAGGCCTCGGCCCACCAGCCGTCGAGCACCGACAGGTTCGGCACGCCGTTCACGGCGGCCTTCATGCCGCTCGTGCCCGAGGCCTCGTACGGCCGCCGGGGGGTGTTCAGCCAGATGTCGCAGCCGGGGATGATCGCCCGCGCCAGGTTGAGGTCGTAGTTGGGGAGGAAGACGACCCGTCCGGCGGCGGCGGGGTCGTCGGAGAGCTCGACGATCCGCTGCATGACGTCCTTCGCAGGCCCGTCCTGCGGGTGCGCCTTCCCGGCCACGACGATCTGGACGGGCAGCTCGAGCAGCCGTTCGAGGTCGGAGAAGACGAGGCCGGCGCGTTTGTAGGTGGCAAAGCGTCGCGCGAACCCGATCGTCAGCCGGTCGGTGTCGAGGCCGGCGAGCCGGGCGAGCCGGTCTTTCAGCAGCACGTGCGTCCGCCACAGCGCGGCGGGGTCGAGGTCGTCGACCGCCTTCCAGCCGCCCCAGGCGGGCGGCGCCTCCGGTCGCACGCCGATGCCGCGCAAGAGCTCCGCGAGCTCGGGCGCGAGCCAGCTCGTGAGGTGGATGCCGTTCGTGATCGCGCCGATCGGCGCCTCCTCGCCCGGCCAGAGCCCAGCCCACATCTCGCGCGCGACCTCCGCGTGCAGCTCCGAGACGCCGTTTGCGAACGCGGAAAGCCGTAGCGCGAGCGGCGTCAGGCCGAAACCGCCGCTGCCCTCGCTGCGTCCGAGCGCCAGGAGCTCGGCGTCCGAGAGCCCGGCGCGGCCGGCGAGCGAGCCGGCATAACGCAGCACGAGACCGTCGTCGAAGACCTCGTTGCCGGCCGGCACCGGCGTGTGCGTGGTGAAGACGGTCGAGCGGCGGACGCGGTCGAGCGCGTCGCCGGTCGACACTCCCTGCTCGACGAGGGCGCGCACGCGCTCGATCGTGAGGAACGCGGAGTGGCCCTCGTTGACGTGGTAGACCGCCGGCTCGAGGCCGAGTGCCTCGAGGGCGCGCACGCCGCCGACGCCGAGCACGAGCTCCTGGCGGATGCGGTGCTCGCGATCGCCGGAGTAGAGCGCGTCGGTGAGCAGGTCAACGTCGAGCAGGTAGAGCGGCACCGAGCCTGCGTCGTAGCGCCACACGGTTGCGGTGACGATCTCGTCGTCCAGCTCGACCTCGACCGAGACCGGTTCGCGCTGGAGGCCGAGCGCGGCGGGGTCGAGCGCCGCGTACGTCTCGGTCTGCCGGCCCGCGCCGTCGAGGCCCTGGGTGAAGTAGCCGCGGCGGTAGAAGAGGCCCACGCCGACGAGTGGAAGCCCGAGCTCGCCGGCCGCCTTCAGGTGGTCGCCCGCAAGGACGCCGAGACCACCCGAGTAGATCGGCAGGCGCGCATCGAGGCCAAATTCCATGCTGAAGTAGGCGACGAGCAGCGCCGGGTCGTCCACGCCGTGCTGCTGTGACCACCAGGTGGCGGCGGTGTCGGTCGTCTCGGAGGTCAGCATGTGTTCTTCGAACGCGCGCAGGCTCCCGCAACCGTAGCGACGCTGCTGCCACGGCGTCGCGCATAGACGTTATGCACATATGCAGACAGGCCGAAGTCTGCGGTAGGCTGGGGAGCGATGGCGACGACGCGCACGATCGACCTCCGCACGGAGGTCCCCGGCCCCCGCTCGCGCGAGGTGCTCGACCGCATCGCCGCGAGCGTCGCTTCGCCGCTTGCGATCACGTTTCCGGTGGTCGCCGCTCAGGCGCGCGGCGCGACGATCACGGACGTCGACGGCAACACGTTCATCGACTTCGCCGGTGGTGTCGGTTGCCTGAACGTCGGCCACTCGCACCCGCACGTCGTGCAGGCCGCACAGGAGCAGCTCGAGCGCTTCAGCCACACCGACTTCACGGTCGTTCCGTACGAGCTCTACGCCGAGCTCGCCGAGCGCCTGCTCGCGCGGGTGCCGATCGCCGGGCCGAAGAAGGCGGCGTTCTTCAACGCCGGCACGGAGGCGGTCGAGAACGCGGTCAAGTTCGCCCGCGCCTACACGGGCCGCCCGGCGGTGATCGGGTTCGAGGGCGCCTTTCACGGCCGCACCTATCTCTCGCTCGCGCTGACCTCGAAGACGCACCCGTACAAGCAGGGCCTTGGGCCCTTTGCGCCCGAGGTCTACCGTGTCCCCTACCCGAACGCATTTCGCGGCCCCACGGCGCGCGAGGCGCTCCAGGCGCTGCGCCGCGCGTTCGCGACACTCGTCGCACCGGAGGACGTGGCCGCGATCGTGTTCGAGCCGGTTCAGGGCGAGGGTGGCTTCATCCCGGCTGCGCCCGAGTTCGTGGTGGGGCTGCGCGAGCTCTGCGACGAGCACGGCATCGTCCTCGTCTGCGACGAGGTGCAGAGCGGCTTTGGCCGCACCGGGCGCTTCTTCGCGATCGAGCACTTCGGGGTCGAGCCCGACCTGATCACGGTCGCCAAGTCGATCGCGATGGGCATCCCGCTCTCCGGCGTGCTCGGGAGGACCGCGATCATGGACGCGCCGGTGCTCGGCGGCGTCGGCGGCACGTACATCGGCAACCCGGTCGCCCAGGCGGCCGCGCTGGCCGTCCTCGACGTGATCGAGGACGAGGGGCTCATCGAGCGCTCGGAGCTGATCGGCGGCGTGATGCGCGCGCGGATGGAGACCTGGCGCGACCGCTTCCCCGCGGTCGGCGACGTTCGCGGCCTGGGCGCCATGCTTGCGATCGAGCTCGTGGGTGAGGATCTGGCTCCGGCGACCAAGGTCGCCTCGCGCGTCGTCGAGGAAGCTCTCGCCCGGGGGCTCCTGCTCCTGAAGGCCGGCGTCGACGGCAACTGCATCCGGGTGCTGGTGCCGCTCGTGATCTCGGACGCGGAGCTCGACGAAGCGCTCCAGGTCTGGGAATCGGCTCTCGAAGCCGCCCTGTAACCCGGAGACCCGGGGGTAGGCTGGCCCGAATGGTCGGCGACGTGCTCTCAGACCGCTACGAGCTCGAGGAGCTCGTCGGGACCGGCGGCATGTCGACCGTCTTTCGTGGGCACGACCGGCTGCTCGACCGCAAGGTCGCGCTGAAGATCCTCCACTCCCACTACACGGGCGACGCCGAGTACGTCGAGCGGTTCCGCCACGAGGCGCGGGCGGTCGCGGCTCTCTCGCACCCGAACATCGTCACCGTGATCGACCGGGGCGAGCACGAGGGGCGGCAGTTCATCGTCTTCGAGTACGTCGACGGTGAGAACCTGAAGCGGCTGATCGAGCGTGGCGGCCCCGCGCCCGTCGAGCGGGCGCTCGAGCTCGCGTTGCAGGTCGGGCGCGGCCTCTCGTTCGCGCACCAGCGCGGGCTCGTCCACCGCGACGTGAAGCCGCAGAACGTCCTGCTGAACGGCGCCGGACAGGCCAAGGTGACCGACTTCGGCATCGCGCGCTCGCTCGACGTCCAGCAGGGGATGACCCAGACGGGCACCGTGCTCGGGACGTCGGACTACATCGCGCCGGAGCAGGCGCAGGGCCACCGTGTCGATGCGCACACTGACGTCTACTCGCTCGGCGTCGTCCTCTACGAGCTCCTGACGGGCGAGGTGCCGTTCCCCGGCGAGAACTTCGTCGCGGTGGCGATGCGGCACATCAACGAGCCGCCGCCCTCCGTTCGCGACAGGCGTCCGGACGTGTCGCCGCGACTCGACGCGGCGGTGCGGCGGGCGATGGCGAAGGACGCGGCCGACCGGTTCCCGACCATGGCGGATTTCTGCGGGGAGCTCGAGGCGTGCCTCGCGGAGCTGCACGGCCCGGCGGTGACCGCTTCGCGGCCGCAGGCCCGGGCGGGGTCGCGGCGGCGCGGCGTTTCGCCATGGCCCGTCCTAGCCGTGCTTGCGGCGCTGATCGCGATCGGCGCGGTGCTCGCCGTCCTCGTGATCGGTCGTGGCGCGAACGTCTTCTCCGGCAGCCACCCGTCGAGCGGCGGGGCCGGCGGCCCACCGCATCTGCGCGCGGTCACCGCCTACGACCCTTACGGGACGAACGGTGAGAACGACGCACAGGCGAAGTTCGCAACCGACGGGGTCGCGTCGACCGCGTGGTCGACCGAGCGCTACTACGACGCACCCAGCTTGAACAAGCCGGGTGTCGGTCTCGTGCTCGACGCCGGCGCCGGCGTGCAGCTGAACCAGATCGCGCTCACCACGACGACTCCGGGTTTCGACGCGGTGATCCGGGCCGGGGACTCACCGACCGGGCCGTTCCCGGATGTCGTCTCCGATCCGCAGCAGGTGGCGGCCACCGCGCAGTTCCCGATTCGCGGCGGCAAGCATCGCTACTACCTGATCTGGATCACGCGTCTCGGCGCCGGCTTCCAGACGGCGCGCGTGAACGAGGTCACCGCCTCCTAGAAACGCAGGCGGCTGCGGCGGTCGAAGCGCTCGACCGCCAGGTCGGCGAGCCGCAGCAGGAGGTCGGGATAGGCGATCCCCGACGCCTCGAACAGCTGTGCATACACGCTCGTCGAGGTGAAGCCGGGAATGGTGTTCAGCTCGTTGACGAGCACCTCGCCGTCGTCGCGCACGAACATGTCGGCACGAGCCATGCCCTCGCAGTCCGCAGCGACGAACGCGCGCACTGCCAGCTCCTGGGCACGCTCGAGCTGCTCGCCGGGGAGGTGCGCCGGGACCAGGAGGTCCATCTCCCCCTCGTCGTACTTCGCCTCGAAGTCGTACCACTCGTTGTGCGTCACGACGATCTGGCCGGGAAGCGACGCGATCGGTCGTTGGTTTCCGAGCACGCCCACCTCGACTTCGATCCCGGACACGAAGCGCTCGACCAGCACCTTCTCGTCTTGCTCGAAAGCAAGCGCGACGCCCCGGCGCAGCTCGTCTGCGTCGTGCGCCTTGCTGATGCCGACGCTCGACCCGAGCCGGGCCGGCTTCACGAAGACGGGAAAGCCGAACGGGCTCCATGGCTCGTCGCCGAGCCGCAGCGTGATGTTCTCCGTCACCGGGATGCCGTGATCCCGCATGACCGACTTGAAGACGTCCTTGTCCATGCAGAGCGCCGAAGCGAGCACGCCGGCGCCGACGTACGGCACGCCGGCGAGCTCGAGCAGGCCCTGGACGGTTCCGTCCTCGCCGAACGGCCCGTGCAGCACGGGGAAGACGACGTCCACGCCGGAGAGCGTCGTCGCGATCTCGCGGCCGGGCAGCCGGTCGACGGCCTCGAGCGCCTTGGTGGCGGTCCCGAGCTCCCAACGGCCCTCTCGGTCGATCTGGACGGTCACCACGTCGTTGCCGCTCCGCTCCAGCGCGTCGATCACGCTTGTTGCGGAGGCGATCGAGATCGCGTTCTCGCTCGAGCGGCCGCCGAGGATGACCGCGATGCGGCGGGTCACGGCGTCGTCGTCGTCGTGGCCGTCGTCGTGGTCGTGCCGCCGCCGGTCGTACCGTTCTGCAGCTGACCGACATAGATCGTCACCACGTCACCCGCCTTCGCATCTGCTCCCGGGGGCGGGTTTTCGGTCTGGACGATCCCGTCCTGGCTCGGGTCGGTGACCGGGTTGTAGACCACCGACGGCGTCAGCCCCGCGCTCGTGAGGATCGTCTCGGCGGTCGACTGGTTGTCGCCGGTGACGTCCGGCACCTGGGTGGTGGCCGGGCCCTTCGAAACCGAGAGGGTGATCGTCGAGCCCTTCGCGATCGGCGTGCCGGGCGGCGGGTCCTCCGCGACGACGACGCCCTTCGGTTCCGTGGATTGGATGTCGACGCGCTTCACGATGAAGCCCTGCCCGTTGAGTGCGGACAGTGCATTTGCATAAGGTTGTGTCGTCACGTCGGGCACGGGCACGGGCTTTGGGCCGCGCGAAACGTTGATGTGGACGGTCGTCCCCTTGTCAACCTTGTCACCGGCCGCCGGCTGCTGCGCCGTGACCGTGTCCGGCTGGTTGCCCGAGAAGATCCGGGCGATCTTCGGTTGCAGGCCGAGCTGCGCGAGAGCCGCGACCGCGCTCGTCGTGTCCTGACCGACGACGTTTGGCACCTGCACCTTGGGCTTGCCGGTCGACACCGTGAGCGTGATCGGCGATCCCCGGCCCACTTTCGTGCCGCCGCCCGGGTTCTCGCCGGAGACCTGCCCTTTCGCCACGGTGTCGCTCGGTGCTGACACGACGTGCGGGTTCAGCCCGGCCTGCTGGAGCTTCAGCACCGCCAGCGGCTGTGCCATCAGCATCACGTCGGGCACGGCAATCGACTTGTTCTGGTTCAGCTGGTCCTGGATCTTCACGTACAGGAACCAGCCGCCGGCGGCCGCCGCGAGGATCAGCCCGAGCGCAACGAGCCAGGGCCAGAACGACCGCCGTCCGCGCGGCTGCTCGTAGTCGTAGTACGGCGTGGGCGGCCGGTAGGCGGGCGGCGCAGGCGGTGCGACACCGCCGCGCGGGCGCTGCACCATCGTCTGCGCGCTCGCGCTGCCGACGCCCGAGAGCACCTGCGTCATCGCGTCCTCCGTCTCGGGCAGGACGGCCACGCCGCGCGCGACGCGCGCCAGGTCGGCATCCATCTCCTCCGCCGAGGCGTAACGCTGGTCCGGGTCCTTGGCCAGCGAACGCATCACGACCGCGTCGAGGTCGTGCGGGACGTCGGGGCGCAGCGCCGACGGCGGCTCGGGCACCTGCGAGAGATGCTTCATCGCGATCTCCACCGGCGTCTCGCCGGTGAAGGGCACCTTGCCTGTGAGCATCTCGTAGAGCACGACCCCGAGCGAGTAGAGGTCGGAGCGTGGATCGACCGGCGCCCCGCGCGCCTGCTCGGGCGACAGGTACTGCGCCGTGCCCACGATCGAGCCGGCCTCCGTCATCTGCGACGCGCCGGAGCGCGCGATCCCGAAGTCCGTCACCTTCAGGCGGCCGTCGGAGCCGACGACGATGTTGTGCGGCTTGATGTCGCGGTGGACGATCGCGTTACGGTGCGCGAACGCGAGGGCCCCGAGGATCTGGCGCGCGTAGTCGATGGCGATCGGGACCGGTGTCGGGCCGTTGCGAACGAGCAGTTCCTTGAGCGTCCGCCCTTCGAGGTACTCCATGGCGATGTAGTAGGTCCCGGCCGCGTGTCCGCGGTCGAAGATCGAGACGATGTTCGGATGGTTGAGGCCCGCGGCGCTCTGCGCCTCACGGCGGAAGCGCTCGACGAACTGCTCGTCCGACGCGTGCCGTTCGTCGAGCAGCTTGAGCGCCACCAGGCGGCCGAGCTCCTGATCCTCGGCGAGATAGACGACCGCCATCCCGCCCGAGCCGAGCTTGCGCTTGATCACATAGCGCTGGTCGAAGGTGCGGCCGATCATGGCGTCAGACGAGGTCATATGAAGGGGCTACTGCTTCGACACCGTGGGCAGAATCGCCTGCATCAGCTGTTTTGCGATCGGGGCGGCGACCGAGCCACCGAAACCGTTCAGCTGGTGCTCGACGGCGATCGCGCCCGCGACCTGCGGATTGTCGGCCGGCGCGAAGAAGATGAACCAGGCCGTGTACACGTTCGGCAGGCCCGTTTCGGCCGTGCCGGTCTTCCCCGCCACGAGCACCCCCGGAATCTGCGCGGCTGCGCCCGTGCCGGACGAGACCACGCCCTGCATCATCTGGTTCAGTTCGGCGGCGGTTGCAGGCTTCATCGCGTGTTGTTTCCACACCTTGGGGTGGACGGTCACCACGGTGCCACCGGTGGACGACAGCACCCTGTTCAGCAGGTGGGGCACCATGATTGTGCCGTTGTTCGCGACCCCGGCCGCAACCAGGGCCATCTGGAGGGGCGTCACGAGCATCCGCTCCTGCCCGAACGCCAGGCGGCCAGGGTCGACGAGCGCGGGACTGTCGAACAGCCGGTGCTTGGAGAAGTCGTACAGGCCGCTGGCCGCGACCTCGCTCGGAGGCAGGTCGATCGGCGGCGCTGAGTAGAACCCGAACTGCTTCGCCTCGTCGAGAATGAGCTTGGCTCCGATCTTGATGCCGAGGTCGCAGAAGACCGCGTTGATCGAGTGGACAAAGGCCTGGAAGAGGTCGACGTTCCCGAAGCGCTCCGGGCCGTTCTGGTCGAGCGCGTTCGTGATCTGCTTGCCGTACTCGGTGCAGTAGCCGGGGTCGAAGAAGCTCGAGGTGGGCTTGGCGAGGCCCGAGTCGAGTGCCGCAGCCGCCGTGACGGTCTTGAAGGTCGAGCCCGGCGCGTACAGTCCCTCGGTTGCGCGGTTGTAGAGCGCAGACGACGAGCCGGGGCAGGCGCTCGGAGAATTGAGGATGCTCGCGAACCCGCTCGCCGACTCGATCTTGTTCGGGTTGTAGCCGGGCGACGATGCCATCACGTACACCTGGCCGGTCTTCGGGTTCAGCACGACCGCCGCGCCGCAGCGGCCCTGCAACGCCGTCTCCGCGATCTTCTGGGCGTTCACCCGCAGGTTGAGCACGAGGTTGTTGCCCGTCACCGTCGCGCCCCGGATCGTCTGGCTGAGCTTGTCGAAGATCGTGCCGAGATTCGCGTTCGTCGCCGTCAGGTAGGCGTTGTCTGCAAGCTCGATGCCGGCGCGCGAACGGCCCTGCGTCGAGTAGCCGACGACCTGCGAGGCGAGTCCGTTGGTGGGGTAGCGGCGAAAGAAGAGCGTCCCGCCGGCGGTGTGCTGCGCGATGTTCGCAGCGAGCACCGTCTTGCCGTCGGAGGCGTAGATGAGCCCGCGCTTGATGTGGAACTGCGCGACGAGCTGGATGGCGTTGTCCTGCTTCGCAGCGAGTGTCGGCGCCTCCCACGATTGCCAGTAGGTCGTCGCGACCACGAGCGACGCGAGCAGGACGAGCGAGATGAGCGCAACCGTTGAGATTTGGCGGTTCACGGCGTCAGGTCGCGTTCGCACGGTCGGAGACGAGGAGCAGGCCTGCAAGCAACACGAAGTTCGCGACGATGGACGAGCCGCCGTAGGAGACGAACGGCAGTGTGATCCCGGTCAGCGGGATGATGCGCAGGACGCCGCCGACGATGATGAATGTCTGCAGCGCAAAGCCCAACGTGAGACCGGCGGCAAGCAGCTTCGAGAACCCGTCGTCCGCCTGCAGCGCGATCTTCATGCCGCGCGCCACGAAGAGCATGAACACGAGCAGGAGCGCCGCGGCGCCCACAAGTCCCAGCTCCTGCGCGAGCGCGGAGTAGATGAAGTCGCTCGAGACGTAGGGGATCAGCTGGTGGCCGTCCGTGGTCGTGAAGGTGCCCTTGCCGAGCCCGGTGCCGCCGAAGCCGCCGTTGGCGATCGAGTAGAGCGACTTGACGAGTTGGTAGCTCTCGCAGTCCTGGCGCAGCGCGAGGCCGCCGGTCGACGGGCAGTAGACGGGAGTGCTCGTCCATGGATGCAGCCAGATCGTGACGCGCTCGTGGACGTGCGGGATCTGCTCGTATGCGCCGACGCCGCCGATCAGGAAGAGCACGATGCCGGCGAAGACGAACGAGAGCCGCGCGGTCGCGATGTAGAGCATTCCGAGGAAGATTCCGAAGTAGAGGAGCCCGGAGCCGAGGTCGTTCGATGCAACGAGCGCCAGCATGCAGGCACCGAAGATGACGAGCAGTGGCCCCACGTCCTTGAGGCGCGCCTGTGCCAGGACCTCCCGCTTTTCCCGCAGGTACGCGGCGAGGAAGACGATGAGGAAGACCTTCGAGAACTCGCCCGGCTGGAACGTGTACGCGCCGACGTGCACCCACAGGCGGGCACCGTTCACGGTCGTGCCGATGCCGGGGACCCGCGGTAAGAGGAGCAGTGCGATCGCCCCGATCCCGAACAGGTACTTGTACTGCTCGAGCACGCGGTAGTCGCGTCGCAGGCGCCAGAGCGTGAAGGCGAACAACGCGACACCGATCACGATCCACAGTCCCTGCTTGAACGCGTCGCTCGCGCCCAGACGGTAGATCTCGGTCACGCCGATCGCGGCCAGCAGGCCGGCCATCGGGAGCAGGTACGGGTCTGCGCTCGGCACCGTCAGCCGGACGACCAGGTGTGCAGCGAGGTACAGCGCGAAGAAGAAGACGGCATAGCCGAGCGAGCCCCAGCTGACGAGTGCCTGGCGCGCGATGTACACCGATGCGAAGCCGAGGCCCGTGAGGACGCCCACGACGGCGAGGTAGAGGAGCTCCCTGTTGCGGTAGCCGATCTTCAGCGCGCGAGCCCCCACACGACGAGCACGACGATCAGGACAGCGAGCGCCACGATGACGGCGAGCGCCAACACGTGCCTGCCGATGCCCGCCTGCGGTGCTTCGAAGCTCTCGGCGAGCGCCGTCCGGACGTCGGCGGCCGACACGACCATCGTGTCGCCGGGCGGGAGAGCTTCTGTGGGGACCGGCAACGAGACGCGGTCCTCCGGATGCAGCGTGTCCTCGTCTTCGTGGTGCGCAACCACCGGGTCACCGTCGACCAGCTCGAACACGATCGCCGTGATGTTGTCCTCGCCGCCCGCCCGGTTCGCAGCCTGGACGAGCTCCTTGGCAGCCGCGTCGAGGTCGGCACGATGCGTGTTCAGGATGCGTTCGATCTGGACGCCGTCGACCATGTCCGAGAGGCCGTCCGAGCAGATCAGATAGAGGTCACCGGCGCGGCCCTCGACCGAGAACGCGTCGACTTCGACGTCGGGGTCGGTGCCGAGCGCCCGGGTGATCACCGAGCGCTGCGGGTGCACCTCCGCCGCCTCGGGCGAGAGCTCCCCCCGCCGCACGAGCTCGGCGACGAGCGAGTGGTCGTCGGTCAGCTGCTCGAGCCGCTCGTCGCGCAGCCGGTAGGCGCGCGAGTCGCCGACGTGGCCGATCGTGACGGTGCCGTCGCCCTCGACGAGCGCGAGCGTCATGGTGGTGCCCATTCCGGACGTCGCGGCGTCGGTCGCAGCGCGCTCGTGCACGCGCCGGTTCGCCTCTCGAACGAGGTTCGCGACGTTGGCCTCGCCGCCGTCTCGAGCGCGTGCCTCTTCGAGTGCGCCGGCTGCGAGCGCCGAGGCGACCTCGCCGGCGCGTGCTCCGCCCATGCCGTCCGCGATCGCAAAGAGCGGCGGCCGGCAGACGTAGGAATCCTCGTTTCCTCTCCGCTTCCGCCCCGCGTCGGTACGGGCTGCGCTCTGACCCAGCCTCACAACTCGAACCGCAGGTCCGTCTCGCCGATTCTCACGATGTCGCCCGGGACGAGCTTGCGCTCCCGGGTGAGGCGTATCCCGTTCACGTACGTGCCGTTCGTCGAGCCGATGTCCTCGACCCAGACGCCGTCCCTGCGCGGCTCGAAGCGCGCGTGCCGACTCGACGCGTACTCGTCCTCGGGCAGCGGCACGTCGTTTGCCGCGCCGCGCCCGACCGTCAGCGGATGCGAGTCGAGCGTGAGCACGTCACCCTCGCCGATCGCCGGGCTCGCCAGCACGACGAGGTGGCCGAGCTCGCGCGGCGCCGGGTGCGACAGGAACCCGGCGGCGGCTGCCTGCTGCGGCGCGAGGATCATCGATTCCTGCGGGAGCCGCAGGTCGCGTGCCGCAGAGCGCACGATGCGCCAGATGAACAGGTAAAGGAGGACGAGGAACGCCAGCTTGAGGACGAGCAGCGTCGTCTCGACCTGCGCCGACGCGAGCACCTGCACTATTCGAGCTCCCGGGTGAAGACGATCTCCGTTCCGCCGATGGTGAACCGGGAGCCTTCCTCGAGCTTCACCCGCTTCACACGCTTGCCGTTCACCTCGACCCCGTTCGTCGAGTCGAGATCCAAGACGTAGTAGGCGTCGCCCTCACGGAGCACCTCGGCATGGCGCCGGGAGACGTTCGGGTCGGAGATCTGCACGTCGGCGTCCTTCGAGCGGCCGATCACGACTCGGTTCGCTGCGATCTCGTGCCGCTTCCCCTCCCACTCGAGCACGGCCACCTCGCGGTCGCTGCCGAGGTCGACCGCAGGCGAGGCTTCGGCCTCTTCTCGCGGCGGCTCCGTCGGCACGTAGATCATCGTCGCGCTCGGCTGGGCCCTGGCTCCACCTCGCGGCTTGTTCCCGGCGTCCAGCTCGGTCTCCGCCATGCGCGTCGCAATGCCGAACACGCCCACGTCGAGCTCATCGTCGGTCTCGAGCTCAACTGTCGGCGGTGAGAGGAGCACGTAGCTTTCGCGCCGTGCGTGCTCGGCGAGGTAGTCCGCGAGCTCGTCCGCAAGCTGCTTCTCGTAGGTCGCGAACTGATCCCGGTCACCCGCCGAGAGGTACACCGTGTACTCGTTCGGCACGTAGACGCGCGAGACCGAGACATTCCGGTGGTCGTCCATCTCCTTGACGAGCTTGCGGGCCAGTTCGACCGGCTGGACGTTCGTTCGGAACGCGCGGCCGAAGACGCCCTCGAAGAGCGACTCGAGCCTGGATTCGATGCTGCGCAGCAGTGCCATGGATGTCGGGGCGCTCCCCGTCGGAAAGAGTTTATGTCCGGGGCTCGAGCGCCAGGGCTCCCGCTGTCAGCCAGCAGCAGACCACGAGCGGCAAGACGGCCGCTCGAGGCGCGGTGAACGCGGTTGCAGCGAGCAGCGCGGCGCCGAAGATCGCAGCGGGCCACGGGCCCCGCCGGCGTGCCTGCGGCACGAGGGCGGCGGCCGCGGCGAGCACGAGCGCCTCGCCCAGCAGCACCGGATGAGCAGCGAGCGTTCGCCAGAGCGCGTGCGCGACGGCGCCCGGCCGCCCCGAGCCGGTGATGCCGAGCCCCAGGGGCGGTGCGGAGCCGTCAAAGGGGAGGGGCGCGCGCCGGAGCCCTGCCACGACCGCCGCGAGCAGCACCGCACCACCGGCCTGCGCCGCGCGGCGTGCCCGGCCGCGCGCGAACTGGGCTGCCAGTGGCAACAGGGTGAGCGCCGCGACCGGGGCGAGCAGCGGGCCCGTCGCAAGCAGGAGGCCGGCGCGCGCGTCCTTCCAGGTGAGGGCTGTCCAGGCGGCGGCGAGAGCGGCGTAGACGATCGCGAGCCCGAGCGAGATGTTCGCGAGCGGGAAGAACGCGACCGCGAGCGCGAAGACGAGCCCTGCGCGCGGGGCGGCGGCACCGGCGGCGAGCCCGGCTGTCGCGATGCCGAGGGCCCAGCCCGGGGGATAGAACGGGATGCGGGCTGCCACCCAGCCGGAGGCGAACCCGGCGAGCGCGCCCGGCACGACCCGTTCGAGCACGACCGCACTGCGGGCGGCGACCGTGGGCACGGCCGGTCTCGAGCCGCCCCGCTTGCGCCGGCGCTTGGGGAACGACCGGAGCTCCTGCGCGAGACGCTCCGCCGAAGGACGGCGCTGGGGGTTCGTGAGCAGCGCGCTCGCAACCGTCTGCAGCACGTGCTGGGGCAGGTCGGGCCGTTGTGACTCGAGCGACGGCGCCCCGCGCTGGATGCGGCGCGATGTCTCGACCAGGTCGCCGCCCCAGAACGGATGCTTGCCGGCGAGTGCCTCCCAGGCCAGCACGCCGACCGCCCACACGTCGGCGGCGGCCGTGGCGGTCAACCCCTGCAGGCGCTCGGGCGAGATGTACGCGAGCGTTCCCGGAACGTCTCCGAGCCCGGTCAGCGTGTCGAACTCCGCCATCTGCGCGAGCCCGAAGTCCAGGAGCCGCACGTCGATGCCCCCGGCCCCTGTGCCCTCGTGCTGTGCCAACAGGACGTTCGACGGCTTCACGTCGCGGTGGACGATCCCCCGGCCGTGGGCATGCGCGAGCGCTTCCGAGATCTGAGCTGCCACCTCGACTGCCGAGCGGTCGTCGAGCTCGCCGCCGCGCATCGCCTCGCGCAGCGTTCGGCCCGGGATGTACTCGTACGTGATGTAGACGTGCGAGGAATCGCGCGCCAGCGAAAGAATTCGCTGGCAGCGCGGGTGGCGCAGCGCCGCCGCGGCGCGCGCCTCGCGTTCGGCCCGGTGGCCCGACTTGCCCTCGCGCGCGACGATCTTCAGCGCGACGTCGAGGCCGCTCTGCTCGTCGCGGGCGAGCCACACGTGGCCCATTCCGCCGGCCCCAAGCGGCCGCAGCGGCCGGTACCGGCCGAGAAAGAGGTCGTGCGCGAGCGCGGCCGAGGGCACCATGCGTCTTTACGGTGCTGCCAGGACATTTCCTCTGCGAAGCGAACGAACGCGGTAGATTCGCCCTGCAGATGGCTCGCGACAACGACATCGAGTTCGACTTCTTCGACGACGAGCCCGCGACCACGGAGGCGGCTTCGTCGCAGCCTCGCGTCCGGTTGCCCCGCCGGGGCGGGCACGGCACCGGCATGCGCCGCCCCGCCGGGCCGGTGCGCGGCCTCACCCCGCTGCTGCGACTGCTCGGGCTGGTCGCGATCATCGTCGCGGCGCTCGTGTTCTTCGGGCTCGTGATCCAGTCCTGCGCGTCGACGTCCAGGCACGACAGCTACGCGCAGTACATGCAGAAGGTCGCCGCGATCGCGCACAGCTCCGAGGACGACGGCGCCGCCGTCGCCGGGGCGCTGACGACGCCGGGCACGAAGGTCAGCGACCTGACCGCCAAGCTGGACGGGATCGCGGCACAGGAGCGTCAGAACCTCGCGGCCGCGCAGCAGCTCGGCGTGCCGGGGCCGCTGCGCCCCCAGAACGGGTACCTGATCGAGGCGCTGCAACTGCGCGTCAGCGGCGTCCAGGGGCTGTCCGACACGTTCCGGGCGACTGCGGCGTCGAAGGCGACGGGTGACGCCTCGCTCCTCGCCGTCCAGGCCGATCGTCTGCTCGCGAGCGATGTGATCTGGGACGACTTCTTCCGCGACCCGGCCAAGAAGCTGATGACGACGGACGGCGTCGGCGGCGTTGCGGTGCCGGACTCGAACTTCATCACCAACCAGGACTTCATCACGGAGCGCTCGATGGCACTCGTCCTGCAACGCCTGCGCGGCGCCTCGACCGGCGGAACGCCCACCGGCATCCATGGGACGAACATCGTCGGCACGAAAGCCATGCCGGGCGGCCTGTTGCTGTCACCGACCACGGAGAACACCGTCACGGCAAACGCAAATCTCGCGTTTGCAGTCACGGTCCACGACGGCGGCAACTCGCAGGAGGTCGGCATCAAGGTGACGCTCACGATCGACAAGTCCGGCGGCGCGATCGTCGAGAACAAGACGATCGACGTGATCAACCCGGGCCAGGACAAGATCGTCACGTTCGCCAATCTCGGTGGGGTGCCGTTCGCCAGCAAGACGAACGTCAACGTCGATGTCGCTCCGGTCCCGGGCGAGAAGGACACCTCGAACAACAAGGCGAGCTACCCGGTCATCTTCTCGCTCGGCTAGCCGGCGAGCGCCGTCATGCACGTCACAGCGTCAGCTGCCCTGATCGTCGCCCTTGCCGGTGTGGGGATCGGCGTCGTTTCATTCGGCGTCGCGTGGTGGGCCTGGATCAAGGCGCGCCGCGTCCGCGGCGCGCAGCGGATGCTGCTCGGCGGTGGGCGGAAGGACCTCGTCGACTTCGCCGTTTCCCTCCAGGCGCGCATCGACGACCTGCACAGGGCCGTGGACGAGGTGGCGGCCGGGCTCGCAAGGGTCGACCGCCGCATCGACGGCACCGTCACCAACACGTCGATCGTCCGCTACGACGCCTACGAGGACACCGGGGGCCACCAGTCCGCCTCCCTCGCCCTGCTCGACTCCGCCCGCACCGGCCTCGTCCTCACCGCGATCCAGGGTCGAGACTACGCGCGCATCTACATGAAGGAGCTCGAGCGCGGCCGCGCCTCCGTCGCCCTCTCTCCCGAGGAGCAGGAAGCCGTCGACAGGGCCATGGGCCGCTGACGCCCTCCGCCTGCACTTCCGGACTCTTGGGTACATTGCCCGCAAGGTGCAGCAAGTACTCGTCCTCAATGCGAGTTACGAGCCGTTGAACGTGTGTTCGCTGCGCCGTGCCCACGTGCTCGTCTTCAAGGGCAAGGCGGAGGTGATCGAAGAGCTCGATCGACCACTTCGCTCGGCCACCGACACCTTTCGCTGGCCGCATGTCATCCGTCTCGTCCACTACGTCCGCGTACCGCGGCTGGTGCAGCGCAAGATTTCACGCCGGGCGCTCTTTGCCCGTGACGGCTGGCGGTGTGTCTACTGCGGCACCTCCGGCGGCCGGCTGACGCTCGACCACGTGATCCCGCGCTCCAAGGGTGGTGACTCGACGTGGGAGAACGTCGTCACCTCGTGCGCCCCGTGCAACCTCCGCAAGGGAGACCGGCTGCCACATGAGGTGCGGATGGAGTTGCCGGCGCGGCCGCGCCCCCCCGCGCCGGTGCTGTTCATCCGGCTTGCGACGCCGAAGATCCCGACGCTCTGGGAGCGCTACCTGGGCGCGTACGCGACCGTGACCCCGACGGCCGCCTAGAACCTCTCAGCCGTCGTCCGGGGCCGACCGCTCGACCGGCAGTGTCGGGTCCTGTTCCCACTCGGACCACGAGCCCGGGTAGAGGAGACCCTCGCGTCCTGCGAGGTGGAGACGGTGCAGTACGACGCAGGCCGTGATTCCCGAACCGCAGTAGGCGACGAGCTCGCCCTCCGGTAGCAGGCCGGGCGGTTCGTTCCACGGCCTGGAGAGGGCTCCCGGAATGCGGCCGGGAACGCGGTCGATCGGGTTCTCCTCGCCGCGCCAGCGGGAGGCGAGGCGCGCGTCGACGACGACGAGGCTGGCGCGGCGCGCGGCGAGCTCGCCGCGGCCGATCGTGTCGTCGTGCCGCTCCTGCGGTTCGAACAGCTCCGGCGCGATCGTCTCCGCGCCGCCGCGCAGCGGCCCTCGCCACGCAGCGAGATCGGTCACGGCGCAGCCGGCGTGCCCGAAGTGTCGAAGCAGCCACCAGAGCCGTTCGGCCCCGCCGAGCGAACCGTAGGCAACGACGAACGTCCCGCGTCCGATGCCCGCCTTCGAGGCGGCCGCCGCAAACTGCTCCCCGGTCGGCAACGGGTGGCGACCCGCAGGCCCCGGCGCCGACGAGAGGTCTTGCTCCACGTCGAGGAACGCCGCTCCGGGGATGTGGGCTTCGAGATGTGCCCGGCGGCCGGCGCCGGGGTCATCGAGCGACCACCGGCAATCGACGAAACGGTAGTGCACGCGTGACAGGAAACCAGAGCGGCGGCGTAGAGGAGGTATGAGACGTCTCCTTGCACTCGCACTCGCCGCCGTTTCGGTCGTCGCCGTCGCGGCGTTTGCGGGCGTCGGTCGCCCCGACGCGGCGCACGGGGACACGGCCGCACCCGGCACGGTGACGACGACCGGGCACGGTGTCGTCACCGCCGTCCCCGACACCGCCTTGGTCACCGCGGGCGTGCACACCCAGGCCGCATCGGCCGCAGCGGCCCTGGCCCAGAACGCGACGCTCGCGAACGCGGTCGTCGCGGCGCTACGGGCCGCAGGCGGATCGAGCCTGCAGACCGAGCAGGTGGCGCTCTCCCCGCAGACGGACGGCCAAGGTCGAGTGACGGGGTATGCCGCCGACAACGCCGTTTCGGTCACAACGAAGATCGACACGGCCGGTGCACTGATCGACGCGGCCGTCGCCGCCGGCGCGAACACCGTCAGCGGTCCCAGCCTCGCCGTCTCGGACCGCGACGCGCTCTATCGCGAGGCACTCGGCAAGGCCGTCGCCGACGCACGCGCCAAGGCGGACGCACTGGCGAACGCCGGCGGCTTCGGCGTCGGGGCCGTCTCGGCCGTCACCGAGCAGACTGCCGGCGCTCCGGTGCCGTTTCTGGCTTCGGGCGCGGTCAGTCCGGCCGGCGCGACCCCGGTCGAGCCGGGCACGCAGGACATCACCGCCGACGTGGTGGTCACGTTCCGGATCCGTTGAGTTGCAGCCGCAGGCGCCCCTGCAGGTGGCTCGCGGTCGTAGTCTTGCGGGATGGACGGTGTCGTCTTCGTCGAGATCCCCGCAGGGTCGCGCAACAAGTACGAATGGGATGAGGAGCTCGGCGGGCTCGCCCTCGACCGGCGCCTGTTCACGTCGATGAGCTATCCGGCGGACTACGGCTTCCTCGAGGGGACGCTGGCCGAGGACGGCGACCCCCTCGACGCACTCGTCCTCGTCGGCGAGCCCACCTTCCCAGGCTGCCGGATCCGGGTTCGCGTCGTCGGCGTCTTCCACATGGCCGACGAGAAGGGCCCCGACGAGAAGCTCCTGTGTGTGCCGCTGAACGATCCGTCGTGGAGCGGGATCTCGGACGTGCACGACGTGCCTGCGCAGCTCCGAAACGAGATCGAGCACTTCTTCCAGGTCTACAAGGATCTCGAAGACGGTCAGACCCAGACGCGCGGGTTCGGCAACCGCTCCCAGGCACAGGAGATCATCGCCGCCTGCCGCGCTCGCGCACGCTGATCGCAGCGATTACCGCATCTGATTTGCGGCGACACGCGAGTTCGCCTAGGCTTGCGCAAGCCATGTCCGGGATCACCAACGCAGACGTCACACCGCGCCGCTTCTAGCGGCACTGGTGCGTCTCCGTTCGGTTCTTCTCCCGCGATCCCAAGGAGCATGGCTTGTCTTCCCCATCTGCAGTCGACGTACGTGATCTTTCGAAGGTCTTCACCCGCCGCAAGGGCCTCATCCACCGGCGGCGCCGCGCCGCGCTGAGCGGCGTCAGCTTCGCGATGGATCGCGGCGAGTGCGTCGCCATCCTCGGCCAGAACGGCTCGGGAAAGTCGACCCTCGTGCGCCTGCTCTCCACGCTGCTGCTCGCGGACGCCGGCACGGCGCATGTCTTCGGCCACGACGTGTTCAAGGAGCCGCGCAAGGTGCAGCGGCTCGTCAACCGCGTCTCGGTCGAGGCGAGCTTCTTCAAGAAGATGAGCGCGGCGGAGAACCTCGCCTACGCGGCACGGTTCTACGGCATGGGGCCGCGCGAGACGCACGCGAAGATCCCCCTGATCCTCGAGCGTGTCGGCTTTCCGGCGGCGCGGCGCGGCGAGGCGATGGAGAACCTGTCGCGCGGCATGCAGCAGAAGGTCGCGCTCGCGCGGGCATTGCTCACCTCACCGGTGCTGCTGCTCCTCGACGAGCCGACGACCGGCCTCGACCCGCGTTCCAAGCAGGAGGTGCAGACGTTCATCCGCGAGATCCGGCTGCAGCACGACTCGACGATCCTGCTCTGCACGCACGACATGAAGGAGGCCGAAGAC